>Ga0164295_10003536_pt1 | contig 12534 bp, 7 predicted proteins | sample GEODES006metaG_FD_111798 | JGI IMG/M metagenome (GOLD analysis project Ga0164295, IMG submission 111798) | Oligotrophic lake water microbial communities from Sparkling Lake, Wisconsin, USA - GEODES006 metaG | ecosystem: Environmental > Aquatic > Freshwater > Lake | place: USA: Sparkling Lake...
ACGACGGATCGCATCCCATCGGCAAGTGCGACAGTCCAAGCCTCACCGATCGAGGCAGAGTGAGGCAGGTTGAGCAGCTCAGCGACCGCATTGAGCCTCTCGACGTTGCGCAACCTCTCCTGCAGCTCCGAGCGCTCCCTCTTGAGCGAGGTCTCCACCTCTTTTGCTTCCACATCATAGGTGCGCATGGTGTTCTCGAGAGCGTGACGCTGCGCTGCCAGCTTTTCCGCTTCGAGCTCCTCCTTCTTGCTTCGCTCCGCGAGTCGCAGCTCGAGCACCTCGCGCATCCGCCGAGCCTCCAGCATAGCAAGCTCTCGGCTCACCCGTTCCTCGACGCGCAGCTTCCTCTCATGTTCGAGATGCCACTGTGCGTTGCGGAGCGTGCCCGACGTCGCGCTGAGCTCATTCTCCAGAGCTAGTGTCCCCTTTCGAGGGCGCTCAGGCGACGCCGTGGCTGACTCAATCAAGCTTGCGGTGGAGGCATGTAACTCCAGCTCGCCACTATCCAAGAGGCGCCAGTTGCCAGTGTATTTGACGAGCGCGGAACCCGGATCGCCGGGCAAGGGAGCGCCCGAAGGCGGTGGCGGCGGCCGCCTCTTGTGTTGTAACTCATACCACTCTGTCGAGCTCGCTCCGCGACTTGAGTTGGGTGGCACAGGTGGTGAGCGATGCTGCTGGTAGGGGCTGTCTATCACGCGGACGGTTGGTGCCGTCATCGGGCGCCTCTGCTTGCTCCTCCATGAGGTCGGCCTGGGGGTGCTTGGCGGCGTGCCCGTCGCAGATACTGTCTCCATGTGTGTCTGGTCACCGTCGATGGGAAGACGTTACATGACCTGTTCAGCAAAGTGAAGAATTGCGCCGGTTTGCAACGACGATCCTCAAAGAGATGCGGCCGTGTGCATGAACTGAACTGAACTGAACATGTGGCGAGGCGGCTTCTCATCCCGCCGATTCACACGCACACAAACTCCGAGATGGAAGCGGAAGACGCGTCGGACGTAGCGGCGCTGCGTAAGGAAGTGCTGAACGTCAAGGCGAAGGCGGTCGCAAAGATCAAAGCCCTGCAAGAACAGGTTCGCAGCCTGGAAGAACAGTTGGCGAAGCAGCGATCGCCACCTGAATCAGCGAGTAGCGAGGAGGGCGAGAAGTTTGTCAAAGTGTCTCGACCTGACCACGAAGCAGCAGAAGTCAGCCTGCGGCTTCGAGAGCAGGAGCTCAGCGTGCGCGAGCGGGTCGTTAGTGAGCGCGAGCGCGCTGTCTACGAAGCTGCACATAGACCTGGTGGCAAGGCCAGCACCTGGCACGGCGTTTTGGCGAGCCTGTGCAGAGTCAACGAGAACTTGGCGCAGGTGGATTGTGCGTGCACTGCCGCGACGTTTCGTGCTTGATATGCGCCAGATACTTGGAGGATGACGAGAGGACTAGATTTCATATTTGTGTGCGTGTGAGGGCTGTGTTCGGCTCTCACAAGAATGTGGTCGAAATGGGCATTGAGATAGAGCATTGGGCGTATCCCTCGATCTAGAGCATAGCGTACCGGGAGTTTCAACGTATGAGCCTTGGAGCCGAGATCCTAGATAAGAGTGTGAACCACATAGTCGCCCAACGCCCATCCCGTGGCTACCATCCCGGCGGCCTCGCACACCCTTGCTCGCGCACCCACAGATAAACAGTAAACAGACCGACGAACAAGACGTAGGGTCTAGGGTCGATACGTCACCGTACCGGTGTGACTAATAGGTAGCGCAGTCCGCAGATCCCGGGGAGACCCGCTGCGCGCAAGACCCGGTATCCGGGACCGGCTCGGGTAACCGGGCCATGTTGGGGCCCGCCGCGTCTCGTTCCCGTCGCCTATCACGCTATTCTAGGGGGGTTGATCACCTCTCCTCACTGGCTCACCAAAGTGTGCCCAGAGACTTTGCTCCTCTTGCACGCAAGTACTTTGCCCATTACATTTTTGGCACCCGCCTTGGCCGTCACATTCGTCACAGCAAATACGGCACCAGTAGGCGGTCGAATAGGTAAGGGTGTCATCACCAACAAGCTCATTGGGATGCGAGTGCCAGCATAGGCCTCCACACCGACCCCCGCCATCCTCTTGCCTGCACACGAACATCATGCCTCGGCACGGCTCCGGGTACGGACAGCCCATTGGCACAGAAGTGCCAGCCCCAAGCCCGCACGCAGGGCAAGCGTATACAATATCGGTCACAAAGTCATCGTCTTCCTCCTCCTCCTCCCATTCGTCAAGCGAACCATCGGGCAGTGCCTGCTCTGTGGCCGCGCCACTCTTCTTTTTGATCTTCTTCTTCTTCCTCTTCTTCTTCGTGTCGCTTACGACAGCATGGGGCGCTTTGGCACGCGCGCCACCAGTCGGCTTTGGAGGCGAGGCCTTTGTCTTGGTGGTGGGCGGCATGGTACTGTCCGCTTAAGAGAGCGAGGACGCGAGAGGAGTGGTGGTGGCTTCTCGGCCCGTGCCCGCGTTCGTCTTCAGACGAACGCAGTGCCCTGACTCCATTTGCGCGTCGTTTTGAGCGACACGTTCGCAAGATGGAATTCACTTTAGATCCACTCTCACAGAATCGCCCCTTCTCAGCGGTGACTCATTTTTCTCTCTACGGCTGCTCGCGTTCCACGGAGGTGCCGCGGCCATCGGCGGAGTGCGGCGGCTTCGGCTTGCCGGTTCCGGCTCGGTGGAGGCGATGTCCCTCGATATTGAAGCGCCTCTGCACGACCTCTGTGCCGTGCGCATTGCCCTCGTTCCTGTGGGAGGGACTGACGGGCCCACCTTTCGCCGGCTCTCAGCGCTGCTTCATCCACTGACAACGCTCGATGTCTCTCTGTTGTCGAACGGCGAACGGCGTGGCGCATTCAAGCTGCACTTTGTCGAGGCTGGGGGAGGCATTTCTGACTGGGATGAACTCTATCCCCATCGGCGCGTGCGTGCAGTGATTGGCCTGTGCCACTTCCCAAGCTCGGTTGAGCTTGGCGCATCGTATGGAGCATTCGTGCAGCGTGGCGCTAGCTTATCGAGCACCGCGCTCATCATGCGCTGCTTTGTCTTCGAATCACCCGAGAACGGCGTGATTGCCGACCTTCCGTCTGCGGACAATAGCCGCCTGGACCTCATCGCGCCCGCGGTGGCAGACATGCGCATGCATGTCAAGGAGTTGCTCCACGAACTTGGTGCTGAGCTTCTCCGCGACATCCGCGCCGAAGCCGAGACCCCGCCAAACCTCAGCGCCAACCTCACTACTCCAAGCGACTCGGGCTCGACTGCTGCGGGCACGACTTCCACCTTTGCGCGGCTGCTGAGCTCGGCGACCGGGCGTGTGACTGGCCGTCATCAGAAGCGCAAGGCGGACTTGAAGTTGCTGTGTGGCTCTACGGCCGACGCGCGCATAGGCTACGAGAAGGCGATTGAGAGCATCTCGCGCTCCGGCGCGGACGCAGTGTGGCATGCTGCGGCGCTCGAGGGTGCGGCGGCGGCGCAGCTAGCGCAGCTCGCGCAGGCCCTCCGGGAGAGCAGCGCAGCGGGCGGTGCAGCTGGCGGCGATCTTGCCGCCTACGGCGAGGCGTACGATGAGGCGCTAGGCTTGGCCAAGAAGCGACTCGAAGAGGCGTGCAAACTCTGCGCAGAGCGCGGCGGGCGGGCTGTCGAGGTTGCGGTCGAGATTGGCTTCCGCCTGGCCCGTTTGATCGGTGAGATCGCCGAGAGGGAACGGGGGCGCCTTGCCGTGACGGACGACATCATCGCCGGCGGAGGGCCGGACGCCTTCGGGCCCCCGCCGCCCCCGTCGCCCTGGCGCCATCGCCGCATCGAAGCGCAATCTGTCCTCCAGCGTCGTGCGTACGAGCAGGCGACCGGCACCGAGACTCCTCTTGGTCTGCAGCTGCAGCTGCGTGTGTGCTTGGGCTCGGCGGCTCTCTCCTCCGAGCTAGGGCAGCATCGCAAGGCTGCCTTCTACCTTCTCGAGGCGGCTCGTCGCTACCGCAACACGTACCAATGGCGCGCGGCACACGAGGTGCTCCTCGTGGCCGCGCCGCAGCTGCAGCTCGCGCCGCTGCAGTTCCTGCAGCTGCACGCGCCGTGGCGTCCGCCGCTCCCTCTCGAGCCGCGCCCGTCGCTCGCTTCTGCTGTCGGCGCGACCTTCGGGTCGGTTGTGCTCCGGATGGTGGATGTCAATAGCCAGGGCTGGTCCTACCTGCGCCAAGTGGTGCTCGCCATGTTGCTCGAGGCGACGGTCGCGCTGGACGACGCTCCCTTGTACGCCTCGTACGCGCTCTTCACGCTGCGCCTCATCGAGGGCTCGCTACCTCACGACCAGCAGAAGCGGCTGGTCGGGCTGCTGACGCAGGCAGCGCCCCAAATCGCACCTTGCATGCCTGCGCCGGCTATCGGTCTACCGTGGCTGCTGCGCATCAAGCCGCTCAAACTCTCCAACGAGCGCCTCCCTCATAAGCGCGTCGTCGCTCAGAAGCGCTCGCGACCCGACTTCGAGTTTCTCACCGACCCGTTCTCGAGGGCGCGCAAAGCCAAGGCGGCCGCGCTCGCTGCACTGCGCGTGCTGTGGATCCGTGGCGAGACCATCTCGGCGCTCGTGACTGTCTCGAATCGGCTGTGCGTGCCGCTGTACATCGATCACGTCGCGTTGCATGGGACGCTGGTGCGCGCGACGCCAGATAGTGCCACGGCGGCCTCGCCAACCAGAGACGTTGCCGCCCCGACGAAGCCAAACGCCGGCACAGCTGACGGGCTGCAAGCGAATCCGCGTTTCGTGGCATTCGGCCAGTCCGTTCTGCTGCCTGAGCATTGCCCCGGCATGGAGGTGGAGCTGACGGGTCTGGTCGACGGAGGCGCTGCAGGCGATGAGTGGCGACTGCTGCTCCATGGACTCGAGGTGCGTGCATTTGGCTTTGAATGCATCCACCCGGTCGATAGCAATGGGTGCCCTGCTTTGTTGCCAGCGTCGGCATACTCGCCCATCGAGGGCAACCAGGCAGGACGGTCTGGCGAGTTGATGACAGGCACCAGCTTCGACAGGCGCTGGCAGCCCCCTCCCCCGATGGACATCCTCCTGGCGCCTCCGTTGCCCCTCTTATCCGCCGACCCCGCGTCGCTGATGGTGGAGGCACTTGGAGAGCTTCACGTGGGCCAACGCGTGACGATCGCGCTGCGCCTCACGAACGTGAGCTCCCTACACGTGCGGGCGTTGCGAGCGTCGCTTCGGCCCTCTGGCGCGCTGCCACTCACGTTAGCCAAGGGATTCAAATGGTACCATCACACCCCGTTGAGCCTATTCGACGAGTCCGAGTCAGATGGGGCCATCTCGTGCCATCGATTTGAGCTGGGCGTCGACGCGATCTCTGCGCAGCTCCCGCTTCCGCCCTCGCAGCAGCTGGCTATTCCTATCAAGCTCCTCGTGGGCACGCCCGCCGACTGTGCGTGTGAGGTGCACATAGACTACGACGGCGGCCCCCCCACCGGAGCCGTCTCACACCCGGGCTCGAGCCTCGAAGAGGAGGCAGTTTGGACTAGGAAGCTCACGCTGCCCCTCACTCTCAATCTGGGCCGTGGGCTCGTACTCTCTCCAGAGGTGATCGTGCAGAGCGACCCGTATCGGCTTTATATGGAAGCATCACGGCCGTTAACGTACAGGGCAAGCAGCGCTGCTGCCGAAACTTCGCCGTGGGCTTCGGTCTTTTCGTGGGCTTCAGGAACGGCCCAAGGCAGTGCCTCGGTCGCCACGCCGCCACCTGGTTGTCTCCTGATCCTTTCAGTCTCGAATGAGCATGCATCTGCCACGTTTGAGCTCGAGTGCTTTCTTGGAGCTCATCTGACCAGTCACGTCTCCGTCGGAGATGTCGATCTGGCGTCGTCGCGCTCTGCTGCCGCTGCTGTTGCGGCCGCGAGCAGCACCAGCACATCTGGCGCTGCTGGGGGTGGCGCTCGAACCTGGTTGCTCGCCCCTGGTGCATTGCACCGTATCGTGCTGCCTATCTGCTGTTTGGAGCGGACGGAGCACCCACTCCCCAGCTCTGCGCAGATGCTCGAGCAGTTCTTCAAGCCGCCTGATGAGGGGGATCGCTCCAATAGGCCAGCCGTGGCGCTTGCCGAAGCGGAGCGCCTGCGGGCAGCGCATCAGATCAAGGCGATGCTTCTCGAAGGCATCCAGCTGCGTTGGCGACGCCAAGGCGAGCGGCTGATCTCGGGCGTCCTTCCGCTGACACCGATCGTACTCACCAACGCCCAGGTGGATACGCTTTGCCGCCCTGCCGTCTCGCTGTGCGCGCAGCTGTGCGCGAACGGGGCACGGCCCTGGGTCGCTCCTGGCCCGTCCGCGCGCCCTCTTCGCAAGTTGCTGATCCGGATCACCGCGGCTGCTGATGAGGCTGCGACCTCGCAGCTGGTTGTGCGCGTGCGAGGTGGGCGACGGGGTTCCGAACGCAGGACTGATGGGTCGGCGACTACTGCCGGCTCTTCCATGGACGCGCTGAGCGACAGTCGCGCGGAGCAAGGAGGCAGTCTATCCAGTCTGCGAGTCCCCGATGTCGGTCGCAACGGTGTCCAATTCCACGAGCCAGTCCACCCTGCACGCCAAACATCTGCTCAGAGCACCAATGGCCATGTTGCCGTCGCGTCGAATGCAGACGACCTGGCACCCCGCCGCGAGAGCCCAGACCCAATCGCGGCTCTCTTTTCTCGGCGTGACGGCGGGCTCTCGGGTCGCGCCTCGTCCGTGGAAGAGCTGGATGACGACTGGCACGCCTCGTCTGTACGCCTCGACGAGCCAGGGGCCGACCTGACGGGCACGGCCGCGGCCGCGTTGCCAAACGGCGCTGCGCACAGCTCGACGGCGCCACTGACCTCGAGTTTATCGGCCGCGCTGGACAGCAATCCGTGGGTCGGGTTTCCAGAATCCATGCTGCCTGATTCTTCGTCGCAGTTCCACTCTTCGTCAGGCGCGTTGTCGCAGTTCCACTCCTCGGGCACAGACACCCAGCTCTCGCTGGATCTGCCTCGCGGCAGCTCGCGAGGAAGCGACAGCCGACAGAGCGACCTCTCTGGGCTGGCACAGCGTATCTCCCTAGGGGATGGACCGGCAGCCTGTGGCCGCCGACAGGGCACCTCGTTCTCACTCGATGAAGGTGGGGAGCCGCCAAGGGAGCCGTCCTCGATCCCTCTCGAAGTGCATGCGCCGCCCAAAAGCAGCAGGGAGGGACCATCAGTACAATTACCTGCCGTCCACGAGGTGCCATCTGTCAGCTCGATTGCGGGAGCAGTGCCCCTGACGGCGTCTCCGCTCACACGGCGGCACTTCTCCGACACACCACGCGCACTAGCCATATCTCCAAGGCGCCTCGAATCGCCATGCGTCAATCTACGTTGGGAGGTGGCAAAGCCAGTGCGCTCGCCCCAGCGCACGCCGTTGATAGGCAGCAGCATGGCCAGCGCGGCCGTGGGTGCAGGTCGCGCAGCAGGGAGCTGCTTGGCCGTGGACTTTAACGACGTCGGTGAGGCGCAAGAGGAGGACGACCCGGATGACGCGTACACAGATGACGAGGACGCGAGCGGACGTGCTGGAGGCGGTGGCGGCGGCGTGACGGACGCGTGGAGCTCTGGCGAGGTTCACGACGGCACCGTGATGTGGCATGGAGCGGTCGAAGCGCTTCTGCCTAGGCTTACAAACGGTCAGACATTCGAACACATCGTGGGCGTCTCATTCACGGAGGCTGGCGACTACCGACTGGCTATCCAGGTCCTCAAACTGCAGACTGGGCGCCAAGGTGTACCGCCTGTCATCGCTGAAACCGGCATCTACCACCTTGAGGCTTGATCGGAGTGGATCAGTGGCGGAGGCTGCGCAAGCAGCATGTCACACTGTTTCGAGTTCTGTAGAGCAAGGCTGTAGAGTTCAGATGGCGATTGCCCACCGCGCATATGCCCTCCGCGCACAAAGTGGGTTTCAAAGGGTTGTTGAACGTTAATTAGTAAGGCCCACGTTTGTCCTGTGGTGGCTGGTCCGCTTGCCGCCTTCAGCTTCATGGTGGCCGCTCTTGTGGTGCTCAAGTTTCTAATTCTATGAGTCCTTCAATCATGCTACGCCTCCGTCCATTGCGATTGTGGCCCTCATGCTTGGGGTCCGGAGAGCGTGCGTGCGCGCGTTGTGTGTTTCACAGCAGCAGCAATCTCCATTCATGAAAGGGCCACACTTCCCACACATCAGTTCCGCAGGAACCATGCAAGCGCCGCCACAAACGCCAACAGCGCTCACGCCGCAGACGTCCACCAGGGGGCAGGGCACGATGGACGCCGTCGCCGGGAGCAGCTCAGGCGTCGTGCTCTCAGAGACGCAGCTTGGCAACATGGCACTGCGCGCCAAGCAGCAGCGCTTTAAGGCAGAGCAGGATCGGCAGCTGCTGCAGGTGCTTGCGCTGCCTTATCTGCGCAACGCCCGGAGTGAGCTCATTTGAGTCGCTTGCCACATCTCCTGGCCCTGCCGCGCTGGGCGCACGCGCATTCGCTCTGTGTCACGCATATGATCTCCTCTCTTCCGCAGAATCGCATCAACAGGCTCCTCATCGAGCAGGACAAGGCCGAGAAGCGAATCGCGGAGACGCAGCGGCGCACTGAGGAGATTCATACCCTCAAGGCGCGCAACATGGCCAACGCCGAGGCGCGCAGGGACGCGAGCGCCTGGCTCTCCGCGGAGCAGGAGCTTCAAAAGGAGCTCCTCAAAGAGAACAAGGCGCAGCGGGCGGCGGCCATCCAGTCGAGCAGGCATGCCATCATGGCGCTGCGCCAGGACGAGGTCAAGGTGCTCAAGCAGATGCGAGAGGAGAATGAGGCCGCCGCCGCTCAGCATCGCGAGATGGAGCGCCAGCGCAATAACGAGCGCAAGAATGTGGTGCGCGAGTCACTCCAAGGCGCCGCTGAGCGCAAGAAGCGCGAGGCAGAGGCGATGCGCGCGCGCCTGAAGGTGAATCGCGAGGCGGCACGCCAGGCGCTCGACACGGATGCGATGTCGCACCTCAAGGCGTACTCGAGCCTCGAGCTCGAGGAGAAGCGCCTTCTCGAGTCGCTCTCCAAATGGACCTCGCTGCAAGATGAGGCGCAGCTGCATCTGGAGGGATCCCTCGGCATGTCGCGCGTCAACTCGCGCCCGAACTCACGCCAGCCACACAACCCGGTGTCGGAGGCGGCGTCACCGCGCACGCCGCGCGCGGAGCATGAGTAGCCGAGGAATGGATGCTCAGAAGTGCTCTTGTAGATCGAGATGGTAGTATCCGGATGTTAATGAATGTGTAAACTGTATTCATTCGAACGCAGGTCGCTCAGGCGAGACCTCCCAGATTTGTTTTTGAACATCGCGTCGTTTCAGTCTCGCAGTGTGAACCTACTGTGAACCATCCTCCGCAGTCCGCAGACCGCGACTGTTGTGAGTTGTGCGGACCCTCCAAGGTGACGGACGCGGCGGAGTCAGCCGTGCACCGCGCTCGCCTGCTGTCAACACCGCTGGCACCATGGCGTCCATGACCTTTGACCTGCAGTGGAAGGAGTCCATGGTCGAGCTGCTTGATCAGCTCGAGCTCTGGGACCCGGACTCAACTGACCAGGCCAAGGAGGCCGTCGCCACCGCTGACAAGGCGGAGCAGTTTCAGCAGTACGCAACGCTTTACATCCGCTACCTGCAAATTTTCCGCAAGCTCGAGGAGAGCTACGACCAGACCGTGCACCCGCAGAAGCGCATGGACGTGCGCAAGACTCTCGAGGGTGTCATGGGTCGCCTGCTTGAAGTGAAGGAGAAGCTCATCGCTCTCAAGGAGGTCAATTTCGTCAACCTCGACGACGTGCTCGTCGATCTGAAGCTGACGCCCGACGTGCTCGAGGTGCCCGTACCAAAATTCTTCCTCGAGGACCAGGCGCACCTCCTGGCCGAGCGCGAAAAGTACCTGGAGGTGCTGCTCAAGGAGGCGGGCATTCAGCCCAAGCCGCCTCCAGGTGCGGCGGGCGGCTTCGACACGATGACGCTCGAGTCGGCGATCCGCGTGGTGCAGCTGAACGAGCGTGGTCGGCAGGGACGCGCGCGCGCCAAGTTTATGAAGGAAATTCGCTGGAATGAGGACCGCGAGCGAAGGCTGCTCGCGCAGGGTGGCGAGGGCACTGAGCCTGAGCAGGCGGCGCTCTTTGTGCAGCGACGGTGGCGCGGGTACCTATCGCGCCGGGCAACTGTGGCGATGCGCGCGGAGGAGCTCGTCTTCATCAGCATGGCGCCTTCCGAGCCCAAGCCGCTCGAGAAGGACCCCAAGGTCAAGGAGCTCGAGATCAAGAAGAGGCGGAAGCTCATCCAGGCGCAGCATGAGCAGGAGTACCGCGACGACCTTGTGAAGCAGAAGGACGAGGTGTACGAGACCGAGGGCCCGGACATGCGCGAGGAGATGATGGATCAGCTGCGCGACTGGTACATCAAGTACCGCGAGCGCGAGGGCGAGTTCCCATCCTTCCCACCCGACGAGGAAGAGGAGCCCACTGCCGAGGAGCTCGCTGCGGCTGCGGCAGCGGCGGGCGGCAAGGATGCGAAAAAGGCGCCCGACGCGAAGAAGGACGCGAAGAAGGGCAAGGACGCGCCCGTGGAGGAGGCGCCGCCGCCGCCAGCCTACTTTGTGGACGCGCTGCAGGACTCGTTCCAGGAGTGGACCGACAAGTGGCAGCACCGCGACGACGCCCACAACTTTGCGCAGAAGCATGACGTGGCGCTGGTCAAGCAGATGGTGCGCCCCGACGTGGAGCTCAAGGTGCGCGCGGAGGTGAATGCGGCCATCGAGAAGGAGCTCAACAACCTGCGCGAGGCGTACGAGCGCGACCTCAAGGCGAAGAAGGCCAAGGGCGCCAAGAAGGGCAAGAAGGGTAAGAAGGGCAAAAAGGGCAAAAAGGGCAAAAAGGTCAAGCCCCCCAAGCGTCCGAAAGACCCAACCGGCGACAAGCCGATCGAGGTGCTCTACCGGCAGCTGGTCTTCGAGGGCATCTGCCAAAAGGTGGACAAGGTCCACCTCAAGGACATGATCGGCTCGTTCGAATTCCTCGGCGCCGCGCGCGACAAGCTTGCAGAGGCCGACTCGACGAAGCTGCCCGATCCGTCGATTGCGCAGGTCGTCGGTGCCGTGACCGAGTTCTGCGTGCTTCCCATCGGCTCACAGGCCGTCAAGAACCACGCACCCCTCAACATGTCGACGATTGGTTCCAAAGATGGGACACCCAAGCCCAAGTGCGGCACGCCCGTGCTCATCGTCGGCGCGCCAGGGACGGGCAAGAAGATGCTCGTCAACGCCGTGTGCAACGAGACCGGTGCCAATCTGTTCAACCTGACGCCGAGCAACACGGACGGCAAGTATCCGGGCAAGAAGGCATACGACATGGTGCACACCGTCTTCAAGGTAGCCAAGGCGCTCGCGCCGTCGGTCGTGTGGATCGACGAGGTGGACGCCGTCTTCAAGTCAGGCAAGGTCAAGGGCGCGACGGGCGAGCCACCCAATCGCATCATGAAGCAGCTGACCGCTGTGCTCTCGCCCAAAAGGGGACTTGGTGTGCTCGACCCCGAGGATCGCGTGCTCATCATTGGTACGTCCTCTACGCCGTACGCGACCGAGAAGGCCAAGGACGTGCAGGCCTTCAAGGACTTCTTCTCCAAGATCCTGATGGCGCCGCTGCCTACCTACTCCTCGCGCCTCATGCTCTGGTGCGGGCTGATCGAGAAGCATGGCGTCAAGCAGTATGACTTTGACGAGATCCAGACGCTCGCCACCGTCTCCGCCTTTTACTCGACGGGGTCGATCGCGGCGGTGGTCGCGAACACGCTGACGCAACGGCGCGTCGAACGGCTCGCGCGTAAGCCCTTCCAGGTGAGCGAGCTGCTCGGGCCGCTGGCCAAGCAGGAGCCCATCGCGCAGCCAACCGATCAGGCGCTGCGGGCCTGGTACCACGGCACGGTACCCGCATGTAACAAGGGCGGCGGCGAGGCAGAGGCGGCGCCGGCAAAGGATGCGGGCAAGAAGAAGAAGTAGCCTCGAGAGATTGGAGAGCACCGTGCGTTGCTGGACGAGTCGAGACCGGAGTGACGTGTGTGGAGCGGCATGGAATTCGCCGCACGGACACGCGTGCCGCCTTCCGCGTCGGCAAACGGCCGTGTGACGCACCCCGGCTTGACTTGACGCTTGACTTGACGGCCGTGCGACGCACCCCGGCGCCGCCGCCAAGCCATGTCATTGAAGTTACGAGTGGACACGCTCTTCGTGTCTCGTACTCGTTGGACGTTGCCGGATCGATCCGGCCGCGCGATCCACCTCCGGTATACGCACTCACTGATCCGTTATTCTGATCAAGAAAGCATACTCTCGGCTTGTTTGCGTTACTTTAATAACGTAACCACGAACGCTGTACAAAACTCCTGTGGGCGTGGGGCCAGCGTCGGTCCACGGACGCGGCCTACGCCTGCTTCTTGGTGCCGCGTTGCCTTTCGGCGAGTTAATCGGCGA
>Ga0164295_10003537_pt1 | contig 12532 bp, 9 predicted proteins | sample GEODES006metaG_FD_111798 | JGI IMG/M metagenome (GOLD analysis project Ga0164295, IMG submission 111798) | Oligotrophic lake water microbial communities from Sparkling Lake, Wisconsin, USA - GEODES006 metaG | ecosystem: Environmental > Aquatic > Freshwater > Lake | place: USA: Sparkling Lake...
CCTCGGACGGGAGATACGACCGAGATTGAGCTTGGACTGATGCGGGTGGAGAACATGGCGCGGCGCCGAATCACCCGGGTGTCGATTCAATTGAAGCCAGAATTTGCTGATCTTGTTCAGGCTTCGTAGTAGGCTAATGTTAGTTTCCGGTGTGGGGCCGGGAGGGGGAACGAACTAGGATGGCGATAGCTGTAAATAAAACCACGCCCGAGCCGAGTGAAGGCATCCTGACTTTTCGGCGGCTCTGGACGGAGCTGCGGCCGTTTCGCCCCCGCATGGCGTTTATCGCCTTTCTGACGATTATCCAAACGCTGTTTGGCTTTGTGCCGCCCCTGATCCTCGGCGATATTGTTAACATCCTTCAACGCGGCGAGAAGATCAACACCGTGCTGTACCTGGCATACATCGTGGGATTCTCGCTGGCAAGCGGTGGGCTTGGGTACGCGCTCTCGGTTCAAATGAGCATGCTGGGGCAGTCGTTCCTGTTGGCCATGCGCGAAAAGCTGTTGGGGCACATGCAACAGCTTCCGATGGCCTACTTTGAGAAGAACCAGACCGGAAAGCTGGTGAGCAACGTGATGAACGACGCCGGCACGGTGAACCAGCTCATCACCTCCAACTTGCCATCGATGATGGGTGACTTTGTGCAACTCACTTTGGTCACGGTGATCCTTTTCAAGATCAACTGTGTGATGGCTCTCATCAGCCTCAGCATCGCCCCGGTTTACATCTGGAACTTCCGCCACTTCTTCCCGAAGTTACAAGACACGAGCAACGACATTCGATCGAAGCGCGACACGATGTACGGCCAAATGCAGGAAAAACTCACCGGTATTGCGACGGTGAAAGGCTTTGGACAGGAGCGATTCGAAAGCCGCATCTTCATGACCAACACGCGAGAAATGATGGGGCTTAACATCCATCAGGGCGCGCTCGGCGGCGGCTTATGGACGATTGCTGATGCGCTGTGCGGAATCGCCACCGGCTTGGTGCTTTGGTACGGCGGCACCCAGTGCATTCAAGGCAAGATGGAAGCCGGAACGCTGGTTATGTTCCTGCTCTACGCGGTTGGTTACGTATACGGACCGATCGTGCGGTTCCTCGTGGTGCTGGACCCAATTGCCCGCGCACAGGCCGCGCTCTACCGAATCTTCCGCACGATGAGTCTTTCGAACTCCATCGTCGATCAACCCGAGGCCCTTCCGATGCCGACCATCCAGGGCACGGTTCGGTTTGAGGATGTTTGGTTCGAATACGAACCAGGGCAACCGGTACTTAAGGGGATCAAGCTGGAGGCAAAGCCAGGCCAAACTGTGGCGCTCGTGGGATTCTCGGGCAGTGGAAAGACCACGATGGCTTCCCTGCTCCTCCGGCACTATGACCCGACCACCGGTCGAATCACGATTGACGGCCAGGACCTGCGTGATGTCCAACTCCGGAGCTACCGCCGCCAAGTTGGCGTCGTCGCGCAGGAGAGCATCTTGTTCAACTCTTCGATCCGAGAGAACATTCGGTACGGACGCTTAGAGGCGACGGATAAGGAAGTGGAGGATGCCGCCATCGCAGCGAGCATTCACGAGACCATCCTTGCCTTGCCTGACGGATACGAGACGAAGATTGGCGAAGATGGCATCAAGCTATCGGTCGGAGAGAAGCAACGCTTGGCCATTGCGCGGGCTCTGCTGGCCGATCCACGCATTTTGATCCTCGACGAGGCCACAAGCTCGCTGGACAGCCAAACCGAGGCGCTGCTGCAATCTGCGCTGGATAACTTGCTTCGAGGACGGACCAGCTTTGTGATCGCTCACCGCCTTTCGACGATCGTCGGCGCAGATCAGATTTTGGTTTTGGAGAAAGGCGTGGTCACCGAGCAAGGAACGCACGCCGAGTTGGTCGCAGGAACGGGACTGTACTCGCGGTTGTACCGTGAGCAGTTCCGGGTCGCCTTGGAGCCCGTCACAACTTCTTAAGCGCGCTGCCGCTGTGAAGTTGGATCGGCCAGCGGGTCCTGGAAATTAGATCCGAGCGCGGTAAGCCGCCGGATGCGGTCTTCGGTCGGCGGGTGGGTGCTGAACATGCCGTCTCCGCCGTGCAAGCGAAGCGGGTTGATGATGTACATGTGCTGGGTCGCCCGGTTTGCCCCTTCCAGCGCTTCGGCATCGTTCTCAATTTTCCACAGCGCGCTGGCGAGGCCGTCCGGATTTCGGGTCATGTCCGCGGCGGTAGCGTCGGCGAGGTACTCGCGCTGACGACTCACGGCCATCTTAAGCAGCACCGCAAACAGTGGTGCGATTAGCGACAGCACGATGCCGACGATGGTCAGGATTTGGCCGAGTTGACCGCTCTCCCGATCGTCGTCTCGTCGGCGGCCACCGTACCACTGCATTCGCAGGAAGCCGTCTGCCAGTAGCGGAATCGCTCCAGCAATGAGGGCGACCGTGGTCATGAGCCGCACGTCGTAGTTGCGGATGTGGGCCATTTCGTGCGCCATCACACCTTGTAGCTCGTCACGATTGAGCTTTTGGAGGAGTCCGGTAGTGATGGCGACCGCAGAGTTTTCCGGGGTGCGTCCGGTAGCAAAGGCATTAGGTGCGCTATCTTCGATCACCCAGACTTCCGGCATCGGCAAGCCGCTGGCGATCGCCATTTCTTCGACGACGTTGCGTAGCATCCGGTCCTCGACGTCGGTGGCATGGCGTGCGCCGGACATCTGAAGAACCAGCTTTGGACCCGCGTAAGTGGCGACAAGGCACAAAATGACGCCGAGTGCCGCGCTGCCTATTGCCCCGTAGACCAGATACTTCGGATAGTACGAGCCGATGATGACGGTGCCGAGAGCAACGAGCAAAAGGAACAAGAGAAAAACCCAAAGCATGCTGGCGCGTTTGTTGGCGGCAATCTGCTCTGGAAGCGTCCTTTTCATCCGTTCTAGGGATTACCCCGGAAACGGGGCTTGCGTTGCACCGTAGACTAGAAATTCAGCTCATGCCCACGGAAAAATCTGGAACTCGGTCTGGTGTGCTTGTTTTGTGCGCCGGAATTTTCTTTGGCGTCGGCATCACTTTGATCATGGGCGGTACGGCCCTGCCCCGAGTGGTGACCGTCGGACTCATGATCGTGCAGACGGTCAGCTTCATCCTATTGGTCACCCTCGGAATTTCCACCCTGAAAAACAGGGTGGATTAATTCGGCTTACTTGACCGCCGCGCCTTCGGGGGCTTCTCGGTCGGGTTGCAAAAGGATCGCTCCGCCGTTTTCATCCGTTGCGGCGAGAAGCATTCCGTTGCTGTCAACTCCGCGCAGCTTCACCGGCTTTAGGTTGACCACAACGATGATCTGTCGGCCAATAAGATCCTCCGGCGAGTAATCCTTTCGGATGCCGCTGACGATCTGCCGCTTCTCTTCACCGATCATGACCTGCAATTTGTAAAGCTTGTCCGCGCCTTCGATGGCTTCGGCTTCCACAATGCGGGCGACGCGGAACTTCACTTTGGCAAAGTCATCGATGGTGATTTCGGTTAGGGTTTCTTCCACTTTAGATTTTTCCTGTTTTGCGGGCTTGGGCTCTTTGGGCGCTTTCGGTTCCGGCGCCTTCTTTTCGATTTCGAGCCGAGGGAAAATGGGTTGCGGGTTCTGGAGGGCCGTGCCAGCGGGCAACGATTCCGGATCTCCGATTTGATCCCAATGCGTTGTCGGGGCAACGCCAAGCTGAGCCGCGAGCGCATCGGCGGTTGACGGCAACAACGGTCGCACAAGGCCCTCGGCGGCTCTCATGACGTGCAGCGTCGAAGTGATGACGGCCGCCAGGGCCGGATCCTCATTCTTCGCCAGCGCCCAAGGCGCGCGGGAATCGATGTACTTTCCGAGGAATCGAATGAGCCCGAAAGCGGCCGAACTCGCACGGGCGATTTCGTAGTCGGCCATTGCCACTGCGAAAGCCTGCTTGGCTTCTTGGATCGCCTGAATTGCCTCGGCCTCCGGTGCGACGTCCGGCACGCTAGAGAAGCCGAACTTGTGCGCAATGCTCAGGCTGCGGTTCAACGCGTTGCCAAGGTCATTCGCAAGATCGGCGTTGTAGCGCAGATCGAAGTCCTCGTACGTGAACTGCGAGTCGTTCTCCAGCGACATCGTCGCGGTGAGGTAATGCCGAAGGGCATCGACGGCGATGTCTTGCGAGATCGATGCGCGCTCGGCGAGCGCATCGGCAAGCTCAAGCGGGCGGACGACGTTGCCCTTCGTTTTGCTCATCTTGTCGCCGCCCAGCAAGACCCAGCCGTGGGCGACCACGGTGTCGAACAGCGGCAGTCCCGCGCCGAGCAGCATAGCGGGCCAAAGGGTGGCGTGGAAGCGCGTTAGGATGTCCTTACCAACCCATTGCACCGTCGCTGGCCATTTGCTTTCCCAATCTGGCGCATCGGGCCAGCCGGTGCTCGCGATGTAGTTGATGAGCGCGTCGAACCAAACGTAAATGACCAGGTCCTCTCGACCCGGAACCGGAATTCCCCAGCCCGGATTTTTGCGGGTGATGCAGATATCGCGCAGGCCCTGGTTGATGAACGAGATGACTTCGTTTCGCCGATTGCTCGGCCGAATAAAGCTCGGGTTCGCCTCGATGTGCTCCTTGAGCGTGTCCTCGAAGGCGGAGAGTCGGAAGAAGAAATTCTCCTCGCTCACCCACCGGACTTCGTTTCCGTCCGGGCTCTTGCCGTCGACAAGGTCTTCCTCACGGAAGAAGGTCTCGGTTGACACGTCATACCAGCCCTCGTACAAGCCGCTGTAGATGTGGCCGTTCTCCTGCAGCTTGCTGAACAGTGCTTGGCTCGCCCGAATGTGGCGGTCGGAAGTGGTGCGGATGAAGTCGTCGTAGCTGATTTTGGTGGCGTCGAAGATGTCCTGGAATCGCTTGGCGATCTCGGCGACGAACTCATGGGCGTCGCGGCCCTGCGCTTCGGCGGCTTCCTTGATCTTCAGCCCGTTTTCGTCGGTCCCGACTTGGAAGAAGACATCGTGTCCCCGAAGTCGGAGGTATCGCGCCGTCACATCACCGCTCAAATCGGTAAGGATGTTTCCGATGTGAGGGACGCTGTTGACGTACGGAATTGCGGTGCAAACGGTCGACTTGTGAGCCATGCGGGTTTGGGGAGAGTGTACCGGCGGGTGCTCCGGGTCAAACTTCACGGCGTATCGCACGCCTTCGCAGGAAATCTCGAAGCCATCTCGGGTTCGACGGTAGCGAATGCCGTTTGGCACATAAAACGAGTCAGGGAGAGAGTGGCTCACGGCGTACCGACGTCGAATGGCAACTAGCTCCCTTGAAATGGCCAACTCAGCGAGCGCGGAAATGTAGACTCCGTCAATAGCAACGTTGAAGTTCTTCATTGCGCAGTCCAACAGCGCGCGCCCACGATACGCACTTGAAGCAAATACATGACCAAACAGTTGGCGCGTTTCTATCGTAAGAATCTGACCTCGCAGCAATTCCCGAGCCGTCAACAACTTCTCGAAATGGTCCGTCGCATAGGCTTTGAGAGCCATATCCCCAAAAAAGAACGGCAACACGAAAAGAAGCGATGACAAGGATTTGGTATTCGATAAGTGAAAAGATTTTTGAATACTTGGATCGGGCATTTCCTCGGCCATCCGAAGGGCTTCGCTGGCTTCAGCCAGAAGCCGGACATCCCACCGATCGATCGGATCTATTGAATCGACGATTTCCTCGAGTTCAATCATGGGTTCCGCGATTGCCATCGTAGATAAACGAAGATTGATCGCCCTGCAAATATGCAAGATCGAACCATATTTCCTTATCTGGCTGAAGCCTAAAGGGCGGTATAAATCTGATGCGGTTTGGAGCACGGCATCTCTAAGTGATTCGATAGAATTCGCATGGTCTAGAGAGAAATCGTACAACAGTACATACGTAGGTCGAATCCCACTTGTGCTAACTGGAAGCTTGGTTGGAATTGGGCTAAAGTCAATCGCCTCTCGATGCGAAATCTGCTTTGCTGCCAATACTAGAGCCGCCACTTTGCTCGTTTCCAAGGTCGCCAAGAATTCGTTTGGACGAGTCAAAATGGCCGGAGGCAGGTTAGTAAACAGCGGCGCAATCTCATCGAACCGGTCCTGCTTCGCCTGATCGTAGCCAAGCGGTGGCTCAAACACGAGCGGCTTTTGCAAGCCAAACTTCTCGATCAGCCGCTCCCGGGTCTGATCGAATTCCTTCGCTGCGCGGACGATGTCGATCGCCAGCCATCCTACGTAGGCCACTAAGACCACGAGGATGGCGACGATCGCTTCCAGCATTAGACCGCTATCTTATCCGGCTACTGACCTTAGCCCAACCAGCGCTTGATCCAGTCGAGGTACTCCCCGATTCGGTGGAGCCGAAGGTCGGGCGGGCCGGAGCGGGAGAGGCCGTGGGAGGTGGTTACCGGGTAGCGGACAAACCGCGACGGAATGCCTTGCTGCTGTAGTGCGGTGAACACCTGCTCGCCTTGTTCCACGTTACATCGCAGATCGCCCTCGCTATGAATCACCAAAGTCGGGGTCTTTACTTCCTGGAAGTACGCGATCGGCGACTGTCGCCAAAGTTCCTTAATGTCTTCTAACGAGCCCCAAGCTACGCCCTTGAAGTAGCCGTCTCGATTGAACGGAAAGTCGCTGTTCCCCGCCATCGAGACCATGTTACTGACGCATCGGTCGGTGATCGCGCAAGCAAATTCCTGGGTGTGGCCGATGATCCAGTTGGTCATGTAGCCGCCATAGCTACCGCCCATGACGCCTAGTTTTCCGGCATCTGCCCATGATTGCGATTTCATCCAGCCGGTTACCGCCTGCATGTCGATCCAATCCTTGTTGCCCCAATCGCCACGAATAGCCGCACAATGCGCCTCGCCATAACCCTTACTTCCGCGAGGATTGCTGTAGACAACGGCATAGCCTGCAGCGGCAAAGACTTGGAATTCGTGGAAGTAGGTCCAGCCATACTGCGTGTGCGGGCCACCGTGAATGTTTAATAGAACGGGTTGTTGCTTCGATGCATCCGGCACGATGCTCCAAACGTGCACCTTCGTACCATCGACCGTCTCGACCCAATGCTCCGCTGGCGCAAATAGCTCGACTTCCTCGAGCAATGGCTGGTTGAAGTCGGTGAGCTGCTTCGGAACCAGTCGCCCCGTACCAAGCTCGGGAGCCACGAGGGCAAGCTCTGGAAGTTGAGTCGGGTTACCAATCACGCCGGCAACATTGCCGTCGGCATCAACACTGCCTAGAGTAATGGAATGTCGCCCTTCGGTGAGAAGCGTGATCCCGCCCGTCACCGAGATAAAGCCGATCTGGCTTTCTCCAAGGTGGCCCACTTGCGTGAAAAGGCCGGTGGAATCGGCGTTCCAGATGAGGTTGGCTCCGTAAGCAGCTTCCCCGGCATCGCTTAAGGTCGCGACGGCGATGTCAAAGTCTTGGGCACCGGTGAGGTCGATCGGAGCACCGCCCTTGGGTTTTACGATGTACGCCTTGGTGTTGCGCGTTCCCCAAGGGTCGCTCTCGTCGATATCACCCGCGTAGGCAATCCACTCACCATCAGGCGAGTACACCGGCGCCGACTTTTCACCCTTCGGCAGCCCGGAAAGCCGGAAGGCTTCGCCCTTCAGGTTTAGTCTATAAAGCTGATCGTTCGGCGTTTGCCGACTTGGAAACTCGTTTGCCGTGTGCGTAACGATGAGCTCTTGCCCGTTCGGATGCCAGCTGAAGCTGTAGTTGCCATCGACCGCTCCCGCGTATCGGGTGACTTCCGTGGCAAACGTGCCAGGCTCGGTCGGCAGTTTCAGAACGATGATCTCGTACCGTTGCCCGGCGAAGTAACCGTCGCCATCAAGCCGGTACCAAATGTCGTCAATCTCGATCGGCGGAAGGCTTGTCCCATTCTCTTCTCGCTCCTTCTTCGCCTTCGCGGTGAATGTGGCGTGGGTCTCGCGGAAGGTGACCGCGATGTGGTGTCCATCGGGCGAAATCTTGAAATCGCTGATCGATCCGTCTGGGAACTTGGTGATCGCACACGCTTCGCCGCCGGCAATTGGAAGTTGGAAGATTTGGCTGAGCGGTTTCTCTCGGCCAGAGATGAACAAAATGCCAGAGCCGTCTGGCAGCCAGCGTCCGTGACCGTTGCCGTTCTCACCTTGCGTCAGTGGTCGACGGTTCCCCGCGCGGTCGGTTACCCAAAGATTTGTGACGTAGTGCTTTTTCTCGTTAATGTGCTTCCGCGTGAACAAGACCAACTGCCCATCGGGGCTAAATTGTGGATCACCAACGAGGATGTAGCGAAGCAAATCGTCAGGGGAAATCGGCCGCTTGGGCATGTTGTTAGGTTACCTTCGGGCTTGGTACGCTCCGTGAGATGGGGAAGCGAATCTGGATTAGGGGCACTACTGGCTCCGGCAAATCGACGCTCGCAAAAGCGATTTCAGAGCGCCAGGGAATCCCCCAAGTTGAGCTTGACGAGCTTTGGCACATGCCGGGTTGGACCGTGCGTCCCCGAGACGAGTTCTTTTCCTTGCTAGAAGAAAACTTGAGCGGATCCGATTGGGTGATCTCCGGAAACTACTCTTTGGCTACGGAATTCATTCTGCCGAAAGTTACCATGGTCGTTTGGCTCGACTACTCGCGAGGCACCAGCTTTTGGCGACTGTTTCGGCGAACCGTTTCGCGCCTGTGGAACCGAACTCCGTGCTGCAACGGAAACTACGAAACCCTGGGGCGCACCCTCTCTTTCGACTCAATTCTGATTTGGCATCTAAAAACGTACGACGTCAATCGGAAACGCATTGTCGACGCAAAGTCGGACCCAGCCTATGCTCATTGCCAGCAGATTGTCTTGCGAAGCCCATCAGAAACCGAGGCTTGGCTCAGCTCGATGGGAACCGTTTAACCACGGAAAGCACGTCCCGGAATTTGGGATGGACCGCGGTGGACATCCACTCGTAAACGATGGACTCAGAGTGAGAAATCTCTGCGCCAAAGTCTCTGGTCCGGGCAAGGCCATTGTTGGTCATCTCCACGGTTCGAGCCGAAACCGCATCTGCCGCAACCACCACCGGTACTCCCGCTAATCGAAGATCGCGAACCGTCTGCGCAATGCAAATGTGAGCTTCCACACCCACCACAACCACCGCCGAACCGAAGTAGTTGTCTCCGAACGGTTCAACGGCCGAGAAAGCCATTTTCGCCCGCACGTCTTGGCAAAAACTTGCGATCTGCGGGTCCAGCTTTCCGAGGCGATCTGGGTTTTGCTCGGTTGCAACAACCGGCACTCCGAGCAATCCAGCGCACTCGGCGAGGAACCTTGTCCGCTGAATCACGCGATCGCCCTCTTGAATCACCTTCAGAAACTCATTTTGGACATCAACGACCAATAAAAGACTCGATTCTGGTGCTAGTTTCAACATCGGCGCGGCCTCATTTTACGTCTAGTACAACGGGTTGCTCATTGAAGCTAAACTAGGACGCTTCGTCACATCGTGATGAGCGTCTCGATATTCAAACTTCGGGAGCGAGCACGGGGCCGAGAGATCGTCCTCTTGTTAGGAGAAAACTTAAACATGAACAAGGCAATTTGGGCGGCAGTGGCCGCATTCGGCATCGTGGCTGGTGCCCAGGCACAAGGCTATCCATACAACTTCACCGTCCGCGGCGGCGTTGTTTTCCCAATCGACTCGTCGTACTCGAACGTCAGCAGCACGTTCTTCGGCGTTGGTATCGATTACACCTTCACTTCGCCTCTTATCAAGGGCGGCGAGACCTACCTCTCGCTGGATTACCATGCTAAGACTTTCGGAAAGGACAAGGGTTCGGTCTTCCCAATCGCTCTTAACCAGCGAATCTTCGGAAAGGCTAACTCGGAAGGAAATCGAACTTACGCCTTCTTCGGTCTCGGCGCAACCGTCGTTGACTTCGCCGGATCCGAAACCGTGCTTGGCGCTCGACTCGGTGTTGGTATCGAGCTCAGCACTTCGCTCATCGGCGAAGCAACTCTGTACCTCGCCGACAAGAAGAATGGCGTCCAGCCGAACTCGTTCGGCCTGTTCCTCGGTTACAAGTTCTAAGCCAACGGCTTAGGCTCGTTTCTTTTCAAGCACCTGTCCGACAAGTTCGGCCAGGTGCTTTTCTTCGACCGGCCGGTTGCCGTCTCGGTCGAGAATCCGCACGATTGGTGGCAGCTGTTGGAAGCCGCCGGTAGCAGAATCCAAGTCCGCCGCGATGTCGAGCATTTCTAGCCCGTCCACGAGGACGTCTTCCATTTCGCGGTTTTCCCACGGACCTTTCACTCGGGCGATGTATTCAAACACGCCCCGGATGCGCTCTGAACCAGAACCTGCGCAGGCATAAGCACCGTTCTCAAACCGTGCCCCGGCGCCATCAAAGAAATAGACCGCGAAGTCGTCTTTCTTTTCGTCATACGCCGCAACGATCGGCAAGAAGAGTCCGATGCCCTGCATGGCCATCGGCGCGTTGCCCGCAAGCGCACGGCTTATTTCCGCAAGCTTTCCTTCCAAAGACATCTCGTTCAGGGTCACGCGGCGGTAGTACTTGAAGTTGTGCTTCAGGTAGCGGCAAACTTCGATCGACTTTGCAAAGGCACCGGAGATCGCCACGACCATCTTGTCGTCCAAAGCGAGGACCTTCTCCGCTTTGTCAAACATGATGAGGTTGCCGGCCGTTGCGCGACGGTCAGATAGCACGAGCACGCCGCCCTTGTATCGAACCGCGAGCACGGTAGTTCCGTGGACTTCGTCGTGCGTTCCTGACGAAGTCAATGTCACCAACTCGCTGAAGTCGCGGGCTGGTCCAGCAAATGCGGTTGCCATTATTGTCCTGACCGTTGGCGGTACTTCTTCGCCTGATCGGGGTCAATCTTCTTCATGCGGCGCAGCAGTTCGTTTCCGCCTTCTGGTTTCTGCACGTCGGGCGCACTTGGTCCAGATTCATCGCCCATCTTTCGGTCTGGGCTGGGGTTTAGCGGTCTTGTGAGTCGATCTCCGTCCGTCATTTCATCTCTCTCATGGCTTGGATAAACGTATTTACGTTCGCAAGCGCATCCAGTTCCAGATTGTACGTCTGGTCGGGCCAAAGTTCCACATCTTGTTGCTTGCCGTCGACTTCAAACGTGAGTGACCGCCAGGCGGCAGATTTCAGATACTTGCCGAAGTGCTCCACCGCATAGCCGCGCACCCATGCCCGCGAACGCTCGGGTTCCCAAACGGGGGCAGGGTTGGCCGGAACGAGCTCCATGTCGACGAGCGCCGCATGGAGGCTCTCCTCGGGCCGGAGATTGTGATATTCCAAGTCGTAAGATCGGAGCGCCGAGTCGTTCCAGTCGGTCCCGGAATCCTGCATGTACATCTCCAGCATCTGCCGCTTGGCCGCCCAGTCGACCGAACGGGCAAACGTCTGAAAGTCCGTTCTCAACGTTTGCAGGAGCTGCCGGCCCTCGTCAATCACAAACTTCAACTCGTCATCGAGATCTAGGAATCGCTCGGCCGCCGCGAAGTACGACTCCAGCACTTCGTCCGCCGTGGTCCAGCTGTCCTTGGCCAGCGGGATTTCGAAACGGAATGTCTCGTCCCGGCTGATCGATTGGAAGGACCGCACCGGGTCTATGATGTCCCAGGGCGGCGCTGCGCCAATCTCGGTAAGCGCCACCGCTAGCTTCACCAAGCCGACCTTGCGGAAGGTGCTCGCAGCGATCATGTTGGCATCGCCAGAAATCACGTGGAGGCGAATGAAATCCGTCGGCCGCGAGTGCGGTTCGTCCCGTGTGTTGAAGAGAGGTCGGCGATAAAGAGTTTCTGCGTTCGAGGGCTCAACGATGAAGTCGGCTCGCTGACTGATCTGGTAAGGCACCTTCGCCCCGGTCTCCGAACCTACCTTTCCAGATCCTGAGAGGATTTGGCGAACGAGCAGCATCGGCATTACACCTTTGAAAAGCTTCTCGTAACCCACCGATCGCGAGACCAAATAGTTCTCGTGCGTGCCCCAAGAGGCACCATGGAAGTCGGTGTTGTTTTTGTAGAGGGCAACCGACTTGCCCGTTTTGGCTTCGTAAGCTTCGGCGGTTTGCCGCAAAATCTCGTCGCCCGCGAGTTCGTGACCAACCAGACCCTTGAGCGTAAAGCACTCGGGCGTGGCGTACTCGGGGTGTCCGTGGTCGTTATAGAACCGTCCGCCGGTGGCGAGAACACGGTCCGACCGAATTTCGACGGAGGAGCCGTAGCTACGACCAGCGTCGAATTTGGCGTCCTCTGGGTCGAAGGCGAGGGCTTCTAGGCGGAAGCCGCGGAGATCAGATCGTGGCGCTTCGTGCCGGTAATCCCAGCCGACAAACGCCGTCCCGGGATAAGTGCGGACGAACGCTTGCGAATCTTCGATCTGGTTTTCAGCACCACGGGCCTCGACCGAGAATCCATACTCGGTATCGAGGCCCGCGAGAATTGGGCGCATCATGCTCGGTTCTACGTACTTAGTAGCGGTAGATGACGAG
>Ga0164295_10003538_pt1 | contig 12531 bp, 11 predicted proteins | sample GEODES006metaG_FD_111798 | JGI IMG/M metagenome (GOLD analysis project Ga0164295, IMG submission 111798) | Oligotrophic lake water microbial communities from Sparkling Lake, Wisconsin, USA - GEODES006 metaG | ecosystem: Environmental > Aquatic > Freshwater > Lake | place: USA: Sparkling Lake...
AAAAAGGTTAAAAATTAGTACTTTTGCCGCCTACATCGAAAGATGCGGGCCTATAGCTCAGTTGGTTAGAGCACCTGACTCATAATCAGGGGGTCCCAGGATCATGCCCTGGTGGGCCCACTCATTGATAATCAAGCAGTTACAAACAAGTTTTTATCGACTTTTTTGTAGCTGCTTTTTTCATTTGCACCACAATTTGCACCACAACTCTATTGATGAAATACACTGAAATGATGTTGCTCAAGTTATGATTATATTGTAAAAGCAAAATAGGTGCAAAAAGGAAGCGCACACTTTTTATTGCTCCGCATTGAATTTAAATGGAACTTCCTGACAATTTGAAAGAAGTTAAATGAAAAAAATGGAGAAATAAGAATTATAAAAGTGAAGGAAGTTATTTTAATTTTAAATAACTCTCCATGACTTCTTTAATATTAAGTTTTTGAGAAATTATAGTTGTTGCTATTTTACCATTTGGTACAAAATCATCTGCAATTGTTAAATGAATTTCTGAACTATTATCAATATCACTAGGACTAATCAAAGCACTTATTGTATGGTTTTCATCTCTTTTAGTCTTTAACATTTCATGATATGAATACTGCTTATAGTTTAATTGGTCTAGGTTTCCATAATATTTTGCATCAAATATATATTGCAAATTATGGTCTATAAAATAATGATCAGGTTCAATTGTAAATTGATTATTAGATTTATCTATGTTAAAAACTTTCTTTGAAAATTTAACTTTAGAATTTCTCTGATTTATATCAAATAATAAAGTATTATTTAGATTATCTGCACTTACAAAATGTGAATTTAAATAATGTTCAATCATTTCCTCCCAAACTAAATTAAAATAATTAATTTTAACATGGATGTCTCCACCCTTTTTATGACCATCTAATTCAGTATAAAATTCGATCAAGTCCATGATAAGCTTCCTGTTTATATCCTTAAAAACATCATTATGTATTGAATGCAGATAATTTATTACATAATCGATATTTTCTAAAAAATCAAAACTTAATGTTTTATGATTTGTATTAGGCATTGAAAATAAAAAGGAAAATCTGTCTAATGTATAGTCAATTGCAAAAGCCATGCAATCACTAATAAAAACTTGGTTAGATTTTTTTTGTTTCAAGTATAACGGAAAATGTATAATATTTCCATTACTATACACTTTTGTAGATTTCCTAATGGTGTCTTTCCATGAAACCTTCCCATTATAACCGGGATTGGTTTTTGTAACCCTTTCTTTATATATACCAAATTGATGGAAATAATTATAAATAGAAAAAAATGAAGAAAAAGGATAATCAGATTCAAAATCAACTTGTTGTCCTGCATATTTAATTGCTGAAGGATTTTGATTTAGTAAGTATTTTTGAATAACGCCAAATAATAAATTTATGTCATTACCTGTTTGTTTACTTTCAGAATCAATATTTTCTATCAACTTCTCTGAAAAATAATTTTTTGGGAAAACAATTAATGTTTTTTCAATACCACAAATAAATCCAACAAAATCAAACACCTCATTATCTATGTTTTTTCTTTTAATCCTAGTGTCACATCCCTGAACTAGATTAAACTCTTTCTTTATGGTTTGTTGTACTTTTGAACCGTCTTGTCCTAAAATTATTTTTTTCAAATTATTAAAAATTTTATTGAATAAAATAAATTAGAAAGTATCTAAACAAGATAGAAAATCGTTACTAAAAACACAATCATCAGCACCAAATTTGTCATAAAGTTCAGAAAAACTAGAAATCGAACTTGCGAATAAACTGATACTCCTTTTAAAAGATGCTTTTTGAATATCATTCCATAAATATTGCAACATTTTATTTTGTAATCTATTTTTTATTAAATCAGCTGATTCGTTTAAATCAAATTCTATAAAAAACTGACCAATCTGCTTGTCTTCTCCTAATTCTAAATAATCTTTATGAGAAATAAATTTATTCAAAGCCATGTAAAATTTAACCCACTCAAATTCTTTGGTTGATGAGTCATTCTTAATAATTTTTATACTTATATTATTAAAATATTTACCTTGACTGTCTTTAACAGGCTTTGTGCTAATATATTCCCAGTCAAACCTTCTCTTAAAAGCGGTATCCATAACAAAAACGTTTTGATCACTAGTATTCACAGTCCCTAGAATACATAGGTTTGGAGGTAATTTTATTTTATTATCAGATATTGCAGTAATTTCTTTCGCAACTAAATCATTGTTTACAAAGTATCGACTAAAGCCTTTTTGAGGGCCAGATTGAAATCTGTCAAGCAATTGAAAAATGTCGCCAAATATTGCCGCTACATCCCCTCTAGACATTTCCTCTAGTATTAAATATATAGTTTTAGAAGTATCTTCATATGCTTTTTCTAATGATTGAGTAAGAATTCCTTTAGAAAAATCGTATGTAATTTCTTTATCTCCACTTGGCTTATCAATTACTTTAGGTAATAATTGACCTATAAAATCAGAATAAGTAAATTCAGGATGGAAAGTTACTCTAAAAGTACACTCCGATGGTATACTATTTACCTTCAATAGATCATCAATTTTGAAACTTTTGCCAGTTCCAGGTGCACCATAATAAATTTTCTGTATCATATTGTTATAATTAGATTTTAGCTTTAAAATATACTCGAAGAAAATGTTTAGGTTTTCATTACTTGTTGGATCCACAGTGCTTTGAAAAATGGAATAGTCAATTGAATACCTGTCATTATATGCAAGAAAAAGAGCTGGATAACTTTTAATTAAATAAGTATAAGGCTCGAGTGTTAAGCCGCTACCATTTCCTAAATTAGCTTGCTTGAAAGTTATAATTTTATTAACATTATCTAGATCAAAATATTCATTATTACCTTGAGAAGCACCTCTTGGTATTCCCTTTAACAATAAATCGTAATCAATTATATTTTTAATTAGAGGATTTAAAGAATTTTGAATTAAAATATCGTTTTCGTCTCGATCATAAAGATCAGAGTATTTTAGATTTAAAATTTTTGCACTAAGTATACTAACTGAAGTCCCAGGAGTTAAATTTACCTCGTTTAAATTTAAAATTATAAATGGCAAATTAGTAAGTTCAAAACACAATGAATTAGACATTATATTTTTGATGATTGGACTTAGCGACGGAAAAACTTGCTGTGTTAAAAACGCAGAACGTGTTTTATAATCTGGTGGAATTATACTTATATGAGAAATACTTCTTCCACTTGAATCTGTAATTGACCCTGAATATCTTGAAGTAGTATTAGTATAATTAATAGTACTAATACTAAATTTTTTATTAATTGAATTAGTCTTGAATATTATCCTATTTTCTAACTCACTAACTGAATTAATTCCAATAGATTGCCAGGCTTGTAAAGTTGATGGAACAGCATTGTTAAATAATGCACTAAGTTCTACAGATAAATTTAAAATGTTTGGCATATATTAATTTAATAATTAATAATTAAAACTTCATTTTTAACATACCTCCAACCCGAAACTCCGACTTCAATGACATTAAAATTATGCTCTTGAACCCATTCTAGAAGTATATGATTGGTTTTTTCTTTATGATGGAGTAAATTTGATAAAATAAATTTATACCCTAATTGATGCAAATTACTTAAAATACTCAATAATTCTACCTCTGACTCGCCGTCCCATCCATTCATCCCCCTTTTTCCGTCATTATAGGCAGCACTTGTAATAAAATAAGGAGGGTCAAAATAAAATATTGTGTCAATTGGATATTCATCATATTTTAATTTGGTATAGCATTTGTTGGATAATTCAATTTTTTTAGTTTTCATTTTGAAATTAATAATTCTATTTTTTATATCATCACTATAACCAGCAACACCAATAGGGGTATTAAATTGATGAGATGCATTAAAACGAATCATGTTTTGAAAACCATACATGTGTAAAACATAAAGGTGCAGATAACTTGAAATATTATTATTATAATAATCTCTTAGCGAATAATATTCATTCTTTGCACGTTTTTCTAATTTGAAATTAGATATAACTTTTTCAATTTCTTTAATAAGATAATTAGAATTATTTTTCAATAACCACTTTAGTATACCATGTATAAATTTATTTTTTTCATTATATACGACTTTCTCTGTTGCTATAATATTTGCTCCTACATTAAAAGCACCTCCCATAACATCTACAAAAGTACCAACATGCTTGGGAAGTACTTTAACTATTTCAGGCATTAATGTATCTTTACTACCAGAATAATTTAAGGGTGATTTAGCAAATGAAAAATCTTTATCAAAATATATAATGACTTCTTTTAATTCATCCCCATCCCTCTTATTACTGGATCGATGGTTTTGGTATTCCTTGTATTGCAGATATTCTATATGTACTTTTCCATTTATTGCAAAAAATTTGCATAAATCTGTAAGTTCTTTTAAGGGCACAATACTTTGATTACTATAACTTATTAATATATGTTTAAAATTAGCTTGTCTGAATAAATCTTCAAATTGAGTAAGTGCATTTTGTTTTCTACTATACAAAGAAATATATTTCCCTTTCTCTCTCTTCCCACCAACACCCTTAATTAATGGGAAATCATATCTAGCAATTGTCTCTAACATATGATATGCAGAAGAGTATTGTGTAACAGAATAAGGAGGGTCAATATATAAAATATCTCCATTAATTATTCTAATTAAATCATTGCTATCTTGATTATAGACCTTATTAGTAGACTTTAAATCTGAATTACGAAAATCTAATGGTTCTAGTGTAAATGTTTTTAAAGACCTGGATTCCCAAAATTTAAAAAATGCTTCATACGTTCCAGAAGTATTTGAAACTTTTGTAACACTCTCTAGCAATGAAGCTAAAAGAAAATAATACTCTGATTCGGATAATAATTTATCACGATATAATTCTTCAATTATTAATCTTATTCCATCAATTTTAAGACCATTTTCTTCTGTAAAAAATTTCCTACCACCAATTGGGGTATAATTGTTATAAATAAAAAAGTGTTTGTTTGGCTTAAACTTTTTATTATTTAACCACTCAAAAATATCTATCGAGTGTTTGTTTTTAAAAGTTTTAAAAGAAGGTGCTTTTTTATTTAATATTTTAGAATGATTAAATATGTATGAATAATACATAAAATCGTTTGCAACAATAGAATATTTATCTTTGAAATAATCGCCTACACTTCCTGTACCTGCAAATAAATCAGCGAAAATTTCTCCTTTGATATTATACTTATCAATTACATAGGTTATAAAGTCAAGCAATTTTGTCTTATTTCCAAGATATCTCATGTTTTTTTAATGACTAATTATTTAATTCTAATAGCTAAAATATAGTAAATGCAAACTTACAATTAATAGGATCGAAATATTAAAAGCTTATGTTTATTAATAAAATGTAATCTAACAAATATATCTTAAAAATAATTTAAACACCCTAAGTATATTTAATCCAAACAGTAAGATATGTTCTATACTATAAATATTTTTATGTAATAAATAAATAATGTATAGTTTAAAGCGATTACTCGTCTAGAATATTAGTTTAATTATTTACAATAATATAAATATAGGTGTACTTTAACTTTTAATTGTTTTTATGAATTTTTATTTATCTTTTTTGATATTATATTTTTTAAAGTGTCGCTATCAAAAACCGCATCATATTCTTTAGTATGTACTTTTTTACTTGCTATATCAATTTTAATTCTTGTTAAAAATTCAGTAAAATCATTGTTCATAGTTAATTTATCAATAGTATCCCAATCTAAAGTATCGCGTGTTTTTGCAGGTAATATAATTTCTGTAGAATCTGGATCTTCAATGTTTAGCTTAATTACACCTATGCCAAACGCAGATGAAAGTCTAGTAAGTTCTTTTGTAAATTCTTCCTCATTTGTAATATAGGCAGTTACCAAATAGCTTTCGTTTGCCCATGTAGAGTTTGAAACAGTTTGAAAAAAACTTTCACGTAAATTTCCAAAATTTAATTCTCGTTTTAATTCAAATGAAAATAGACTAATCGCTATGTTGCCGATCGAGGAGCTTAAATCATAAACTTCAGCTTTCCATTCATTAAATGGGAAATAACAACCTACAATATCAGGATGCACCCATTCGCCAAACTCTTTTTTTGAAGAATGTGAGTGATTAATTGTTTTAGTTGCAATTTTCAAATATAATGACGCATAATAAGCAAGGAATGGATGTAAATCTTTCTCTAAAAAATTATACTTTTTTTTATTTATTGATGACGAGGATACCTTTTCAACTACTTTTTCAAAATCAATTTTAGATTTGAAAGATGTTATATAAAAACGTTTTGGCCTACTATCTGTTAATGAAAAAATGGTTTTAGGATTCGTTTTTGTACTTACATACAACTGAGCACCTAATGTTGCCCAAGGTGTTTTACCCTTACTATTGAGATTTTTGTCTAGTCCTTCTTTACATGCTAATTGCCAAATTTCATTTGGAGTTAGTGGATCTACATTTTTAATTAGTATATCTTTAGCTAATTCTAAGAATGTCATTTTTTATTTAAATATACCACTTTTTTAAAACATAGGCTTCCCCCCTCCAATACCTTATGGTCTGCCCTTTTATGTTTGTATCCTAAATAAGCAATATGATACAAATTCTACCACTAGCCAGCATTATCCACGAGGAAGTTTTATTAGAGGACGATTTCGAAAGCAAGTTTGAAGGTTGGGAACTTATTGAGGACGAGGAGGAGCACTCATTTATTAAGGACAGCCACTATTGGATGGAAAACAAGTCTAGCAATAGATGGATGTTCTACCACAAAAAACTACCTGTATCTTCAAAAGAGAATTTCATTATAAGGGCTGAGCTTGAAGTGCTTAATAATAAGCGTGGATTTGGTCAGTATGGACTAGTTTGGGGTTTTGACAAAGCACACGAAGAGCTCTCTAAATTCGTGGTCTCAACCGAAAATGAAAATTTCACCATTGCAAAGTTCCAAAAAGACCATGAGTTTAATAAACATAGATTTAGTGGCAAATACGAGAAACATGGCTTTGAATTCAATAAACAGTTTTTTAGCATTGTCAAACTAGACAATTACTTCTATTTCTTTTTAAACCATCATGACCGCCCTGTGTATATGACGCATGTATCACAAATGCCAATGGAGGGAGACCGATTTGGCTTTTATGTGGAACCAGGTATTATGATGCGCTGCGATAGAATTGTCGTTAAGCGTTTAATTACCGATAAAAACTTTAATGGCAATCCTTGGATGCCACTCGGCAATGACGAAATGCCTTTAGGTTCTGAAATTTTGAGAGGGTAGTTATTTATAATTCGAACTCATTTGCTGAATGGCCCCTTTTATTGATTTACGCAAGCTAGCAGGCTTGTCTACAATACAATAAGATCCCAATCCTAAAATTTTAAACATAAACTCTTCGTTCACCAATACTTTCAGGCTAATCTGTACCCTATCAGTTTTATCTATGATTAGTTTTTGGGTGGCGTGTAATGGTTCAAGCACTGCTAAGTCGCTGATAGGTTTAAGTATAGTTAGTAGTACTTCCTCGGGCTTGGTGATGCTTTCCATTATACCTGTACTATGTTGGAAAAAAGAAGTGGCGTTAAAATCAGATCTGCGTTTGTAGATATTATGAATCAGCTCTAACTTATCTATCCTATCTAAAGCGTATGTAATGTATTTTTCTTTTTCTTGACTCCATCCAATCACATACCACCTGTTGCGATGTTCTTTAATTAAATAAGGAATAAGGTTAGATGCACTTGTAGTTTTTTTATAAATATTACGATACTGGAATTGAATCGCTTGTTTATTTTTAATGGCACTATAGATGAGCTCAATTAAATCCATCCCATTTGTGTGAACTGCTTTTTCAAATTGTATTAATTCTTCTATCACCTTATCGTTGCCATCGATGTCTAAAGAAAAGCGAGTATTAATTCTTTCAATTGCATTTTTGAAATTGCTAAAAACAGGGACTTCCTTGTATTGATATAAAAGCTGGGAAGCAAATTGCAAAGCAGACCATTCCTCTTCGTTTAAATTTAACTCTGCAATTGAGAAACCAACTTCTCCATAAACATACCCGCCTTCAATTTTTGAATACACAATAGGGGCACTATACCCCTTAGGCGCTTGTTCTCGCATTGCCCTAATATCCTTCTCGATGGTTGAAGTGGACACATCTGACCCTAAAATAGCACTGCATTTAGCTGCTAATTGCTCCAAATTAGGGTAAGGCTTGCGCTTATCATTCAACATTTTGTCTATGACCCTATATCGAGTAGCTGCTGATTTATTCTTTGGCATGATTGTCCTTTTTTGAATTGGTACAAATTACAAAATTGACCTCAAATAGAATAAGGACTGGGTATTTAATTTTAAATAAAAAAGATGGGCTACCAAATACCTGATAACGATCAAGAAAGATTAGAATTACTAAACGAGTCATTAATTAAACTTATCTGCTCAGAAGACTATTTTGAGGATGAAAAGTGGGTATTGGTGCGCTTGAATTTGGACAAATGGAAAAGAATGGGTTATAGTTTAAAGTTTGAAAATATCAAGCTTAATAATACATTTAACGAAGATGAGATTATATTTTTACTAAGAGTCTATAATCTAATTAGCGAAGTCCTACTTTTTCAGTATGGAATAAAAGAATGTGTCAAAACGCAAAATTTTGAGCAAGCAGCACTTTACCGAGACTTAGCGAAAGTATATAGAAAAGCTTTAGCTGATAAACTCAAAAATGCGCCTGCCAATATTTGTCTATTTGATCTAAAAGGTCATAAACTGGTTATGAAATTTGTTGAAAACTACTTTGTAAACCAACACTTAATGGACCGTTTTAGATTATCTTAAATTAGGATAATTTGGTATATTTAGAATATAATTTAAACCGAATGGCACAATCACATCAGGACCTGATAAATTTCTTACAACAAAATGGCTTTAAAGCCAACTGTACAACATGCGGCGATAGTTTTATGCTAAAAGATGCCAAACTATTTTCTGTGGATAATTTCAACACTGATGCAAAAAAGTTGTTAAATGAAAAAAAGGAGGAACTAAAAGATAGAAAAGAAATTATTAGTAAGAAAAAAAGTAGCACACAAAAAAGAGTTGAAACAACAACGGGCAGCGTTAATATGGGATTTATATTAGAACGACTAGCTCCTATATTAGCTCAATTTCCATTCGATAAAAATGATTGTCGAAGTTTATTTGACCCTATTGACTACGTGATTTTTGAAGGTTTACAAAAAACAGGTAAGGTTCAAAAGATATTTTTTGTGGATATTAAATCGGGTAAGGCAAAGCTTAAGGCAAACCAAAAAGCTATCAAACAAATTATTGAGCAAAAAAAGGTTGAATTTAAAAACTACTAATTATGCACCAACAAGACATACTCGTATTTTTTGAATACCAACGTCAAATATTTGGTATTTGTCCCTGCTGTGGCGACTTCTTTAGACTAAGTGATACTAAAATATATAAGGACGAGCGTAAGTCAACTGACTGGCTAGATAAATTAGGTAAAGATGAGCAGAAATTGAACCTAATGGAAGATAAGATTGACGAGGATATGGAGTTCTATAAAGAGCAGTCAAGAGAAAAAGGAAGGAAGCTAGCCAATAAAATGATTAAAAAAGTGGACAAGGTTTTTGTACCGCAAAAACTAAATCCTGATGATGCTAAAGTGATTTTCCACCCTGTGGACTTTGTTGTCTTTAATGGCATGAAAGCAGGGTCAAATGGAGATGCACTGAAAAGTATCATTTTGCTTGATAGTGAGAAAAAAACCACCGATCAAAAAAGGATCCAAAAAAGCATCATTCAATCAGTTGAAAAAAAGAATTATGAATGGCTGACTATTAGGGTTGATAATGATGGAAGTATAACACAAGAATAAAAATAAAATTATGTATAAACAATTTAATGAGTTCAGAGAAAAAAATAATGTTAAAGCAGGAGCACAGATAATATAATTTATATAAGTTGTGATTTGGTTAATTGTGATTTATTAAAAGGAATTGAAAGTAAAATAATAAAAGTAAAAAATGTTGAAATAGAAAATGAAACATATGACACCTATGGCGAAATAATAAATCCCGATTTAATAAAGAAATTTTTAAATATAAAAAATAGTGCCATACATCTATATAAAATAAGAGACTTTATACGTAAATTATAATCTACCACTTACCTATTTCTTTACCCCAATACTCCCAAATCATGACCATGGCCATGGTATCTAATTCGCAGTAACGGAGAAGGGCTTGGCGGTATAGTTCTCTTTCTGCATCAGTCATGTCTGCAAATTGCAGGTAAGCATAGGCAATCATAGCAGCACCTCCATTGTCTAGGTTGCTAAGGTTACCTTCGACTTCTATTTCCTCTAATGCATCTTCATCAAATATGGCTGGAAGCGTTTTATAAGGATTAGATCCTTTGGTTTCATCTATCCAAATATGCGGCTCCTTTAAATTAAGGCTTGGCATTATTGCAGTTGCATAAATGGGTTGGCTATACTTTTCTCTTAAATAGGACGAACTTTTTATAATTGCAGGTAATATATCCTTAATTGAATTGGACCCTTTAGCGTGTAAGGAGTAAAAATACTTTAATACAAAGTCCCATAAGTCCTGCATATTATTGGTAGGCACCCATTTTTCTCCTGGTATGTCTTCACCAGGGGTAGTAATTTCTCTTATGAAGGCCATTAACTCCTCTTTGTCGGGCACTTCGTTTATACTTACTCCATATAGTTGTTTATATAAATGCAATAAATAAGTATTCTCGTGTTTATGGTACCTGAATATAGTACCTTCTATTCCTCCTAAATCCTTTTTTAAATACCTTAGGAAATCATAATTTGGGAAAGCGCCTTTTTCAAAATTTAAGTACTGGCTTTTGTGTTGAATATTTCCTTTTGCATCCATTAAATGATAGGAGTACTGAAATGCGATTGCCTCATAGGGTTGTCTATCCTTATGAAATGGCAATGCAACCATCGTGGTTTCAAAATCAATAAAATGATAAGGCGCTGCAAGGCTTTCAAATAATTCTTTCAATCCTTCCTTATCTATATGTGGGGCAAAGTCTTGTTTTTTTGATTTCTCTATTTGTATCAATCTTCTTTTAGTAGGATCTATGGCATCACCTATGGGTTCTTCTTTTCCTGCAGCTCTTGTTACTATCGTATCGTCTACTTGTTTGAGTAAATAACGTTTATCTGCACAGGCATCATTAATAAAACTTTTTTGTCCTGCTAGTCCTCCCCATAGTTCAAGCACCAATGGTTGGGCAAGTTCAGCATCAGTTAATTTACCTATATGTTTCCAACATTCGTGTAATCCACTCTTTTTATCTCCATTTGGATATTCTTTATTTTTGTATTGACATAGCTTACACTTTGAATTGATTGTATTGGACCAAATTCTTTTATTATTTGAATATTGTTCCGATAAATAATTTATCAATGGCTCAAACATCCATGGTTCCCCATTAGGCTCGTCTAATTCAATATCAACTTTATTGGCATAAATCCAATCGCATACATCATCTACATTGACTGTCTTTAACGGTATTTGTCCTAAGCTATTGGCAGTGGTTCCTGGCTTTACTTCAATAGCTATGTTTTTCCCATTTCGCTTGATCTTAAATAGTTGATTAAGACCTTCAATAGTTGCGTCCACAGTTTTATCGGCAAGTACGATATAAGTGATTACTGTTTTTGTAGGATTGGCTTTTTGTACCACATATTTTTGAAACGCAATATCGTATAGGTATTCTCTCCACGCTGAATGTAATTGTATTGTTCCTTTTAATGGGCCTCGTTTTTCTTCTTTTAAGAATACAACTTTCTCGTCCCATGATTTTGCCTTTACCTCATATAATTTTATGGTATCCCTTTCTTCCAAAAACAAATCGGTTCTTACAAAAAAGTCCTTGTAGGCAAAAGCAGCTTCTGCAATGACCACCTTGCCTCCTTTTTCCCGCTTTTCCTTTGTTTTGGCTAATGACTTTTCATAGTCCAATTCATTAATGGTAATATCTTCTCCAACTGGATCATCACTTACCAAAAACTTAGCCAATTCCCCAAACTGATAGCCTCCTTCGGCCAGTGCCGCCATAAATGGGTCGTCCGCATTATTATCCGCATAGTTATTCCCTTTTGTACCATAGTATAGTTTAGTAGGGCAATTTAACGCTTGCTTAAAGCGGGATTTAGACAGGTATGCCATAGTGGTATTTAATATTTTAAATATACGAATTATTGCTAGCGATAGAGTGTTTTAAAATAAGATTCAAGTCCTCCAATAGCTTGCGCTTTGCTCTTGTAAGTTTGTTTTTACTTGATAAACTTATGATCATCCTTATTTAATCATCCACCTTTTAAAATAATACTTATGGACACAAATGAAATTATTAAGCTGTTTACAAATGGAGCTATTGTTTTTGAAGATATCGAAAGCAAAAGG
>Ga0164295_10003541_pt1 | contig 12530 bp, 10 predicted proteins | sample GEODES006metaG_FD_111798 | JGI IMG/M metagenome (GOLD analysis project Ga0164295, IMG submission 111798) | Oligotrophic lake water microbial communities from Sparkling Lake, Wisconsin, USA - GEODES006 metaG | ecosystem: Environmental > Aquatic > Freshwater > Lake | place: USA: Sparkling Lake...
AAATAAATCTCTTTTTTTTATTTTTTTTCCCAAATTTATTAAATGCCCCAGGGTGACAGCACAGGGGGGGGGGGGGTGGGGGGGGGGGGGGGGGAACACTCAGATCTCCCGGGACCCCAGCTTCCTGGCGGAGGTGGGTCTCAGCGGCTTCCCCAGCTGGTTATACACGGTCAGCAGGCTGCTCTTAGCCATCCGCGTGTCGGGATGGTGAGCCCCCAGACTGGACTTGGTGATCTGTAGGCATTCCTTGTACAGCTCCTCAGCTTCAGCGAACTTACGATGCTTGAAATAAGTCTTGGCCAAGTGGCTCATGAGGTTCACGGTCTCGGAGTGCCTGGCCCCAAGCATCAGCTGGCTCTTCAGGAGATGCTCCTTCAGCAGAGACTCCGCCTTGTCGTAGTTCTGGTTCTGACGGTACTGTTGAGCACGAGTTGTGATGCAAGCGAAGTTCACCCTAGCATCTTCGACATTGTATTTGCCTCGCACTCGCTCGGGGGATACATCGACCCCTAATAGTGCCACCTGCGAGGGATGACTGATGACTTCATCGCCCACCCTGCGTATCTCCACATCCCGCACCACAGCCGATGAAGGTACATCCAATCGCTTTTGATGTTCTTCACCTGATGAAAATATATCTCGTCCTGATGGTGTCTTATCTATCATATCCCGCCCTGAAGACAATCTGCTAGATACTAGCGTGTGGTCACGCTCTGATGGAGGCCGATCTCGTCCGAATGGAGCTCTATCTGCAGTATCTCGTCCTGATGAAGGCATATCCATCAGCTTATCTCGTCCTGATGATGGTTTATACATGGTATCCCGCCCTGAAGACATTCTACTGGAAACTTCCATGTGATTACGCTCTGATGGAGGCCGATCTCGTCCGAATAGAGCTCTATCTGCAGTATCTCGTCCTGATGAAGGCATATCCATCCGCTTATCTCGTCCTGATGATGGTTTATCTATGGTATCCCGCCCTGAAGACATTCTACTGGAAACTACCATGTGGTTACGCTCTGATGGAGGCCGATCTCGTCCAAATAGAGCTCTATCTGCAGTATCTCGTCCTGATGAAGGCATATCCATCCGCTCATCTCGTCCTGATGATGGTTTGTAAATGGTATCCCGCCCTGAAGACATTCCGCTGGAAACTACAATGTGGTTACGCTCTGATGGAGGCCGATCACGTCCGAATGGAGCTTTATCTGCAGTATCTCGTCCTGATGAAGGCACATCCATCCGCTCATCTCGTCCTGATGATGGTTTATACATGGTATCCCGCCCTGAAGACATTCTGCTGGACGTGAGTTTCTCGTCTCTCACTAATGGCACTCGTCTCGATGGTATCCTGTCATACCATATTGATGTAGTCCCGTCTTGCGATTTTTGCGTGTCATCTCTGTGCTGTTCATCCAGCGTTGATTGAGTCGAGACAGCAACTCCTGTAAGCTTAGGATCTGATTCCTCGGGCCTCCTGTGCTGCTGCTTGTTAATTGATCCTGAGGATGGTCTGCTTATCCTCTGTAAATTACGCTCCATGCTTACTTCCACGTAGATGGATCGAAGATATCATAAGGAACTTTAGCTTACTGTAACTTAACAATGAAACGGTTTGAATGAAGTTGTTGACAAGTTGAACAAATCTCCACTTAAACTACAGTACGTACGTACAGTACCGTACTCTGCACACTTCGTTGATGTTTGTTTCTTAACGTGTCTAAGAACAGAAACTTAAGTCAAGTACTTAAACACACTTCAAGTTGAAGTTTCCAGAAGAATTAACTTAATTCATCATAAGTGAAGCGGCAGGTACCATATGAAACACTCAGCCGCACTGGTCGTGACTGCTTCCGTGGTGTTTGAGATGATCATCAGTTCCAGCTTGCTGAGGCGATCTAGCTCTCTGATCAGAGTCATGGCAGACAGGTCGGACGGTAGAGTTATCACGACAAGGAGCTATTGTTCTCACTACGCTGATGTTTCACGATTCGATTACTCAGCTCAGACTAGCCGACGAATTACTCGTTCCTTTTCCAGGAAAAAGTCATACACAGATGATAAATCGGATTATATAGATGCTGAAATTGTTGATGATGGAGAAAATAAGCGAGGGAAGATCGATAATAGAAAGGGCATGGATAGCGGCTCCAAGTTGCTCAGCATTGCGAAAACAACTGCTAAAGCTGCTTATGACAAAGTAGCGCAACTGTTTGGTGCCGCTGATCGCCCGTCCGAAGTGGAGCGCCGACAGGACGACCTTTGGGGGAAAGATCTCGATAGACTGATACCGCAGGCCACCTTATCGGGAGGCATCATGCGCTCAGCGATAAAGCTAATGTCTACAATGCTGTCGGATGCGTTCGCTGCACAAGGCAATAACGTGAATTTGGTGCAGTCGAAAGCGCTAAGCCTACTGGAGTCTGATTCCGTGAGTAGAGGCCTTCTGGGCACCCCGATCCGTCAAGAACTGCCTCACCAAGTGTCGTCCAGTTCCGTCTCAGTCAATGGAATGACGAAGAGGAGTGTATTCGTGCAGTACAGGGTGGTGGGTCCTTCGAACTCAGGCCTGGTCGACGTGCGTGCCACCATCACCGAGGACAATCGGGTCGTCATCGCACCAGGGGACATGACTCTGCGCACCTCCTCCGGGACCACTCATCGGGTGTCCAGCGATCGGAATAAAGTGATTGACGTCGAGGCTCTCTGACTCTCGCACATACGATGACAGACTGTCACCCAGTGGTTCTCACTGCGGACAGCTATCAGACATAAGACAGACAGACCATCTTAAGTTACACTGTACTTGAAAAATACTGTTATTCATGTTTGTATTTCTTGTAATTTAAGTTAAATGTTCCTATTCTGTTGAGAGCTTCGCTGGGATCGATCTATGTTATACCTACTGGAACATGGATAAGGCTGTTGTGACACTGCTAGCAAGAAGTAGCTTAATAGTTAAAAGCATCTCGTTCGTACCCTCTCGAGCTGACCTGTCTCGGGTATTCTCTCTGCTGGTACTCCGCAGCTCCATCATCCCCGTAGAACTCCTTGTTGTTCTGAGGATGGAAGGTCTGATAATCCCGAGGCGCCTGCTGACTTCTATTTACATAATTCGCAGCGGGCGCCCTATTGCTAGGAATGGTGGTCGGAGGCCTGCTGCTGTTTCCTTGGCTCTGGGCCCGGTATCCCGGATTGGTTGAAGGCTGCGGACGACCATTGCCATGGCTCTGTGCTGGGGGTCTGCTATTCCCAAAGTTCGATGATGGAGGCCTGTTATTCACATAGCCGGCAGCGGGTCTCGGCTCGTAGGTGTAGTCAGCGGGTCTGTTGGTATGCATGGGCGGTCGGTAGCCGCCTTGATTTGTTACCTGTGGTCTATTGCCGTAGTCCTGCGCGTGATTCCTGTTCGCGTAATTGGGGTTGTAGTCGGCGTTGTTGCCGACGAACTGCCTCTGCTGAGGATAGTTCCGTTGGGCGCCCCTGTTCATGTCCGCGGGGCCTCGGTCGTGGTATATGTTTACGTTATAGTATTCTCCATCTACGTGCCTTGAATTGTTGCACATATGATGCTTATCCACTGACTTGCAGAAATGGCAAAGTTCATGAGTTGGGGCATACTTAGCGTTGACATTGTAGTAGCACCCATCTATGTGTCTGGAGTTGTTGCAGGTGGGGATCTTCTCCAGGGATTTGCAGTAGTGACAGTACTCCTTCGGTCCCAGATAACAGCCATCCACGTGGCGAGGGTTCTTACAAGCATATATCTTCCCGATGGACTTACAATACGTGCAGGTCTCCTTCGGTGCTGGTTTAAAGTGGTCGTCGCCACCAGAGATGTTATCGTTATGGTAACAGCCGTCGATGTGCCTTGTGTTGCGGCACGTTCGAATCTTTGACAAAGATTTGCAGTACAGGCACAGCTGCTGAGGTGGTTTGCTGGAGGAGGGATTCTTTTCCCCGTAGTAGCACCCGTCAATATGCCGCGTGTTATTGCAAGTGGCAACCTTGTCCAGCGATTTGCAGTAGTGGCATAACTGCTGGGTGCTTTTGTTATTATCCTGAATGTTGCTAGCATCGGTGTCGTTGCGGTGGTTATCTTCATCACGATGGTAATAATTCTCATTATCATCGTTGTTATGATCGTTATCTTCGTTTTCATACTTTCTGCCATCAGCGTAATCATCATCTCCCCCTTCTAGCTCATCTGCAGCAATCACTTTGTTCACGTTGCTGCTGCTGCTACTACCACTGCTGTCTTCAAACTCCTGATCATCGTAGCTGTCATTGCTGCTCATCTTAACAACAGAAGCTCGAAGTTCAGCTCAGTTTGATTCGTCGACCTGTTTGAGATGTGTGTTGAATGCTATTTGATGATTTCCAGAAGAATATGTGGCTCCACCTGCTGTGCGGACGATTGTCGCCGACAAACAGCCACTTCATGACAACAGCGCACACTTCAGAAGTGCTTTTGAATATCTCCGTTCGTCGTTCTCTAAGTGGGACTAAGATTAACTTAAATATCTTCACTTCTTTTCTTCATCCCACGAAGGAAAGTGCGTTGAAGTTCACCAGCCGGCCTCGCACTTCCTCCTCCTCCTCCTACCATGCTCAGCAGCTATTGCTATCATGGATATCCTTCCATTCGTGAGATTTGAAGAGGCTTACGACCCTTTTCGAGAGACCCCTTCATGCAGTGATGTATTATCTAGAAGATCATCAACCAGTTGGCCTCACCACTCGAATGATCCTCAGAGCACTGCTGCTGCACCCAAGTTAGATTTCGTAGTCTATAACGACTGCTTTTGCTTGTTTGTGGAGCTTCCTGGTTTGGGTCCTGAAGACGTTCAATGCTTTGTGCAACAGGTGGAGAATGGGTCCGACCAGCTGTTAAGCGTGCTGCTCATCGATGCTAGGTCGCAGAGTACTGTCGTGCCCCATCTACAGGAAGGATTCGTCTCCTACGTACTCCTCGAGAGAAGTCACCATCGAGTGAAACGAAGCGTGGTTTTTCCTCTGAATGCGGACACAGATGCTGCGGTGTGTTCGTTGAGACAGGGCTTGCTGACTGTTGTAGTACCCAAGCGAAGCTCACCGAGAGCTCTCGCAATTGATTGATGATGGACAGCATGCATACAGTGCGTAGTAAGGCTTGAGTTACAGTTATTAGTACAGTACATGCCTGCCTACCTGTTGCAAAGTAATAAAAATCCACCCACTATTCATCATCATCATCATCCTCCTCTTCCTCCTCCTCGACCTCCAATTTCTTCTGGCTGTAGACCCACTCATCTTCCAAGCTAGGTCTCAACTTCAGCTTGCTTTGCAATGTCCGTGAAGAACACATCCCCATGGCACCGGCAAGTATGCTGGAGGTCCTGAGCGAGTAGGCAACCATCCCCGCCCCGACCAAGTCGCCATCGAGCTCTCCATCGGAATCGAGCATTCGCGCATACCACTCAACAGTGGAATCGCCGATCAGAACTGTTTGCAAGGGACTTCTCCTTGCGCTGTCCGCTGTAACGTTGTTATCAGCTTTGTTCGAGCTGCTACAGTTCACTAGCGCTGCTTGACCGCTCTGAAATGATGAGCTCTCACTGACACCTACGAGTCCCCAAACTAAAAGCAGCTCAGTTGCTGCCACTACATCTTGCAGCACTTGGCATGATTTCGGACCTATGTCATAAGCAAACCCCTTCACAATACCCGGCTCTGCGTTACCCGAGTCATCATTCCAGGCGCCTCCAGTGCACTCGAACAATTTGGTTTCCCCTTCGTACTCGACTCCCTCATTCCTTGCGTCGAGTTCGAATTTCTGGAAGCACTTTTCTTTGTCATCGTCACTAACACTCAAGTCGCCGACAGTCAAGTCCACGGGCAGCACGAGCCTGCAACCCTTCATCTTGGCTTTCATCAATAGAGCCAAACAAACATCGTGGTAATCGCTTAAATAGAACTTGTACTTCTCGAAAACACATCGTCTCGAAGCGCTGAGGAAGGCGAGGGATAGCTCACCACACAACACGACAGTGTCGACCTAAACAAACATGATGTGTGTGGATAGACAGTGATCAGATCTGAGGAGTAGTAACTAGTCCTATATGGGTAGGGAGGATCACTTACCAAATCCAACAGTTGATCCAGAACGCAGAATTTGTCAGCACGAATGCTCCCTCCCAGCACAGCAGTGGACGTCGGAGCTGCTTTCGATTCCACACTGGCTGGAAACAATTTGCCTAGATGCCCACTGACGGATCCCTTTTCGTCGACAAGGAATTCAGCGAATGCGGGCAAGATCTGGAAGACGCCCACCCACAGGAACATCTCTCGTATCTGCTCTGAGACGAAGCGCCCGTCGACATGCAGCTCGTCGAAAGCGCTCTTTGGGTCAAATATCTTGGCTCCACTGCATTCAACCCAAATCACGTCATGCGGTCGAATGGTGGGCTTTCGATAGTACGCCTCAGAAATAGCACTCGAGGGGTCTGCAAAGCACTCCACGTCAGCAGTATGAGATCGATTATAGGTCCCTCCGCCGGTATTCACGGTGACTTTGACCCTATGCGGTCGCTTCGATTCCCACATCTTCCTTCTGTGGAGAATACTTTCTTGAAGGCCTGTTGCAACAGGAGCATCCTCATCGTCACTGACCTCCTCCTCGTAGGTGGGTTCTGAAGGAACGACTCCAGGGATCGCGATATTCTCTAACACTACAATCGGTATGGTCTCAGAAAAATACAAGTCGTAGTCTGGTCTACTCAACAATCGGTCCATTTCAAAATAAAACTCTGCAAAAGAAGCGAACTTCAAGAATGACAGCTTCTTGTAGTATCCCGGCTTCTGTTTGTTCTTCTTGAGCAGCTTATCATTCGCTAGCTTATGCTCCTCGTATTTGGCCTGTATCAAAGCTGAGATTTCATCAAAATGAGGCAATATCGATGAGGCTTCTCCTCGTGATGAAGCCGTAAGGTTGGACTCATACAGCAGCACAATCGCTTGGGCTTCATATTCCACAAGCTTCAATATCGGCTGTATTGCGGCAGCTTTATTTGTCTTGGCTACATTGAAGGCACTGCTCACATGTTCCTGTTCTGCGAAGGCACTCCCCTCCCAATTCAGAAAAGCCACTTTCCCGGAGTGAATGGAAGCTAGGTCTACCTTCCGCACCACCGACAAATCAAAGAGAGCATCTCTGCTGACCCTACAAGAGGAAGAGTAGACCTTAGTGCTTGCATCAGCGGAAAGGAGTTCATCCACCGCGGCAAACATGTTCACAGAGATATCTGAGATGGATGCGCGCGCTCCGTCGAACATCGCCTTGTAGAAAGAGTTCACTTGCTCTGTAGTCAACTCCACAGGAGCGGTTGCTGTTGCAGTACCTTTCGCGGGCTTCGACGGAGGCTTCCCACCCTTGGCTTTGGGATCCACCTCACCACCACTCGGCTTATACTCGACGATGTTTCTCCATGCTTCTTTCCCTTCTTCGGTAGTGAATGGACTTGCAACTGAAGGAATCACCGAGGGATCTAGAATTCCAGCACTCGTCAAAGCCGCCTCATGACTGTCGACAATCTTCTCAGCGATCTCGCCGATTATTTCACTTGCCAGAGCAGTGATGCTGTCCATCGGCAATTCATGTATGAGTAGAAGCTGGATGCCACTGTGGAGTGATGAGGAGAGAGCTCGCACCTCAGCTACGAGTGGATGCAATGGCTTATCGACCACATCCTCCTCATCAATCGGCTCTTCCTCTTCCTCCTCCTCCTCTTCATATTCTTCATCAGAATCTAGAGCTGCTAATCTCTCTGCTTTGCGTTGTGCTTTAAGTTTCTCTTTCAAATCAGCTGCCTTAAGAGAAGCGATTTCATCCTCAAGGACTGCCACCTCGGCAGCACTTTGTTGGAGCTGTGACAGAGACGACAGCATCGAGGCCAAGTTGTAATTCCAGCGAGGATGGTAATCTTCTTCAGTTATTTCATCAAAAATCTCCTAAAAGAAAGCAAAGCAACGCCGATGAAGATATGAGGAATTGCTGATGTATCGTCATAGGATAACATGATACTGTACATCGACACCTATGACGACGCCATGACATGATATGGCATGATGTGATGCGACATGATATGATATGACATGATGTGGTAAGGTGCTTACGATGAACTTCTCCGGAAACAGTCGCAGCTCAATGGCATCCACATCCGACTCGCTCAGAAGCAACGGATGGGCTGACGACCTGCCATCACCCACCGCATCGACCTTGCTGACAGTAGACGACCACTGCCCCCTCTGATCGAGCAAGCTTCGTAACATATTAGATACTTTATCGAACAGATCTAGCGCTTTGAGATACAAGGTGCAGAACTTTTCCAATCTGGATATGGTGATGAAGATCGGAGCAGCAGTACCGTACTGCAGGTCGATAGCTGCCAGTAGGTCCTGATTCATAGTGCGGAACAAATCGACTTGCCGCTGATGCATGTCTCTAAGTCTCACCGGATCGCGCACTCTCTTCAGACACTGGAACACGATGTCCGTCGCCATCGCCTGGACTGTAGCCTGCTCGATGTAGCTAGATACGAAAGAGCGCTTCTTGAGACTCTCGTCCACAGAATGGCAGTGTCCTCGCAAGCTGCACACGATGCTTCCAGGCAGCGATTGGTTGGTCGCCACGTGGAACACCTTGGTTGCATCCGGGACTAACTCTAGTATCCACTGAGCGTAGAAGGACCCACCACCCGCGCGGCTTCGGAACACGAATGTGGTGGTCACTGTGTCATCGGGGAGGACCTCTCCCGCATCCCTCAAGCAGAAGAAGTGGTCTCGCTGCTGACTCAGAGCATGGGCCCTGACGGAGGGGGTGTTTCTGTTGGTCAACACATCTTTCAATGTGTGCTTATCACCCGCAGTGCCGGGCTTCAGTTCGCTCTTATCTACTATCGTGATTCTACTCTTGTCCACTTGCTTGCGACCGGCATCCGAGGAATAATTATCTGGGGACAGCGCTCTCCACCTGTATGACACTGACGTAGAGCCGGTGTTCTTGAACTGCACTTGAACCATGCTCTGATGCCCGATCGAAGCATCAAATGAGAGCTCCTTGGACGAGAGGAAGTCCACTTTCGAAGTGGGTAGGTCTACAGAACCCGCACCCACTGCAGCATCCACCTCCCCGCCGGCCTCCACAGAAGAGGAAAGACTCGCCTCTTCTGCTGCTATAGCTGCGAGTGTCAGAGCCAGAGCTTCTGCTGCTGCAGCGTCGCTTCTGCTCTCAAAGTAAGCCTGTGACGATTGCTGTGCCCACTGGAACAAGTCGGTGGAGCGGATCACCAGGTGGTGCGCCTCGGAGTACGTCAGGTCGTGCGGTCGAATGGACCGATAGTACTTGCCGTACTTCTTCCTGGTCTCCATGTACTTTTCTGATTGTTCCACAAAGGTATCATTCTTTCCAACAAAGTCGACAGCCTTGGGCTTTCTGACCAATGTAGGTCGAGGCAAAGCTTGTTCATATTTGCACTCCAAACCTGAAAAGATGTGCCCCACCGGCTGTCTGATTGCACCTCCTCCGCGAAGGCCAGCCTGCCAAGAGGACTCGTTGAAGCGGTCTTCATCAGGTACAGATGCCTGCAGCAGGTCCAACTCCTCCATCTTTGCTCTGTATTCGTCTGCCGTGGTCATCATGAGCGGCCTCTTTATCTTGGAACGCAATTTCCTCTCTATTTGCAGTTGAATTCTGTTCCAATCACGTTGCCGCTCCTGCCATCTCGTCAGTACCTTTCCCTCCTTGTTGAAACTGAACTTCTCGTTGACAGGCAAGTACTCGATGAGCTTCCTTTCCTCCTCTGACTCTTTCTTGCGAGTGGCCTCCGCATGTCTCCTCAGCTGCTCCAGGTTCGAGAAGTACTTATCTGGATCGTCATTGTATTTCTCCAGACTAACCTCCATCGTCGGGTTGTCAGATCCGGAGTAAGATCGGTTCGCAGTTGACAAAGGAGATGGATTGGCGAACATTTCAATCTTACAATCTGCTTTCGTTTGGTGTAATTGATGAAACTGATGAAATCGTAACTTAACTCTCCTCGAGACACGGTAAGCTTAGCTACTGTAGCTACGGTCCATGGTCCGTGTTCAGTTGGTGGTCGCCGGAACGGTAACGCTCCTTATACTCGCTCTCTCGCAGCTCCAAGCTCTTCTGTAAGAAGTACAGAGAATCGCTTTTTACGTACCCTTTCTTGCCTTGCAGGGAGTGCGCAGTTTGATTGACTCTCCGCAGTTGAGACTCGATCTGAGTCTGGTTCGTCACCCTAGAACTAGGAGACGGATCAATCGTAGTGATGCGCGCTCTGGCCTGATTAGACTCGCCGCGTCTAGTCCCGTCATCCTCGTCCTCGCTATCCGGGTCCCCATCGACCGCCGCATCCTGCTGGCTGTTGGGACCAGATACGATCTCAGACAGCACTCGGACAAATTCCCTCTTGGGCACGTAGACCAGACGACTATCGTTGTTCTCCATGCTGTAGGCGAGGTTGCATAGTATAGCAACCGCAGCCACTGCTGCCAACACTCCTTGTTCCTCAAGTTTCAAGCTTAGGTCATACAGATACATACATATAGATGAAGTGGTGCTTAACATACATATATATCTGAAAACTAGAGTATAACCTGTCGATATTGAACCTTTTGCAGCAGTCGACGCTGATCAGCAATCCCAAGACTCCCAGGAGCCAGCTGCCCACGATCTGATGAGGGAACCTGCTCCTCGAGAACACACGGCTGAATCCGATGATGAAGATAGTCGATAGGCCGGCAACGAGTCCGATAATAGTGGGATAGCATATGAGCAGGTGACCGATGATAACTACGCTCATGTAGCTCTCCAACGAAGGGAACCTGAAAGGCACAAAGCAGCTGTCAATGAATTCAGAGTGATGAAGACAGTCGACTGATGGCTGTTACCCATAGCTTTCGGCTCCCATATCAGTGAGCGGCTGTAGCCTGGTATCAAACTCGACTGGTCGCTTGCTCTCCAGCAGAGTCCGTGCAACTGCAAAGTAGAGTGCACGTAAACCCGACGAATGATCGGACACACAGTGAATCTAAGTTAGCTCTATACCGGAGGCAACGCCGAGATTGGACACGACGACCCAAAAGTGGGCGAAATGCAGCTCTACAACGCCGTAGAGAAAGAACGCCCACAGCACACTCACGATGTCTCTGAGCGGGTGCTTTGACACAACGCTGTGCATAGCGCTGGAGATCCACGGCATCCGGCGGCAGTATTCCTGGATGGCCCACAGCAACGCTAGGTCCTTCTGGACTACCTCTTCGTAAGATGACATCGAACCTAGTCTTGGAAACGGCTCAATAACCGTTACTCTGTGCATGTACAGTAACTTTACCTGACCGTTACTCAGATTATCATGTCGACTGCTGGAGTGAACAATAACGAAAGTGTGATTAAATCGCTGAGCCACGGCACTTTTTATGATGCAGGCGGGGGAATGGGTAGGTCTGGACTCAGCTTTGGTGCGCTTCAATGCGCTCAGGACCGCATGTTCGCCAGGACGATCCACCAGTTGTCCGGGCATGATATAAGGAATAGGGATCAAGAGCTGCGGCAATTGATAGATCTCGAGGGATCAATCACTATCCATGTCACCATAGCTCGTGAAGATTTTCCAGCTGTATCCGCAGTGTTTAAAGTGACCTATATCCCTTCGAATTCTCAGCTCGCCTGGAACAAGTTACTGGACGACGTGGTGAAGAGGTTGAAGGTGGACTTCATCTATTCCATTGTGGACCGCAACGACAAGTCGCCTGTTAGTCGGATACTGCGGCTTCGGGACGGCGGTGAGTACTACGTACGGCAGCGAGAGGCGTCTGCCATCCTCGATGTGCTCAACACGGGTAACACCCCAGTGGAAGTGAGTTGGGACATAACGATGCACATCGACAACGTGAAGAAGGATCTATCCTTCAGTTTGTCTGACATGCCTGTCATCGATCAGCGTGTTGCAGGGATGGTGTCAAAGAAGATCACCAGGACCGTGCAGATAGACCTGCAGAAAGCCATCATGGAGTCGAAGCACCCATCCGAGGCTGTCAGCATCATGCGCAGCTTCCATGAGAGCTACTACCCGGAGGACAACGCTAAGCTGATCATCAAAGAGGCTGTATTATCACGACCTCTCGAGGAGAATCGACGGAAAGAGGAGCTCTTCGATCGGGGAAAGAAGACCCCGGAGTCGAAGGGGGGACGAGGTGTGGTGCAGCACTCTGTGGCGTACAGTGATGTAGCCAAGTACGACCGGTCGGTCGATATCGTATCACTTCATCGTCTGGTCTTGGAGACCTTGCGGCGGTTCGTCACCCGGGGAAGAGTCAAGGCCGTGGCGAAGGAGCAGTGCTTTGAATACGTGGAGGGGGTCATCAACGACTTGCGACACGAAGTAGACATCGTGAGCATGGGCTTAAAGCTTCTGTCCGACATCATGAAGTATCTCGTGCAGTTCCGCGAGAGTTTGTTGCATCTT
>Ga0164295_10003542_pt1 | contig 12525 bp, 6 predicted proteins | sample GEODES006metaG_FD_111798 | JGI IMG/M metagenome (GOLD analysis project Ga0164295, IMG submission 111798) | Oligotrophic lake water microbial communities from Sparkling Lake, Wisconsin, USA - GEODES006 metaG | ecosystem: Environmental > Aquatic > Freshwater > Lake | place: USA: Sparkling Lake...
GGACACACACGGGCACACGGACACACAGACGAACCTCACAACCATCCCAACCCACCAACGCACCCGAGCGACCGCGAGACGACCGAATCAGCGGCCGACTCAACGGCCGCAGCCCCGGAGCCGGTATCTTGGGTGTCGAATTATAGCCATTGGCTGTGAACAGGCACAGTTAAGATATTGAGCCGCACCACAGAACCCAACTCTATAAGAGCACACTGTGAGCTTCAGCTTGTGACTACTTTTATTAGAGGGTCGATTTTCTTAATCATGAATGTTGAACGTGATGTTACACGGCTGTTGGAGCGGCGTGAGTGAGTGAGTGAGTGAGTGAGTTATTGAGGTGTATATGTCACTGTCACTCACTCAATCACTTAATCACTCACTTAAAGGAGTGCTGCAACAAAGAATCCTGTGTCAAGAGAAATTCAATCTGACGCTTCTCAGCTCGCACGCAGACTCACGGGCTCATCGTCATCCCCCCCACGCTGGACTGCCAACGACGCGAGCTCCTCGGGCGCGACGATCTGCACGTGCGGTGCCAGCAATTTGACAGTGTCGTAGAGCAGCTGCAAGTTCATGCCGCCGTCACTGGTGGTGTAGATGCCCACAATCGAGCCGCGCTCGTCGCCGTTGAGCTCGGCCGCCATCTGCTCGGCGGTGCGGTACTGGCTGCCCGAGCCTTTTGCCCCGCGCCACTCACGAGGTCGAAAGAGCACCACATCCCTGTGCTCGCCGAGCAGCATGTACTGCTGCGTCCGGCCGAAGGGCAGCACCGGTATCATATAGGGAACATTGACGGGGAAGATGCCGCGTACGACGCTGTTCACGCCATACTGTGGATAGAAGCGATCGATCGACTCGTTCCAAGTGCCAAACCATTCCCACGAGACGAGGGCGCTAGTGTTCATGACGTGGCAGTCCTCCTCGGTGCGCGCGATGAAGGCCGCCTGGTCGGCCGGGTGCATCATACCCGGATATGCGTACAAGTGCCCCGACGGCGGCAGCACGAACCAGTCGCGCTGCGTCACAAGAGATTGGTTCAAGTACCATCGATACATGTCGGGAGCCGCATAGAGCGTGTGGGGAGACATAGTCCATCCGAGCGGGAAGCACTCGGTGAGTGAGCTGGGCGCGGCGGCGCACCGCTGGACACGATCGAGCATCCACTCGCGGCGGGAGCCCTTGAGAAAGTTGAGGTTGTCGCCATCGCCGATGAGGAGCGTCACGTAAGTCTGCGAGGCGTTGTACTTCCGATGCGGCGGGCGCGGCGCTTGCACGAGCGGCGATTGGATGGGCGGCTGGCGCGAGAAGAAGGCGAGGTTGTTGAACCCATCGGAGGCCACCTGCCCCATATTATGCGTCGCGTTCAGGATGCAGTCCGTCTCCGCCTCGAAAATGTCTCCGGCGATCGGATATGTATCGTCGTAGCCCCAGACGGCGATTGGTTTCGGCCACGGGTTGGAGCTCACCATCCGGCTCACGAGCGCGTGCTCCTCGGAGCTAGGAATGCACCCATTGTTGAGGAAGAAGGCGAAAAGGCGCTCCTTGACGATATAGTCGGCGAGGCCCCACGAGGGCGGGTCCTTGAGCGGTGGGTGTGGCGAGAACGGGTGGCCGTGCACGTCGAGGCCCGGGTTGACCTTGGCCATGGTGCTCGTTGCATTCACGTGGTGCTCGTAGACGTACCGTGTCGCATCGAGCGCCGAGAAGCCCGCCATGACCGCGAGGGCGTCGAAGACGAGCGTTGCGCCCGTTGGCAGCCTCTCAAGAGGCACCGCGTCCAGCACGGCCGCGATGGTCAGGATGTTCGGCACGAGCCGTTGTTGCGTCGTGGCGTTGAAGAGCACGACGCGACCGAGATTGGCGTGCACGCAGTCGGACAGAAACTCGTCGAGCGGCGTAAGCGTCGGCTCGGTCACATTCACGATATCGGCTAGCCAGCTGAGGTCCTCAGGTCCAAGAAGGAGATAGACACCGGCCGGTGCGCCAAGGGGACGATTGGCGAGGCCCGAGCACGTCAAAGCGGCGAGCCGCGCAGCGCTCGACGCCGTGCGGATGTCGACGACGGTTGGCCGCTGCGCCGCCACGGCGACGACACATGACAAGAGCAATGCAGGCAACAACATGCAGAGGCCGCTTTACAAGGCCGCCTTCTTCTCGCGACTCGCCTATTCATATGAACGCATCGATGCAATTCACAGCCAACGGTTCGTATTCGTACGAAGAGCGACGAAACAAACACGAGGGCGAGTAGACAGTACCAACAACTGAATCGTTATCGATGGGTTACGACTTCACTACACACTGATTACACACTGATTGCGCGCTATCACACTTTTACAGCCGCGGTACCGCAGCTGTACAAAATGTACTACGTTAGTAGTGGTTGCACAGAATTTAACGATGTTTAGTCGGCGATTCTTCCAGGGAATTGACCAGCGCGCCTCCTTCGCTGCCTACATTGAGCCTGAGGGTTCGTCCCGGCTCATCAGTCGCACGGAGGCGCATTGCGAGAGCCTGGTTGATGTAGCCCGCATTAAGCAGCTCTTCTAAGGTCCAGCCGGCCGCCTTGGCATCGATCAGTGTGTAGTCTACCGCCTTTGCGTCGGCGCACGAGTAGCCCGCCGACCGTGCCGCCCCGCACGATAGGCCCGCCTCCTTGAGCTTGGTGAGCGCTGCGCGTCGCTCGATTTGCTCTTCGAGCGTTCCCCCGCTCGTCGGACCGCGGCGCATGACGCAGTAGGTCGTGAGGGTGGCGATGAGTGCGCCGAGCAGCAGGCCTCCAATCAACGAGGCGATGGAGACGTTGACCCACCACCAGATCGAGAACGGGTTCATCTCGATGTAGTCGCCGCCCACGTAGCCGTCCTCAAGGGCCTCGAGGAGCACGCTCGCTAGGTAGCCGTGGTACGTGTTCAGGTCGTTAATGTACTGGCGCTCGACGCCGCGGAACTTGACGAAGGAGACCTGGGAGTATTTGGTTCGCCAGGTCATCTCGTCGATGTTGAAGATGCCCTCGGGCCCTGTGCTCATGAGCGCGGCCGGGTCGCTCCCATACACGTGCTCGAGAAAGAAGAAGGGTCCCTGCGGGCTGTCGCTCGGCACGACGCGTACGAGAGCGTCCGGGAGCTGCTGGCGCGTCTCTCGCCAAGCCGCGTGCTGCGTTAAGTACGGCAGCATGGAGCGACCGAGCGCGCCTAGCACCGAGTCGGACAGGCCGTTGCAGTAACTGTCGGTGCCCATCACCAGCGCGCGCTTAAAGTTCTCCATCCATCGGACGCAGAACGGGCTCGGGGTGGGGCAGGCAAACGCCCAATTCTCCATAGTCACATCGTCCGTGTTGCCTGGCATCGCGAAGCCCTGAACCTGCGCGACCGAGTTGACGTCGATCCACGACTCGATCGGCTTGAGCGCAACGGTCGACGCGTCCAGCCATACTCCGCCGTGGCGCGAGAGCACCGAGATGCGGTACCAGTCGGCGACGTGCGGCATGTCGAGGTAGTCGACGGGCAACGGCTCAACCCAGCCCTGCATCGAGAGCGGTTCGTTTGGCCGAAGCAGGTGCAGCGTCCAGCCGGGATTCATGCGCACTAATTGCTCGATACATGCGGCGATGAACTGGGGCGGGCGGTCGTCGTCCCAGAACATCCAGATAAGACGCGGCACCTTGGGCGGGGCGGAGCCGGGCGGAGGCGACGGCGGGAAGGGATTCTGCATGACGGGCGGCAGCGGCGGGGGCGGGGCGGCTCCGTGTGCGGGCTGTTGCTGCTGCTGCGGCTGCGGCTGCGGCTGCGGCTGCGGCTGCGGCTGCTGCAGCGGCTGCGGCGGCGGCGGCGGCTGCTGCTGCGGCTGCGGCGCGGGCGACGATGCTGCCTGGAGCGACACAGCCCCATGGTTTGTGCTGAGGTTCACGGAGGTCTTCGGCTGCGGCTGCGGATAAAGGGCAGCCGCGTGGGTCGCGGAGTGGTCAATCGGCATGAAGGTTGCACAACGAACAAGAAGACTCAACCAAAAAGCGCTGACCATACCCGCGGACCCCATTTGGACTCCGAAGGACGCTCCCTTTTATGGTAATGTTCGCAAGCGATGCGCCCAGCCCATGAAAGACACGCCGAAGGGCGGAGGGCCCCCATGTACGCATAAAGGGAAGTGGACAACAAACATTCCCGAAAACGCGCGCTCACGCCGCCGCACAAACGCCGCCGAGCTGACGTTCCCGAAGCCGTGAAGCACTCTCTCACAAACCACCCATGAGTTCCAGGGAGGCCTCGCAACTGGAGATGACGACGGCGATCATCTTCTACTGCATCTGCTCGGCAGGCATGCTCATCGTCAACAAGCTTGCCGTGCACCACGTGCCGATGCCCGGCTTTGTGACCTCGTGCCAGTTCTCGACCTGCGCCGCGCTCGTGTACGGCATGAAGCTGTGCGGCGTCCTCGTCGCGGACGACTTCGAGTGGGCCAAGGTCAAGTACTACATCATCTACGTGCTCTCCTTCAGCATAGGCACCTACACCAACATGAAGGTGCTCTCGATGGCCAACGTCGAGACGGTCATCGTCTTCCGCTCGTGCACGCCGCTCGCCGTGGCCATCTTCGACTACATCTTCTATAACCGCGCGGCGCCGTCGGCGCGCTCGTGCTTCTCGCTGCTGCTGATCACGACGGGCGCGATCGCCTACATCCTCACCGACCGAGAATTTCAGGTCAACGGCTGGGCGGCCTACTACTGGGTCATGATCTGGTGGTTCGTGCTCGTCTTCCAGCTGACGTACGGCAAGTTCCTCGTGTCGGGCATCCCGATCGCCTCGCTCTGGACTCCCGTGCTGTACACCAACTCGCTCTCCATCCTACCCGCGCTCGGGCTCTGCTTGGTGGCGGGCGAGCTCGACGAGAGCAGGCTAGCCAAGGTGGACCTCAACAGTGCAGCGTACTTTTGGCTGGGCGCCTCGTGCTTCATCGGGATGAGCATCTCGTACTCGGGCTTCTGGTGCCAGCAGCTCGTCTCGGCGACCACGTACACCGTCGTCGGCGTGATGAACAAGATGTTGACCGTAATGGTCAATGTGGTCATCTGGGACAAACACGCCTCCTCCTACGGCATCGGCGCGCTCGTCTTATGCCTCGTCGGAGGCTCGCTATACCAGCAGTCGCCACTGCGAGACTCGCCGCCCGAGACACACAGGCCTCTCCAGCGGGTCAGGGAGCAGGAGCACATGGACGAGGTCACAGATGAGGACGGGGACGAGGAGAACTCGGTTTTACGTCCGGTTGGCGCTCCGTCGTTGTACGGTCGATGAGGCCGCTTGGCGCCCGTGACGGCGCCCGTGCGGCCGACGCACGCACGCACGCGCGCGCGCGCACGCAGAGGCTGCGGTGGCAGAGGCGCGCGCGCGCGCGCATTCAGCTAGCTGCTGGCCGCCCACGGACCTTCTCGTCTTCCGCACCTGACGCGATGGCTTTCTCCTGCTCTCAGTCCTTGGGGGCGTCGCCCCGAGGCCCGAGTGAGCAGCGTGCGTGTGAGCTGCCTTGCCCACAGTACTTGCCCACACGAGTTGGTATATCAGTGTATCACACATATAATTTACTGTGCTTTTCATGTGCGGGGCTGTAAGCGATCGGATCCGCGGCTTCCGGGAGCAGACAGCGCCTAAGTATCCCGCCGGCGCATCGGCGGGGACGCGGTCGATGTCGGACCAGTGGACGAGCGTAACGGGAACGGTATCGACTAACGTTTCCGGGGTCTTCTCAAGAAGGCGCAGACACGGGTCCTGATTCGTGCTTCCGCTTCGCGCGCTTCTTGATCTTGGTCTTGGCGGCCTGTTTTCGTAATGGCTCCTCGCTCTCGCAGACGCCGTCCACCACCTGCTCTTGGTCCTGGTCCACCTCCTCGACCTGGCCCTCCGGCCGCCTCACTTCTTCGCTTGCGGCCGGTGCGCGCTTGCGCTTGCGCTCGGGTGCTGGGACCTCGCTCAATGGCTCCTCGATCGTGGCCGTCGTCGCCGCCTCCGACCGACACCGACGGTGCAGCAACTGTGCCACGGCATCTCCCCCGCCCTTCTCCATGCGTGCGCGCGTGGAACTCTCCGAAGGCAGGGCTGCCTCGAAGCGGGCAGCGAGCTGCTCGATCAGAGAAGCATCGACAACCCACTTGGCAGCGCCGCGTGCCGTCTGCAGCACGGCGATCGTCGAGCCAAACGACGAGGGCCGCAGCCGGTCAGCATCGTGCTTGGTGTGCTGCGCGCCGTCGACAAAGGCATGTCGATCGGCTGCCAGGTGTAACGGCGGCCCTCTACGCCAGCCCGAGCCCATCAGATGGCGCCAAAAAGGGAGCGGCTCCCACTGCGGCACGACGAAGACAAACGAGAGGGCCGCCGCGCGCCGTTCAGCCGCGGCCAGCAGCGCCTCGGCACGGTGCACGGCCGCCAGCAGCAACTCAGGCACAAATGGCGGGTTCACTTCAAACGAGCCGTGGGGGGGCGAGAAGTCGAAGAACGAGCCGAGTGTGCCGAAGGGGGCGTCGACGTCGGCAAAGGCGCTACAGAAACGCTCGGCCCACGCATTGAGCGGCGAGGCGAAGCACTCGAGACGCACGCCCAACCGCTCGCGCATCAGCTCGAAGACTGCTGGAGGCACCGCACACTGTGAGCCATGCGATCCTAAGGCCTCATATCGGACCAGCATGCAGAAAACGTCCCGCAGGAAGTGTGCGGACGAGGCGGCGGCTGCACGCGCGTCGGTGCCGCTCCCGCAGCTCCCGCTGCTTCCGACGCTCGCACCAATCGCGCCGATCGCGCCGAGGGCCGGGGCGGAGGGGGACTCCGTGGCGGCGAGACGGCGCGAATGACGTGCGTGGAGGAAACGGAGCTTCTCAAAATGCGAGCGCTGCACCTCGACAAAGAGCTTGGGCGCGCCGCGCAGCGAGAGGCGCAGCGTCGCACCGCGCTCTTGCACTTGCACGTCCGCGCCGCCCTCCGCATCGCCCTCCACTGCAGCGAGCGCAGTGAGCGACTTGTTGGCAACGGTCGCGAGTTTGGAGCAGATTTTGGCCGCCTGCTCGGCGCTGAGGACGCCGGTGCGGCGCAGATCCTTGATGAGGCCCTCGGCGGCGCGCGGCGCAGCATCGGGCACGGGCAGCAGCGGCTCGACGACAGCGCTGCCGGCGCTCGCCGCTTGCATAGCAGCTTCCTCGCGCTCCAGCTTGCAGCGCGCCACCCAGCGGTCAAACGCCATAACCGGCGGCGCGCCACCGCCAATTTCCAAGCACAAACTGTAGAATCGCCGGCGGAGTCGCTTGCACGCCTGATAGCGTGCGACCTCCACGTAGGGCAACGGTACCACCGCCGTACAAGCTCGCGGAAGTGGCAGTGCCGCCTCTTCGGGCGAAGGAATGGCCAGAGCGGCATGATTGCTGATCGCGGTCGCAGCGCTGGCGCACTCGAGACAGCGGCGCGTGGCATCCGTCTTCTGTATGAGCTGCGTACGTGAGAAGCACGTGGCACTTATGCTGCGCTTGCAGACGCTGCAAAACGCTGCCGTCCGTGCCTGAATGTCATCTTTCAGCTGGCTTGATCGCTCCTGCGCTTGGCTGACTTCCGCCTGCACATCAGTGGCAACGCAAGCCCGGCATCGCGCAAGCTTCGCACTCGCATGTTGCCGCTTGCTGTAGCTAGCTGCTGGCTGTAAGAGGCCACACTGTGAGCAGCGCATTTTCTGTGTGGATCGACGGGACGCGGTGTGAACCATTGGCTGTGAACTTGCTGTTCATACTCGCATGGGAACTCAGGATTATCCGCGAAGAAGTATGAACGTAACCGTATGTTCTTGAAAATTTATTTAAAGGCACGGCTTCACAGATATTCCAACTCGGGCCTATCACTGGAGCAGTGGACCGCGGGCGCAGGAGCAGGCGCAGGCGCAGGCGCAGGCGCAGGCGCAGGAGCTGTGGGCCGCAACTCGGGTGCCGCGTATAGCCAACCGCACGCGGTACACGGCACAGTCTCGTCGGCACAGTATCGACCACACACGGCACAGAATCGACCACGTTTCGAGACCTTTCCAGCCCCTTGCAAGACCGGCGCTCGGGGTTTCGAGACCGCCGCCGCCGCGGCGGCGGCGCCCAAAGCACGGAGCCCGCCTGCCTCTGCCGAATTCTTGGGGGCACCTAGCCCGCCCCACGCCTGGGGCGGCGCTTTGGGCGCCGCGCGGTTGCTCGCGTTGAGGATTTGAGTGAATCGCGTGTCAAATGGGTTCGTGCCCGCCGTGCAGCCTTTGGGCGTCAGGGTTGGTGCGTTGCTCGGATCGTGGACAGGACGCCGGGCCGCGGCGGCTGCGGCGATACTCATTCCCAATGCGCCCAACGCCACTGCTGACGGAGGGAGAGAGCCATGAGGGTGTGGCGGCGGCGGAGGCGGTGCATTGCGCCCAGCCAAAGCCAAGGCACTCAACGGCTGCGAGACGGGCACGAATTCCTATTCCAGATCGACCGCGGTGTCCTCGGACGACTTCTTCTTGATGAGGCGGCGGCCACCCTTGGGCGCCGCCTTGGTGATCGTCGCGGCGACCTCCCGCTGTGTGCCGTAGACCAGAGTCATCAGCTCCGCATCGGTGAGCTCTGACACCTCAAGGCCCTCAATACTCTTGGTCACCTCGACGCCGAGGCTGGGCAGCGACTGAAGCATGGCGCCCTTGGTGGACGCGTGGAGCATCTTGAGGCGCACGGGCGCTTCGTCAGGGCAGAAATAGGCGAAGAGGACCGCCGTTGCGCTCACACCCTCGCGATCGTGCTTCCACCGGTACAAGCAGTAGCACGGCTCGGCGGCGGGCAGCAGCGCGGCGACGTCCTGGGGCGTGCCCGCGGGCGCGGAGGCCTTGCACACGATCGTTTCCTTGTCGATGGCGAGCAAGAGCACGCCGGTCGTGCCCGCGACGAAGGCACTCAGCCCAGCTTTGGCTGGCTCAGTCATTGGGAACGAGAGGCCCACGACCGAGCTCATCTTCTCGCCCGCCGCCTCGATTGCCTCCAGCCGGGCGCCCTCGATCTTCAGCTTCTCGACCGCGGTCATGGCCGACTCGAGCTCGGCGGCGCGCGCGGTCGCGCTCTGCTCCTCGGCGAGCGCGACTTCGTCCAGGCTCGACCAGTGCACCTCCTTTGGCAGCTGCTCGGAGCCGCCGAGCTCGCGAAGCAGCGTGGCCTTGGCGGACGAGTAGAGCATCTTCTGCTTGACCGGTCCGTCGTCGGGCACGTACGCCATCAGCGCCCACTCGCCCGCATCCGAGCGGAAGAGCACGTAGCACGGCTGGGTGGCGGTGAGCGTGGCCTTGATGGCGGCAAAGTCGGCCGCCTCGGCGCCGGCGTTGGCTGGAAACTGCTGCTCGAGGACGAAGGTCTCGCTCGCAATGCCCACCTTGAGCGCGCGCGCTACTTTCGCGTTGAACGCCTCCGTGAGCGCCGGCGCGAGCGGGAAGGCTGCGAGCGACATCAAGAGCTTGGTATTGCTCGGTTCGCGCGAGCGTCGGAATGCGGTGAAGTAGTCCAAAAAGGAAACAACTGGGCACAGGCTATGTGTGGTTTTGAGATTGTGTGTTTTCCAAGCAGGGGGCCACGGCTGGTCACGGAGCACGGGAAGTTTCGGAGTACGTGCGTTCGGCCCGCGGCCGGATATAATCATATAAAGAGCCCCCTATGCATGCCGAGCGGCCTGGCGCATGCGGGCACACCTAGTGGGGTGGGGGGGACCGCTTGGGAGCAAGGGTAACACCCTGGAGGCCCCCGTGGCGGAGGTGTGCAATGCGTCCCGATTTGGTATCCGTCACTCGCTATGGTGATAAGGCTCCGTGCTGGTATCAGCTGCGTGATCCTCTCAGCCGTGCTTGCGTTGCAGGACCAGCTCCGTGAGGGCACGCAGCTGCAGCCGGCGGAGTCACCGCACGGGAGCGCTCATATCGTTCTCGCCGCCGCGACCAGCCTCACAACCTCCGCCGCGCTCTCCGCGGACGCGCTTGCGGAGTCGGAGCTCTCAACGAGCACCTCGATCGGCGACACGGTGCTGCCGGTGGTGAGCACGCACGGTTTCGTGGTCGGAGGTGTGGTGCGGCTACACGCGGGCTATCCCAACCAGGAGGATCACCGCGTCCGCTCGCTCTCGCACAACGCCGTCTACCTCGCCTCGGCAGGCACTGAGTTCCCGCACAACCGGTACGAGATCGCGACGATGCTCGCGGCCGAGCCGCTCTGCCCGGGGAATTGCTCGTCGCACGGCGCGTGCGAGGATGGCGCGTGCCAATGCGCCGACGGCTACGCTGGCGTCGACTGCTCCAACCCGACGCATTCGTGCCAGGACAACTGCAACGGCAACGGCATCTGCGTGCAGGGCCTTTGCAGGTGCCATGCGGGCTACACGGGCGGGTACTGCCAGTACGTGGCGCAACTGTGCGTGGCCAACTGCTCGGGTCACGGCATCTGCTCACACGACCTCACCGGGGATCCCCTCTGCAGCTGCGAGCCCGGCTTCACTGGCGCTGACTGCTCGATGGCCACGTCAGCCTGCCCAGGCAACTGCACCGGGCACGGCGTTTGCGTCGGCCACGAGTGCCAGTGCGACGTGGGCTTTGGCGGCTCGGACTGCACGCTCGTGACGGGCGGCTGCTTGGGCAACTGCACTGGCCACGGCGAGTGCCTTCGCAACGGCACCTGCCTCTGCGAGCCAGGATTCACTGGCCCCTCCTGCAACCTCGTGAGCGCCTTCGCCGGCTGCCCGGCCAACTGCTCGGCGCATGGCGCGTGCGTCATGGGCGAGTGCCGATGCGACGCAGGCTTCGAGGGGCTCGCGTGCGACCTCGTCGCCGCCGCGTGCCCGATGAACTGCTCGGGGCATGGCTTCTGCTCGGCGCAAGTGAGCTCGGCAGGCCTGATCTCGTATGGGTGTGAGTGTGAGATTGGCTTTGCCGGCTTCGACTGCAGCATCGTGCGCGGCGGCTGCCCGGGCAACTGTACGGGGCACGGCACCTGCTTCAACGGCACGTGCTTCTGTGATGACGGATTCACTGCGGGCGATTGCTCGCTCGTCGTGCAGACGTGCGCCAAGAACTGCTCGGGCCACGGCCTGTGCCTCGACAGCGTGTGCGAGTGCCACGTGGGCTTTGGCGGTGAGGCATGCGACGTCGTGCTCGGCAGTGTGTGCCCGCGCAACTGCACCGGCCACGGCGCGTGCGACGAGTCCACCGCCAGCTGCATGTGCGACCCGGGCTACGGCGGCGACGACTGCGGCCAGACAACGTCCCTCTGCGCCTCAGACTGCTCTCAGCGCGGCAACTGCGTGCACGGGGCGTGTGTGTGCTTGGGTGGGTACGCGGGCAGTGACTGCTCGGTCACGTGCCCGAGCCGCTGCCATTCACCCAACGGCGTCTGCCTGGGCAACGGCAAGTGCCACTGCAACGCGGGCTGGAGTGGTGCCGATTGCGACACACCTGACATGGTGCATCACCTGACAACAGCGCTCTCGTCGACGGGGAGCAGCGGCGGCGGCAGCAGCGGCGGCGGCGGCGGAGGAGGCGGCGGCGGCGTCATGTACGCGATGGGGCTTCAGGACGACTTCACCGTGGTCCTCGATGGCACACTGTGGATCTTCTACCCGGTGGCCATGGTCGCGTCGTGCGCCGTGGCCGTGCTCTCGCTCTTCTGCTGCTGCGCCTACTGCATGAACCTGCGCGCGGGGCTGCGCGGCACCCAGGCCGTCCCGCTGTACCGGTACATGTCGGAGAGCATGTCGTACTCCGACTACCAGCTCAAGCCGGGCATGTGAGCGAGCGCTGCCGACCACCGTGTGGCACGTGTGCTGTGCAGTCACTGGCAGGGGATCGTATGCGATGTGTCGCGATGACTGTCACCTGTCCGGGGCGGGTGGCGGGGGAAATCCCGACTGCCGTCCGGCGTCTCGCTGTGCGTCTCGCCGCGCGTCCCGTGAAGAGGCGGAAGAGCGTGCAGCGTGAAGCGATGCTCACAGACCACCTGCTGTGAACACGACCGGACTTACGACAAAAGATTCGCTCGATCTATCGCATATCGTAGATTGAATGTTAGGTGGTCCAGAACGTATTAACGCAGAACCGGCTCACTCACATCTCACTGTGCTTGTGGTGCGAAGTGGTTGCTCGATATCATGCATCGGGTCGAGGGTTCGGGATCGTTTTACGATCGTCGGCTTCGGGATCTCCGGCGCGCCCATGCTTGGGACCGGCGCCTCGCCTACGCTATTTTGCGTTGGCGTTTACGTGAAAACCGTTACGCACACCCTCGAGCTCGACCCTGGAGCGCGCTGGTCCGCTGGACGGGTTCGGGTGTACGGTACGCACGGACCCCGGTCTCACTACGAGTCTACGACGCACTACGGGTACCCGGGAGCGGTGCAGGTGGCCCGCCAGACCCCCGCCAGACCGGCGCGCAACCATGGCGGGGTCCGGGGTGCTGGGCCCAATCCCCAAAGCCGAAAGCGCGAAGCGAAGCCCCAATGCACCGTTGCACCC
>Ga0164295_10003545_pt1 | contig 12518 bp, 9 predicted proteins | sample GEODES006metaG_FD_111798 | JGI IMG/M metagenome (GOLD analysis project Ga0164295, IMG submission 111798) | Oligotrophic lake water microbial communities from Sparkling Lake, Wisconsin, USA - GEODES006 metaG | ecosystem: Environmental > Aquatic > Freshwater > Lake | place: USA: Sparkling Lake...
GGCCGAGCGTCACATGCGCCGCCTGGTCTTGCGTCTGCAGGACCTCCTGGACGGGCATCGGCACCACCACCAGGTCGGGCATCAAGTGGTCCCCCAGGTCGGGCGTCCGCTCGACCACCGGGGCGGGCATCAAGAGCGCCTCCTGGACGAGCGTCGCAGGCTCCTCCGGGGCGGGCATCTGCTGGTCCACCAGGGCGAGCATCGGCAGCACCTCCCGGTCGAGCATCGCAAGGACCACCGGGCCGAGAATCACCAATGCAGTTGCAAGGGTTGGCTGCGATGGAGGCAAGTGGGAGTAAACAAAAGAATGCTACTGATAACAAACGTCTTGCGAACATAATTTGATCTCCTTAAGATGGTCTAATTCAGTGTATGCCTCAAAAGCGGAATTCAAATGTCAAAGGCCGCGATGCCTTAGGAAAGACTCAAGATTTTGAGTCCATTCCGCGCGGAATGCCTAAAAATCCTCGAATAATCCAGCCCATCGCCTGCGAGAAAATCCAAAATGCGATCAATCCTCCAAACATGGCCGCTAACCCTTGCCCGTAGGCTGAACGCCATAATTCCCACCATTTTTCGTCTAAACGAACTTGTTCTTCCTTGCGAGTTTCGAAGGCCGCTAGTATTTTGCTTTCATCAAAGATATCAAATGGATTGCCAGTGCTTGACTGGTTTTTAGTCCCGGGACCTTCTTTTCTCGCCAAGTAGGCATCAGGATCGAAGGGCGCCTTTTCCAATTCTTGAACGCCTGTAACTCCAAATTTTTCACGTATAGCATTTTTCGTAGCTGAGTTAGCCGACACATAGTTGGAACTATTAGCAACGTGTGTATTGAATAATTTTTGTTTGATTTCCAAAGGAGCACTTAGATAGCTTGGGTCCTTCAGAAGAAGGGTTGGATCATCCAAAATGAAACCTTGTGGAACATTGATGCTTGATCCAATTATGCAAAGTGTGACCTCGATAGGGTGACCCGACTCAGTTTTGATATTTAGTGATCTTTGATCTGTTTTTTGTGGGCATGAATAGATAGAGAATCCTGCAAAGTTTGCGAAGTCACTTCCAACAATAAAATCATAGCGGGCATAGACCTTAGTTTCATGGACTGCCGCTGCTATCAACCATCCAATTACCCACAGTGCACCAGCTACTGCTGCTATGCGTCTAGAACCAGAAAAAATATTCATAAATTAACTTTGAAAGAGTTAGTAGTTCAAATTTCTCAACACAATCCGGTTAATAACTACCTGCTAGTTTCCTCGCAAATTGAACCTTTGCAATTTAGCCCGCACTCGAAGTCCCCCTTATATTGAGCAGAGGTGCTTCGTAAAAAAGAAACAGCCTCGTTTCTGCATTGATCTAACGACTTGAACTCACCAATGTTTTTGAAGTTAGACAAGTTCGACTTATCGGGATAGACAATTCCTGTCCAGCTGTCAGTGCATTTTTTAAGGCCAAAAATGGCCAAAAGCACTAAGACTGCAAACCAGACTTTCTTGTTCATCGTTCCTAAACCAATTGACTCAACCCGTAATTATTGAGCTTTGACGTTCATGTCGTAAGTGGTGTTGTCTTTGTCAACACATACACCGTTACCGCCAATGGCAGCTACAACGGTTAACTCGCACCGAAGTACGCTCTTTCCGTCTGAACTAACTAGCAGTGCCGAGGATTGATTGCTTGAGCCCACCATCATGGATGTGCCAAACGCAGGCCGAGCGCCAAACGATTGACCAATCCCGAATCCGAACGTTTGCCCCCTTACAAACTGGCCCATATAAGTTGTGCCTTTTAGCGTAATGCTGATATTTCTAGAACCGTCGTTCAGTGTTCCAGTAGCTTGCTCACCTCCACCTCGAGGATATAAGGTGACAATATGACCGCAGGCGGTAAGAGCAAGGGCGGCTAAAGAGATTAGTAAACGCATTTCAGTTTCCTTTGGTTTGAATTTCGCATACGACGATTCATGATTTACTGAAGCGTGACTTTATAAACTGCCTGGCTGGTCCCTTGAGTGAAATACATGGTCGAACCAGAAATCAAGACTTGACCGGGCGTTGTATCTATTAACTGATTGGCAACTTTCCCAGTTGTTGCAGACCACGTATATGTTTTGTTTTGTACACCATAAACCACCACTCCATTGGCTACTCCATAAAGAACAGAAGTGGGAGCAGTGCTTAAAGTAGATATGGTGCCATTGGTATTCAATACTTTTAAGCCAGTGATAGTTGTGGTTTGAATGCCTTGCGCATTGGTGTTGCTAGTGCCTTCTACCCAAGCTACCAGTCCACCACCCACCTTAAAGTTGGACATGCCGGTTGACAAGGTTGTGTTAATCCCGCCAGCGACCGGTCTTGATATTAGACTGGCAAGCCCACCATTTGGTGTTGAGGTCAGTCCTTGTGACCAAGCCACCCGTATGCCATCTGTTTGTGGATAGATGCTTCTATATCCGGTGTTCGAAACCAGAGTTGATGTGTTAGCACTGGAGGACCATTTGTAGACATCAAAGTTAGAACTTGTGCCACTGCCTCCTGTTTGCGCCCAATAGAAGAAATTGACTGCACCGTTAACCACCTCAAAGTCATAACTCGTATTGCCCATGTAGTTGGCGCCACTGGGTTGATTGATCGTAGTGAAGGCACTCGTAGCGACGTTGTACATCGTATATGTTCCAGAATTCGGACCATTCCAATTAATCCAAATCACATAGCCTCCGTGGGCTCTGGGATATTGATCGTAGCTTGCCTTGTTCGGACTCGCGTTGGAAAGATTGGATTTCACGCCCGCAGGTGTCCACATGTAAATGCAATCTGAGGGACAGTCTGTATATCCGGTTGAGGTTAATCCAAGCCATCCTCCTTCAACAAACACATAGCCACCGTCCATGGCCCAGTTGTAAAGAAAAGGTATGGTGCTTGCACCGGCCAAAGTCGTCTCTGTATTAGTGGTGGTGTTGCGCACCTTATAACTTCCATCACTGGCTTTGTACAAAAGTAATTCAGGGTTACTGCTGTCGACAGCAATAAGCTGGCCATTTGTGCCCATGGTGAAGTTAGGCACATAGGCGGTAGCTGAGGATGAAGTCACCACGATGGCAGCTTGCTTGGTAGTGGTAACACCTGCGCTATCTTTAGAGTTAACGGTGAGTGTATAAGGCCCTGCCGGTAGACCTGCCAAACTGAAAGTTCCAGTAAATGTGGTGGCAGTAGGTTGTACGACCGTGATGGGCAGGCTACCCAAAAACGCAGTAACCGTAACAGCGCCAGCTTTATCGCTAGAGGTTGTGCCAGAAATTGAGAGATTACCAGATCCATTAACGAACGCGCCATCGAGAGGGCTGATCAAGCTTAAGCCTGGCGGGTTAGAAACGGCAATGGTAAGTGTTGTCGACCTGCTTGCGCCGGCTGCGTCTATGGCTGTTGCCACAAAGGTGTGATTGCCCGAACCCACATTGCTTGCATTGAAACTAAATTGATACAGGTTGTTGGCGCCAGAACAAAATTTTGAACATGCATTGGGTGCGGTGAGGGTGCCCATGCTGACACCGTCTAGTTTTCCTTCGATAGAAGTAATGGCAAAGTTGGAACTGGCTGAAACATTGATTAAAACTGTGCCGGTGGTACCGCTGTTGCTTGCATTCACAACAAGATTGCTATTGATGACATTCACTTCTTTGCGAACAGTAATTGAAGAGCTTGAGCTTAGGTTAATGACCGCAAAAATGACGTGCTGTCCATTGGTTGTCCCTGTTGTAGCCCATTGCAATGGATTTCCTGAACCTGTCCCGGTGCCAATTTGAGTGGTGTCAACAAACCAAGTGACCGAGGGGTAAGCGAAATTGTTGTCTAGTGACAAGGTGACATTGCCGCTCAGGCTGGATGTGTCTGGAGTGACTGAAATTGCCGGTGATGAAGTGGGTACAGTTGCCGTTACTGTGGATTGCCCTTGAGCAGTTTGAAGGTTTAAAGCTTGACTGCTGGTGGTTGCAACAATTTGAAAAGTTGTGCTGGTTGCAATGTTCTGTTGCCAACTTAAAGTATTGCCTGTACCTGAAGCTGCCTGAGAGCTGACTGTCGTTGGTGAACCTGTACCGGTACTTTGAATTGCGTATGTTGTTCCAGCGGGAAACGTATCGAGCCAACTGAGTTGAACAGTGTTATTTGTCAAATTGACAGAGGAGGTCAAATTTGCAGTTGAGGCCATTTGAGTGTAATTTGGTGTCTCACTGACTGGATATAAATTAGTTCCAGTTGTTCCCCCGCCGCCACCGCAGGAAGCCAAGAATGCCAAACTTAGTAGTACAAGTGCATTTTTTAAAATCATGTAGATGTGTTGCATATAACTTTCATTTTTATAACAGTCTAAGTTCAATAATCTGAATTTCCATGACAAATATCAATCAATCTTCGGTGGCTCTGCCCATAACCTTAGAATGGATTCATCTAACAGGTTGTGTTCTTCGGAATCCAAAAGAAAATCACATTCGTGCAAATGCAAATAGAACTGTTTTTTGTCTGTAAATGCACCTTGATAAATTGCTACTGGCCCACCTTGACCATGAATTTCAATTAGCCATCCTAAAACTGCTGAGTCGCCATTAGCATTACTTATTTCGACCGCTTGAACACTAGGACAGTCATAGCCGTCATAATTTTCGAAAGTCTCTGAAACTAACTTCCTGGCATATTCGATTCGTGATTTGTTTGTTACTGGTTCATCATTTTCTTGATTGGCAATTAACTCTGAATCTGAAAAACTCAGCGATGAGACATAGTTGAGATTTAGTGCTATGTGCTCCTCAGGATCCCACGTGGGAACTAACTCATCCCAACCATCGCCCTCATACCAATCAATCAAATCACTTAGATTCGAAGGCAATGGTCCATTGTTTCGGACATGCTCAATGATTTGATCTCGTATCGAGTTTAGTTTGGTGGGCAGCTTACTGTTCATAGATACCTTGTCGACTAATCGTCCCATGCGAATAAAAAACCGCCTTGGGATGCAAACAGTCCAAATTGAAGAATCTGTTGACCTATGCTGCTATTGACTGATTGAAATTCTTCTTCGGATAAAGAATTTTTAAAGATAGTCGATTTGGCTTTTGGAAGAATCGTTACCTTGCCTGACTTGATTGCATCATCGGCTCTGAGAAGGGCGACTGCAATATTTTTAGCATCATCCTTGGAGACTGCTTTGCAGTATGCCCATTCATCAGGATCGTATGTTGGCTTGAAGTGCTTGTCGTAATCGACTGTTGGATGATCAATGTCGTTCGCATTGACTGAACCGCTTGGTTGCCATCCAAAAGTCTCAGCCAGTGTTAAGAGCTGTTTCCATGTATCGCGATGACACGAATAGAACTGAGGGGCAGGGCAATCCTCTTTTCTGTGCACCATTTCAACGATTAACGCCATGTTTTTAATCTTTTAGCTGTTTACCAATTGTCATCATCCATGCCAAATTTATCGGCTTTAGAGTTTGGCCAATCATCTGGCTTGTTAAACACAGCGCCTAACCCGGTTGCCGTACTGCCCATCCTAGTGCTGCCATCGGTGCTGAAGCTGCCCATCTGGGTAAACACGGATCCGTCAGAACCCACGGTAGTTGATCCCATGCGGGTGTAGGTGGTGCCATCGCTGCTGACACTGGTGTTGTCGCTAACTCGCTGGATGGTTTCACCCTCGCTGGACACTGCTAGGCGACCCAAAATTTGCCAAAACGACATGATTGACTCCTTTAACAACAGATACCGCTATGCTAGGTCTCTATATTAGCTTGAATTGTTCATTGGTGCATCATTTTGATTAACTGTAGATGATTCTTATGCTAAAGTGGTATAGAAATAACATTGGGGACAGTTTTGGTCAGTAAACAAGCCGCTGAACAGCTGAGCAGACTCTCACAAGCCCAAAGGGAGAGGCTGTTCTATATAGAGGTCAAAGCTTTTTTCTGTGGTGATTTGACCCGTGCTGACATCGAGCGCCGCTTCGGAGTCAAGCCTGCCGCGTCTGCAAGAGACCTCTTCAGTTACAAAAGTCTCGCCCCCAACAACCTCGTTTACAACGCGGCTCTAAGAAATTACGAGCCAACAGATCGTTTCAACACAATTTTTGAGCACAGTGCTGATCGAGTATTGGCATGGTTCCGAGACGGCTATGGGGACAGCTTGGATCTCAAGATCCAACGAACCGTTCCGTGTGAAGCTGCTTCAGATCTAGTTCGCCCTGATTTAGAGACGCTGGCTGTCCTGACTCGTGCCATTGCTGGCCGTAAGCAAGTAAAGGTCAACTACTTATCTTTGACATCTGGATCGTCTACAAAGACTCTTTCACCCTTGGCATTGGCAGACACTGGGCAACGTTGGCATCTTCGCGCCTATGACTGCGAACGTAAGCGCTTTGCTGACTTCTCAATCACTCGCATTGTCAAAGCCAAGCCATTAGAGATTGACATTCCATTGAATCAAAGAATTGAAGCTGATGTGCAGTGGGCGCGAGTTGTTCGGCTTGAGTTGGTGCCTCATCCCGAAGTCGAACATCCTGAGGCAATCGAGGCCGACTACCAAATGAAAGATGGCATGCTTGTCGTAAATATGCGTGCACCTTTAGTCGGGTATGCCTTGCGACGTTGGTCAGTTGATTGTTCGTTGAAAAATGAACTGGATCCAAAATCACATCACTTGTACCTTAAAAATCTTCAGACTTTGTATGGAGTAGATAGCGCCGCTTTAGCGCCTGGATACAAGGCTGACATGAGCAGTTTCTCATGAACAACATCAGTAATAAATCGAATCTTAGTCCGCTGCTAAAGATTGCAGTTTCGAATGGAGTGGAAAGCGCTATCCGGGTCCATATTGCTAAGGGCGATGATTTAAATGCACGTGACAGCGGTGGCAATTCGCCATTGATGATTGCAGCAAGAAATAATCGTGCAAATGCATGCAGACTGCTATTAGAAAGCAGTGCTGATCCAGACCTTAAAAATTTTGATGGTAAGACTGCGATCGTTATTGCAGAAGAAGCGGGGGCGCATGAGGCATCAGAGGTTCTTAGATCGCATAAACAAGTTGCTGTCATATCTCAAGAGACAACGAAATTCACCGAGGAAGCTCTTGATGTAGTCGAAATAAATGCACAAGTAGCTAATAAGGAAAACTTAGATGAATCTAAGTTAATAGAAGAATTCGAATGGGATATAGGTGATTGGGAGCCTGAAAATGATGCGCCACCACCTGACGAAGATCCTAACATTTTGGTTAAAGCGCGAGAGTTGCAAAAATCAATTTCCGAGCACATAGCAATAGATAACTCCGCAGACTGGATAGATTTCGATGTATCTTTGCCAGATTTTTCTGAACCAATTGTTAGAACAGCAATTGCCGAAACTCGTACAGCAATCCGTCATTTATTCTTAAGAGCGCTCAGGGAAGGAAGTGTGCCAGATTTTATTGTTAAGGACATTGCAAGCCCCGAATCTGTAAAAGGGGATGATGAGTTTGAAAATCAAATTCGACAAGTTATAAATGACCTTGGTGGAGAAACTGATGAGCGATTTGAATACGTTTCAATTTTTGATGATTTCCGAGTCCTGATAGATGAAACTGAGACGATAGAAGAAGAGGGCTCACTCAATCAAGCAATGTCTTACCTTGATGAGTTGGCAGGCGGACTTAATGATCCGGCGAGAATATTTGCTCGTTCAATGGGTAGGCACCAGCTGTTAACACACGATGATGAAATTCGAATAGCTCAATCAATTGAAACTGGTGAGCGCTTGATGTTGACCGCAATGTCTAATATTCCGGAAGTTATCAGACTACTAATTGATACTGTAGAGAAAATAAAGATAGGCAAGGTTCTTTTTTCTCAGGTTTTTGATGGATTTTCAGACGAAGAGCCATCCTCTTTGGTTACAGAAGAGGAGGTCGAAATTCCAAATAAATTTGATGAAGAAGATGAATCAAGTGAAGATGAAAAAATTGACATTGAACAAATACTATTTTTAGAAAAAATAAATGAGATTTCTGATATTTTTAATGAATTTAAATCTGCTCGTTTTGAATTAAAAAAATCAGTTTCCGAAATCGTTGGAATACAAAATAAACTGACTGAGAAAATTCTAAAAATTCGTTTCGATGCAAGACAAATTGTTGCTATGAGCGCACTTGTTCATAAACTAAATCGTGATTATTTAATTTCTGATAAAGAGCTTCGTTCTTGTTTGCACGATGTATGCGGAGTTCCTACACAAATCGTGGATGCAAAAATTAATGAGCATGAAACGTCTGCCTCATTGTTTGATAGTCTAAGCAACACTAATGAACCATGGGCGAGAAATATAGCTGCCCAAAGCCAACGTTTACTCTCACTTAGTATGGCCCGAATTCAAATCCGGGATCAAGTAGGTTTGTCGCACTATGAGTTCAAGGAACTATATCGAGACTTGGCATTAGGAGAAAAAGTCGCGCAGGATAGCCGCCAGCAGCTTATGAGTTCGAATGTTAGGCTTGTAGTTTCTATCGCGGGGAAATATACCAATCGTGGACTTGATCTTATGGATTTAATTCAGGAGGGTTTTATTGGTCTATTAAAGGCCGTAGATAAATTCGATCACAGACGTGGCTTTAGATTTTCAACATACGCGACATGGTGGATCAGGCAGTCTATTCAGCGCGCAATTAGTGATCAAGCTAGAACGATTCGAGTACCTACTCACATGCACGATAGCATCGCTAAGGTACAACGAATCGAGAAGAAGTACGAGCAGACCTTTGGCTTGAAACCATCTGTTGCTTTTCTTGCTAGTGAGTTAGATGTTTCGGAAAAAACAGTTGAAAAAATTCGTGACGCAATAAGACTAGAACCAGTTTCACTTGATGAATTGATTGAATCAGCAAGTGATTCGATTTCGTCGAGACAACTAGAGTTCGAAATTCCACAGCAAGAGCTCTCTCGCAGGCAGGCAAAGGATGCTGTTGAAACGTTGCTCTCCTCACTGCCTCCACAAGTGGCTAAGGTTCTCAGCATGCGTTTCGGAATTGGCAGATCTGAAGAGATGACTCTTGAAGAAGTTGGAAAGTCATTTGGCGTGACGCGTGAACGTATTCGACAGATTGAAAGCTCAGGACTAAAAAAACTAAAGCATCCCCAAACAATTGAGCGGCTAAGAGGTTTTCGTGGACTCAACTAATATAAATCTGAATCAGTCTGTTGTGCTCACTCCAATCGACAAAGTTCGACATGCGCCCCCGCGAGCAAATGCCATGCTTGAGTCTTTGCGTGGACTTGGATATTCAACAGCTGCAGCTCTGGCCGATATTATTGATAACAGCATATCTGCGAGCGCTTCTACTATTGATATCCAATTTAATTGGAATGAAAAATCAAGCAATATCTTCATCTTAGATAACGGCAAGGGAATGAGCGACGAAGAGCTAGAAAGCGCCATGACACTAGGCGATAAGAATCCTCTAGATTTCAGATCTGCATCTGATCTTGGCAGATTCGGCATGGGATTAAAAACTGCTTCATTTTCACAATGTAAGCGACTAACCGTTGCATCAAAAAAGAATGATTCTATAAGTTGTCTTCGCTGGGACCTAGACATTTTGAGTGCGAATCCAGACATGGGTTGGTTGTTGATAGAAGGTCCAAGTGCTGGTTCTGAGGTGCTGCTAGAAAAGTTGGCACACATTAATCACGGGACTATCGTCATCTGGGAGATTCTTGATCGCATCGTCACAGAGGGCTTTACGGTTGATGACTTTCTTAGATTAATGGAAGAGGGCGTCGAGAGGCACTTAGCAATGGTCTTCCATCGACTTCTTGAGGGGACTAATCCAAAACTAAAACTAAACCTAAATGGCAGAAAAATTGAACCTTGGGATCCGTTCTTAACAGGACATCCCGCAAAACCTTGGGCTTCACCTGTTCAGAGACACTCTACTTCTAGCGGAATCATCGAAGTTCAATGCCATGTATTACCTCATCGAGACAAGATGACTGATCGTGAGTATGAAATTAACGGTGGCCCTACTGGTTGGAATGCGCAACAGGGGTTTTATGTCTATCGAAACCACAGGCTACTTGTTGCCGGTGGTTGGCTAGGAATGGGACAACCTCGGGCATGGAATCGTGAAGAACAACACAGACTCGCGCGTATCAGGCTAGATATTCCGAATACAGCTGATGCAGATTGGAAGATTGATGTAAAAAAATCAGTAGCACGTCCTCCTGTTGCTTTGAGAGCTTGGCTGACTAGTATGGCAAATGACACACGAGAACGTGCAAGACGTGTTTTCGCTTTCAGGGGTGCTCCGACAAATCCTTCATCAAGAGTTTCAATAGAACAAGCTTGGAAGGTACATAGATCTTCAAAGGGTATTCAATACAGGATAGATGATTCGCATCCAAGCATTGCTGCAGTGCTTGAAACTGCAGACACTTCCCAAAAAAAATGATTCTCTGCATGCTCAAGGTAATAGAAGAAACGGTACCTGTTCAAAAAATATGGCTAGATACAGCCGAGCAAAAAGAAACACCTGTGACAAGCTTTGCATCCAGTTCTGATAAAGCTGTTCTTGCAGTCATGGAAACCTTATTCAGAGACATGATTGTTCGCAAAGGCATGACGGAAGAAGATGCTAAATCAAGGCTTTCCTGTAGCGATCCGTTTCAAAACTTTCCTCACTTGATCGCTCAACTTTCAGTTTCCGATTTTTGAACAAGAAGAATCAAAACTATAGACAGGACCATAAATGAGTGAATTTAATATTGCAACAAGTACTGTTATCAGTAACGCTCAAAACCTACTAATGGCTGAGGCTACTAAGAATCCAACTGCTTCCTTAATTAAAGAGGCAGTTGAGCGAGCAGCGTCTATCATGCCTAAGCGGGAGGATGAGCTAATTGACATTGACGGCGCTGTTTCGGAACTTATTCGACGCTACAGCATCTGGATAGGTCAGAGTTCAACTTTGTCAGATGACAGCGACCACGAAGCTTGGTTGAATTCAACTAGGAAAAAAGGTTGGCGGTACTGGCCTAGATATCGAGACATGCTCGAACGTAAGATGCCTCCAGCATCAATCGATGCACTAGAAATTTCGACTGACGAGATACTTGGATTGCTAGAAGATCCAGGCCGAACAGGTGCATGGGACAGAAGGGGATTAGTTGTAGGACATGTCCAGTCTGGAAAGACTGCTAACTACACTGGTTTGATTTGCAAGGGTGCCGATGCTGGATACAAGATCATTATTATTCTTGCAGGTCTGCACAACAATCTTCGCTCACAAACTCAAATCCGACTCGAGGAAGGATTTTTAGGTTATGAGACATCTGCATCAAACGACGTTGTTAAATATATCGGCGTAGGAGAGATGGGGCGTGATGTTGAAATTAAACCAAATTGCGCTACAAACAGAACTGAAAACGGTGACTTCAGTACAAGGGTGGCAAACCACTTAGCAATTACGCCTGAACAGCGTCCATGGTTGTTCGTAGTCAAGAAAAACAAAACCGTTTTAGATCGACTTTTGAAATGGATCAAAAATCATGTTGCTGACGCTCGTGATAATGAAACAGGGCTCAAATATGTCAGTAACTTACCTTTACTGTTGATAGACGATGAGGCTGACAACGGTTCAGTAGACACGGGGGAGCAGACATTTGACTCCGAAGGTAATCCAGACCCCGATCACGAACCCAAGGCTATAAACAGTCGAATTCGAAAAATACTTAACAGCTTCGCTAAGTCTGCATACGTTGGGTATACAGCTACTCCTTTTGCAAATGTGTTCATACATAGACAGGGACAAACTAAAGACGAAGGACCCGACCTATTTCCAAAGTCCTTCATCGTTAATTTAGCTGCTCCATCCAACTATGTTGGCCCAACTCGTATTTTTGGACTTAAGGACGTAGACGGACGAACAGGTGGTTTACCACTTATGCGTGTTTTTAGTGATCACATGAGTGAAGATCGACAGTCCGGTTGGATGCCTGAAAAACATGATAAAAATCATGAACCTTTTTATTTAGGCGTTGACACTCTGCCACCATCTCTAAAACAAGCTATTCAATCTTTTATTTTGGCTTGTGCAGTAAGAGAACTTCGTGATCAGGGAGGCGAACACTCTTCGATGCTCATTCACGTGACTCGATACATACAAGTTCAGAAGGATGTTCACAGGCAGGTTAAGGAATATGTAAGTAAGCTACGTCAGCGCATAACTCGACGTGTGGATGATGTTGAAGTTCTAGATCAATTGCGAAAGCTTTGGAATGATGACTTTTCGCAGACCCGTACCGCAGTCATCGAGAGACTTGTCGAATCTGAAGAAATACCTCCTAACCATTCTTGGAATGATTTACAGGAAAAATTAGCAGACGTCTTATCAGATATTGATGTGCGAATGATCAACGGTAAAGCAAAAGATGTTTTGGATTACGCAACTCCTGGCTCAAAAGGTCTTCGGGTTATAGCAATTGGTGGTGACAAGCTTGCAC
>Ga0164295_10003550_pt1 | contig 12508 bp, 6 predicted proteins | sample GEODES006metaG_FD_111798 | JGI IMG/M metagenome (GOLD analysis project Ga0164295, IMG submission 111798) | Oligotrophic lake water microbial communities from Sparkling Lake, Wisconsin, USA - GEODES006 metaG | ecosystem: Environmental > Aquatic > Freshwater > Lake | place: USA: Sparkling Lake...
CACCCACCGGCCATTGCCATAGGCTACGGCGGCGGCAATGCCTTTCCCAAACGGACCGGAGACACCTTTCCACTTGCATCCTGTCTCGATCACCGGGCATTTGCATGTAACCGCCTTCTTGCGCAACCGCGTAAACGACGACATTTCTACAGGATACGTCGAATAAATTATATATTGCTATTAAGGGAGATTATGTCAGATCTAGACAATTACGGATTTTACGGCCCTGATTACTCGTTCGCCGACAATATTCCGTTACCAGGCCAGATCGGTGTCAGGCGCGAACCGTCGTTCGGCGCCATTATTGATTCCGTTGCCGGCATCAACTTCTATGTGGATACCATCGCCTTCGGCGGCCGCACCTTCTTCGATCAACAGAACCCACAACCAATGGGTCTTCGGTATTTCCTGAATACAGACATGCGGTGTTCCAATGGTGCATCCATGTCTGAATATTTTGACGGTGTGACAAAGGGTGATTTACTCGGCGATCATGTTGCAAATGCGCTTGCTTCGTCAGGTCTGCCTGGCCTCAAAGGCTTGGCACCCGGCATGTTAGAGAACGCACGGGATGCACTTGATCCGCGACCTATCTTGTCGGCTGTAACAGGAACGGGATATCCCGTATGTCAGCAGGTTACGTGTCCTGTAGGGGATAGTTCTGGTCGTATCCAGAATGCACAAGATGCTGACAAGCCTTACATTATTGATGCAGTTCAGTATGCGGGGGGTGTTCCTACGCAGACACGGTGGGTACAGGCGACGGACGACAAGGGCTACGCCATCAATATTACGAAGGACGAATTCGAGATCAGTCCAAAATGCTATAATGCCGACGGGACTTACATGGAACGACCTCCTGAAGGTTGTTCTGCGACAGAGCCGCCCGCGATCGACGCAGCCGATAAATGGAAACATAAGTTGTGCAGAGTGAAGCAACGGGCCGTGTTACCGCCGCCGCTAACAGGGGAGGGATTTCAAGATATGGGCGCTGATGCGGAGAAGATAATCGCGGCTGTGGCTATTGCCGCTCTCGGCGGAGTGGCATTGTGGCTATGCCGACGTTAGATGTGGCAGACGCGATACGTCGTCGTCATTCTGTTCATGGTCACAGTTCGCGTAACTTCTACTTTTAGACAACATGCTATGCCTAACACTATGCCTACTGTAAGGCAGTTTCCGATGACTATATCTGTTATGCGATGCATCCTCTGCTCACATGACGCCCTGTTTCTTTAGTTTGTTATAGACGGTTACGGCAAGGAGGCCTGCGACCACTTGGGCGGCAATGTAGGCCGCCGCATTATCACCGGCGATACCGCGGTTGTAGAGCGTCATAATGGTTACCGCCGGGTTGAAGTGACCGCCGCTGATAGCGCCACCCAAAAGACAGAGGGCCGCCAGGGTCGCACCGATGGCCCAGGCGTTGCCCGTGGCGACAATCACGGAGAGGAAAATGAATGTGCCGAGGAACTCTACGAGAACGGCCAGGACATTCATGGTTTCTATTTAGTGTGGGGTTTTTTCACAAGACTCTGGACAAATGCAAGTAATGAGGCCGCCTCTTTGTAATGCTTTGTCATATCTGGATGCGCCTGCGTATTTTGTGGTACTGAAGCGAATTTCAAGTCCGTTAGTGCGGCTTTGAGCTCCGCGAGCTGCTGGAGAACATCGTGTTGGGATTTTGACGTAATACGTTTGTGTTGAGGTACAATTGTTTCGGTAGAGATGGGGGAATGTGTGGTGTCAGACGTTGTGGCTGGAGGAGCTGGAGCTGGAGGAGCTGGAGCTGGAGCTGGAGCTGGAGCTGGAGCTGGAGCTGGAGCTGGAGCTGGAGCTGGAGCTGGAGCTGGAGGAGCTGGAGTGGCTGCAGAGGCCGATCTGTCAGCCCTTGGATTTGTCAATAGTGCGCAGAACTCGGCCAGATCCCAGTGTAAGACTCCAGGACTACTACTCTTCGTTTCACCATGACACGCCTTATAATGTGAGTACTTGTCAATCACCGTACGCCCAAGTACCAGATTCAGAAACGCCTGCATCAATGGATGCAACTGCTCAAAGTCCGAAGAATGCTTCTGATTCTGAATGCGCCAGAAGTTTTCGGCACCAATCTGATTGTCGCATACCATTTCAAACCGTACGCCTCCCGCATTATTACGTGATTCCCACTTCTGATTGTACAGCGGCATACCCAGACAATGGTCAATATATATGAGATATACACCCCGCAATAAGCCCACTTTATCCAGAAGTGAGCCCAGAGTTTTCTTGTGATTTTCCTCCTCCTCTTTGCTTACAACGCTGAATGCATATGTCATGGTTGCCACCGGTTTCGATGCAGCCCATGCCTCTGGTTCATCTGATGCTGCACCAGAGGCTGTACGCCTATCAAACTTCGACCATGTAGTATCTGTGAGCCAGTACTCATTCTCATAGTCATCATCGCCGACCGTGAATCGCAACAACGCCCCTGTGCGATCATCCTTGATGATACCCGCAGAATCAAACGCCGTCGGAGGGAGACGGATTTCAATCTCGCCAACCAGTTGCGGATTATCACCTAGTGGATCCACTGCGTTTTCTGCACTCAGGAGTACAGGGGGATTCGGCTTCGCATAGAATTCAATCTTACGTCCTGCCTCGAGTGCCTTGTGGTAGGAAAGGCGGAATGATCGGATCGCTTCGCGGATCTCCTCCTCCAGATTATGAGGCTGCTGCAGATACCGCACAATCATTAAGAAGTAGTGCGGCTCGGTATTGTCCAACATGGCGGAAAGATCCGCACGCACGGGTTCATAGTCCGCCGCAACGACAAGGCCTTGCACGAGTTCGCGCGTCTCCTCTGTCCAGCCACTGCCCTCCGTACTCTGAAAGAACTGTCGGGCATCTACGCTATTCAGATCACGGCTGGCACTTGCCTTGGCACGATCGTTCGCCTCAAACATGGTGGCAAACGCCACCTTGAGTGTGGAACAACGGGTTGCATCTTTAGGTCGAGAAACATACACAATTTCTCGGCGATCGCGCATGGATCCCGTAGATCCTCGGTGCCCATAGTTCTTGAGGCCGCGCTTCCCATTGCCCTTTTTGATCACTTGTTTGCTGCAGCTGTACAGACTCATGAGGTCAGCGACACCTGTACCTTTGTCATAATAGACAACGTTGTATCCCAGTACGGGATGCTGTACAGCCGCTATCCGAATCGTAGATCCGCCTGCGTCGAATCCATTATCCACTATTTCCGCCAAGGTGTGAATGGTTTGAAACCCATTCGCACCATCGCGACTCTCCTCCATAACTTTTGCAAGCGAAATAGAAAGGTTGTTCATTGTCATCCGTACTCACGTACGCAAAATAATGGTTGCAGTCAAGTTTTCGGCAGGTCCGGGTCTATGACATAGAAAGAACTGTGGCTGCAGAGTAGAAATGTCATCATTTACGCGGTTACGCAAGAAGGCGGTTACGTGCAAATGCCCGGTGACCGATTCGAATTGCATTACCGTGTTGTCTATAATTACGTACATCCCACAGGATTACGTAATTATAGTCAGCCGATAGCTTGAAGTCTATATATTACGGAGCCCGAACGAAGAGAGGGTGTACGTAATTATAGACTTCACGGTATATCATGGAAAACCGAATCTTCTGACGATTGTCTTCCTCCTCTCAAACCCTACGCCGTAGCCTATGGCAATCGGTGGGTAACAGTTGGCAATGGATTCGATGCTACTGGATTTTCCGGAACGAACATTTACTATGAATAAAGCCGCTCTGGATAATATCCTCAAAAACATCAGTTACAGAGAGTTATCTACACCCATCCGTCAGCGACCGCAAACGCGACTCTGGTAGAATACGGCTGGAGATATTCATCGACTCCAGCTCCTGCAAGAACAGCTTGTAGGCATACGGCATACGCACCTGGCTGAACTCGGTCGTATTGCCACAGCCTGTGCAATGCCATATGTTGCGGGCCTTGTTGGCGACACCAATGAGACCACAGCCCTTACACACATGGACTTCAAAGTTGTCCGATGCCTCCATCATACGCTCTTTCAAGAAGGCCGATGCGCCATGTGCAATCATGACATCTCGTTCCATCTCTCCAAATCGCAGACCGCCGTCACGCGCCCTTCCCTCCGCCGGCTGGCGGGTGAGCATAACCAGTGGACCCGTTGCTCGAGAATGAATCTTGTCTCCGACCATGTGCTTCAGACGCTGGTAGAAACACGGACCCATAAAGATATTCGTCGGCATCTGCTTGCCCGTGTAGCCGCAGTACAGTACCTCGTTACTGTAGGGCTCCAGACCTCGCTCCTGCAGCTCCGCGCCCAGACCCGCCGCGGTCATCTCCTTATTGAACGGTGTCGCATCACCCAGAAAGCCCAGCTCGCATCCCAGGCGACCCAGGAGGGTCTCCATAAGCTGGGCGATTGTCATGCGTGACGGGATGCAATTGTGTACAGCACAGCCTTGTGATATGAAATAGTGGGTCTGCGAAACTCCGATGTCATATACGGGTGCGTCGTGACTGACCTCCGACCGCATTAGACCCATCGTGAATGTAGGGATTGTGTCAGCATCCCTCGCAATTGCGTACGTCTTGCTGAACCACTCGGCGCACCCATGTGCCTTCACCCATTCAGGTGCCGACAGCATGTACTTGTAATCGAAGACGCGCAGTTCCGACGAGCGGCCAGGCTTTCGCCGGTTACCGATCATTGTCCGTGTCAGCAGCGAATAGTACTCGTTGAGCGGCTTCTCCACTTCATAAAGCTTCTTTACGGCCTCCAGCGCAGCGGGGTACGACTTCTTCACCAGCATCGATGTATCCGCGGCGGCCATAGCAGCGTCATGTTGCCGCCGCACCTCCTTACAGTAGCCCTCATAGGCCACGGCCGCCTCCAGGCGCATCTGCTTCTCAATACAGTGACGGAAACCGATCTTCTCATAGAACTCAGCATTCGAGGCTACGAGGAGCTCCACTGAGGCACGTGGGTTATTCTGATAAGTCTCAGTCTTCATGTGACAGAGACGCGTACGACTGATGCGTGCCTCCACACCGACCGTCGCCATGAGCGTGACGAACTGGCCCATGCGCTGCTCCAGACTCTCCAAGAATTCAGTGCAGATAGATTGCGAGAATCCAACATTGCTGAACTGGTTGCCTGAGAGATAGGTGGTCCATCCATCGCCGCCAAAGCAGCCTGCAAGGAACTCGCGCACAATGGATGTAGGGCAATCCGGGTCTAGTAGAAACTCAGGGTACGAGGCCTCCTGTATCGTGCCTGGAAGGGCGGCCAGCGCACGTGAGAACTCATTCGGTAGATAGATTACATAACACTTGCCGTTTGTGGCTGACTGTGTGTCCTGGATCGTTGGCATCTTTCCTGTAACCGCTGTCACGTCAGCCATGATACTGCGTGCATCCATTAGGCACCCCATATAGAGCACCCCCTTGTGTTCATTACGCTCACTATACACACTTAGACACCCATCCGTATGCAGGTAGCCCAGAATACGCGCAAATGCTAGCGCCTTCTCCCTTCCTGCCGGCGTTCCCGTCGCAAACACATAGTCGCCCGCGGCTAACGACCAGGTTAGCTCCAGAGGACAGCGCACATCCTCTGTGCCGCGCAGACTCATTACCAGCTGGTCCGTGAAGGTCAGCTGACCAGCCTCCTTGCCCACGACGGATCCATCGGCAAGTCGAACATTGAATTTGTGATCCGGTGTGCAACGGATCGTGCGTCCGTCCTCCAGCGTCAGGCGGATGGTTGGTTTCACGCCACGATCACTGCGACCCAAGGAGAACGACTCATAGACGCTCTCGGTCACCGGATCCCAACTCAGTACCTTCTCCATGCCATCCTCACTGAAGGAGTCGATACGCCGCGCCAGGCCATTCGGAAGAGAGACCAGCGTCTCGCCCACGAAGCAGTGCGGATTAATGATAATATCCGGCACAATCCCACTGGCCGTCTGCGGCATGTCCTCCGGTGCCAGAATCAGACCGCAGGTGCCTTTCTGACCGTGACGCGAAGAGAACTTGTCGCCGATCACGGGAATCCGCTCCTCCCTGACACGGATCTTAACGAAGCTGTAGCCCTCGCCATTCCGGCCTCTATAAATCCGATCCACGTAGCCGGACTCATTCGTCCGCATGAGCTTCGAGGAGTCACGGAAGCGCTTGCCGCCCGCCGCCTCCACTGCCTGCGCGGCGGCGACCGACGACATGGCCTGCAGCGCGGCGTGGTTGATGCCCGCCATCGCGGCGCCATCCGCGCCACGGAGACGAATCGGCGCCACTTTGCCAATGAGCACGTCGTCCTGGCTGACATAGGTGTTCTCGGGCACGATACCATCGACACCCAGCTTGCCGTAATTCGCCAGCTTCATGTGGCGCGTCGTCGCCGCATTCGGTCGGCAGAAGCGCTCCTCCTCCCCCGATGCCTGATTCTTCTTCTCCTCGTCCTTGTACGTGCGGTAGAACTCGCTACGAAACAACCCACGGTCCAGTGCCGACCGATTGATCATGATGGAATCCTCCTGGTTATAGCCGCCGTAGGTCATAATAGCCACGACGATATTGAATCCAGAGGGCATCGCCTGGGCCCTGTAAAAGCGACTCATGTAAGGAGATGCAAGCGGCACAGAGGAATACCAGAGCAGGTTGGACATGGTATCCATACGTTCGCGGAAGTTCAGTGCATAGACGCCCATCGCCTGCTTGCCCATGGCGGAGTTATGACTGAAGATACCGTTTGACGTGACGAACGTGTGGTGGTCCGATGCGACTGTGATATCAGAGATCATGCAATTCGGTACCTCCGTAATACTCTTGATCGGGATGAATACAGCTGCCCCCTGCGAATAGACTGTCGCTCGCCATTGTTCGTAGATAACAGGCCGGATAATGGTAGCCCCCAACTCGCGAATGAGTTCTGCAATAACTGCGGACTCCTGTTGTTTGTGCTTGTCATAGCGATAGCCGATTTTCTTCCAGAATAGCAGTAGGTTTGCCCGAGAGCCTTGGAATATGTAGCGGACTTCCACCCGTGTGTCGCTTATATTCTTATTTGGAAGCATATGAGCATCTACACCAAACTCTGCAAAGAGTGCTACAACCTGCACGAAGAAACTATGTAGAGCGTGTGCATTAGAAGGAGTTGTCTGTTGTGATGTGGTATTGCATGCGACCGACACATAGTCCGACAATACATTCGCCCGGATCTTACAGCCATCTCCACCCTGAAATCCGCCCAGGAATTCCCGTTTCACTAGTTTAGAACCCGTCATAACCCAATTGGGGACCGGGGACCGGGATGTGTCGGTCTTCTTCCCTGTCTGGACACCTAGTGCGATGAGGAATGATGGGAGTGGCCCATTGTGCTGAACAAACCATGTGCGATATTTAGCTCCATTGAACTCGCGATTGGACTCGCGCACAGATACCCTCGGCATACTGAGCGCCACAATATCCGCCTCGACTTGCTCTGCACCTGCCAAGGAACCGACATGAACTTGGAATTGTGGCAGCGAGTAATTATACGTGTGCCCGGCAACCACCTTCGTTTTCTGGAATACGTTCAGAGATCCATCCGAGAAACCAAGGCCGCAAAGGCGTGCTAAGATCGGAAGGCGCGCATCGCTAGATTTCAATGGTAGGAGTCCAGATACACAGAGTGCATCTGCATGTGCAATGCGCATTGTTTCGTGAATGCCGGCTGCCTCCGCCGCCGCGAGAAAGGTATCGCGTGTCAGGATCACATTATCTGTACTCATATCTGCAGTGAGTGGTTCGGGCTCCGTTGATACAGCCAATAGATGAAGACCTGGAACTAGATCGCCTACCTGCACCCACCCCATATTCGTCATCAGTGGATGATTCTCTGTCGCCGTGAGGCTGCGCCCGCCAGCAGCCTGGAGAGTATAGATTTTCTTGTCAGTAGGTCGAACATACTGATTGACGACGGTCGACGTACTCATTTCAAGTGTCTTGGGATCAAACACCTGGACCGCATCGCCCACGCGAACATCCGCAATCCGCTTCTCTGTGCCATCTGCGAGACGCACAGTCTCATCCACATGGAGGCACTGATACGAGTTGCGCGGTGCCTGATTGTGATCGGGAAAGGGGATGTTGGACGCCATTGTGCCGAGGACCGTACAGGGATGGATCTCCATGTGCGTGTGATCCGCATCGAGGTCCTCGACCTTCATGGCGATGTAGAAGTTCTCCGTCTCCGTCGGATCAATATACTCGATCAAGCTGTGATCGGCCGGCGATCGCCACTGCAGAACCGAGGTCCAGCTGTGATTCGAAGTGGCGGCGGCGGCGGAACCCTGGAGCCAGGTGGGGGCCGCCGCAGGATGTTTGATCAGATCTCGGACCGCCGCGGCATTTAGCACAGGACGCAGGAGGCGCCCACCCTCTGTATTGATCCAGATCTCGCGCCGGGCGACCTTGTACGTAATACCGGTATGCAAATGGATGCGCCCCGCGCGCTTGGCTCCACGTAGCGCCTCTACGGCAGCCTTGCCCCCCGCCGCATTCACAAGCAGCATGCCGATCCACGCACCGTTAATCAACACACGTACGCCGTCGAACAGGGCCGCACGCGGCACATCGCCCAGATTCTTCATCGCGAGAACATCATAGAGGAAACTAACAATGGGCTCAGGCGAGATCGGCAGCGACACCAGGGCGGTGCTGCTCAGATTCTTCACTACACCGACCGCATGACCCTCTGGTGTCTCACACGGGCAGACAAAGCCGAATTGCGTGTTATTCAGTTTGCGGGGTGCCAGGAGCTTGCCCGTCTTTTCAATCGGAGTGCTCAGGCGGCGCAAATGGCTGATGCCCGACAGATAAGTCAGACGATTCATCACCTGACTGATGCCGGCCTTGATTCCCATCTTACCGCCCACGAAGTTGCCGGTGGCCATGGAGGATTTCATTCCAATCGTGACAATCGTGGATTTCAGGATCTTGTAGATGTTGGATGGATTGATGATATCCTCCACCTTGCCGCTGGACTTCCAGAAACCATTGTGGATCTCCTTGGTCAGGCTCGTCTTCATATCCTTGATGACCTTGGTGCCGAACAGATAGCGGAACAGATTGCCGATGAGATTGCCGGGGAGCTCGACCTTCTTGTTGGGGTAGGCATCACGGTCGTCGTGAGGAACACGACCCGTAAAGACATCCAGAACCTTCTTCGTGATAAAGCCAATGTAGCAGGCCTTTTCGAACATCATGTCGGCGCCGCCAATGTGGGGCAGACACTCCTCTGCGAGGACCTCCTTGATCGTAGTCGCCCGCGGCGGCTTGTTGGGCTGCAGCGTGTTGGCCGAATACGATTCGCGACTGCCGCCACCTCCGCCGAGATTTGCGGCCAACCACTCATGCGCCTTCTCCTGCGTTGTGATGGTGGAGGCCGCCTCCATGCACTCCTGGAAGATCATGGCGTAGGGATTCTCCACGTCCGACGAAGTAGAATCCGGTCCGCAAATGAGCTCGATGATCTCCTTGTCGTTCTGCAGACCCAGGGCGCGCATCATGACAAACAGCGGGATCTCCGCCTTGATGCGCGGGCACGTCACAATAATGTGCTCCGGCGCGATGGCGTTCTTCGCGTGTTGCACAATCTTGACGGACATGGACTTCGGGGCACCCTCATTGTCGGGACCGATCGACTTGACGTCGATGACCTCCGATTCCTTGTTGCGGACCTTGTTGTTGCGAAAGACGAAGGGCACATTCTCTGACATGCGCTCCTGGCTGATAATCACACGCTCGCCGCCCTGAATGATAAAGTAGCCGCCGATGTCCTCGCTGCACTCGCCGACCTCGCGGGGCGTCTTCTCGGGAGTATCGGACAGCAGACAGAAGTTGCTGCCGACCATCACGGGGATCCGTCCCACTTGGACATGGGGCAGCGTGCGACGTGACACGGTCACTGTCGGCTCTCCGGACAGTGACGGCACTTTCATGGTGTACGTCGCGATGATGTCGGTATAAATCGGCGACGCATAAGTCATATTGCGGAGGCGTGCATCATTCGGATACATGGGCGTCACGGCGCCGTTGTTCTCAAAGATGGTCGGCTTGCGAATCTGGACGTTTGCGAATTCTACGCAGACCTCCACCTCACGGGGCGGCGGCGCCCCTGGCTCCGCCGCTGCCGCCTGTAGCATGGGTCCGCCCATCTTCGGCATCGGTGTGTCATCGGCGCCCTCGATACTTACACGAATGGCGGTGCCCGCTGTGCCGGCGGCGGCGCGTGTCGTACCCGTCAGATTAAGATCCGGCGATCCAGTAACGCGCACTGGGCAGGATCGCAGAATCGTTTGTGGAACCTCCACTTTCATGAAATGATTGAAGGAAGAGATCTGATGATAGACGATTTGACGCTTGTCATGCTGGTCAAAGTACAGCTCCAACAAGTTTCGGTAGGCGGAATTCATCGTTGCCGACGGTTTTTGGGGGGCGCAATGAAAGTCACCTTTTTCGGGCATATCTGAGTATGTTTCCGTGATCTCTTTAGATTCTCACATATGATTAGAGATGGCGGACACCGTTAAAGAAGTGCAAATGGATGTGCCTCAGGAGGGCGGGCGTCGCAAGCGACGTGCCACGCGCAAAACACGGGTGTCCGAAGGATCGGATACGATTGTTATGAAGGATGGGCCTTCCCAGGCGTCGCAGACCCAGCAGGCGTCGCAGGCTTCGCAGGTCCAACAGGCCCAACAGGTCCAACAGGTCCAACAGGTCCAACAGGTCCAACAGGTCCCAACAAAAACCCCCACAGTTATCCTTGCGCCGGCAAAAAAGAAGCCCGTGAAGGTGATGTTGGTCCCCAAAGGAAAGGCGGTTGTGCGAACAGTCCCCCGTAAAACATTCCGGGCAAAGCGGGTCAAGGTCGTCATCGATAACACGGCAAAGACCCAGAAACACCGCAAGTCCGTCCTGGCAAAGGTGGATGCAATGACCGACGATCAAATTCGCGCAGCGGCGGTACAGGCGCGCCTAAGTCGTCGCGAGGTCGTCGGAAATGCGCCTATTGGTCTCCTGCGTCAAATGTTAAAAGATTATCAGACAATGCGCGGGATGCTTCTATGAAGTGTTCGGATGTCAAATAGGAAATTGCAATTGTGCACCCTACGACAATCCCTGCCAAAACACCTGTTGCTATAAAGATATCAACGTATGTGATCATCGTAATCATGACATATACGTTGGATGTTTAGCCCGTGGCCTAACATTGCTGGAATTCATCCACGACCATGCGATCCAGCTCTGCCATACTTATGGATTGATATCGTAACACGACCGTACTGAAAAACATCCACTCATAGAGTCCCAGGAGTGTTACCATCGTGATATTCTCACCGATTATGACGGGCCAGTCTGACTTGTAGTGTCGGGTAGCGATGCCGGTGAATAATGCCAGAAATCCGCCGAAATATAGCCAGCTATTCTGAAGCAGAATGCCGTTATATGTACCGCGCAGCCCCGCCGCGGTGACGCCCGCGGCGTCTACGCGTGTTTGATTGAAAATCAGGTCAAATACATCGCGGGCAATGGCACGCTGTTGTTCTGTAAGAGAACCGCAACGTTGCAGGGCACCCTGTGTGTATGCCTGTACCAGCGACACAAGTGCAGCATCCTCGGACTTACTCACAAAATGCCAGAAGAATAGATTCTCGAATAGGCTTATGAGTGTAAGATGCATGCTGAAACGAAGAACCCAACTGTAGACTACACTCCCACTTACAGGGGGCTCCTTTTCGTGGACAATGAGCGGTGCCTGCAGGGGACTTACTGGAGGAATACGCGGAATATATATGTGGCTTTCCGAGTATGATATCGGTCTTGCACGAGTGGACATTTCGATCCCTGTAGGTGTATAGGCTGCCATACTCTATAGGTACCGTGCAGAGTACCGTATATTCCTGACATCAATAACGGAACAAGTGTTCATTGATTTGTTGCCAGACAGTAGATCTTTTACGGTAAATCGTAGTATCATAATAAAGTACAGATGGATATATACAATGTTTGATAACAGTTTTATTATCCTCGTACTTTTTGAAAACATCTAAATCATATATGTCGGACCCAATTTTAGCCACATATTTCGCCCCCATTGCCTTATCGCGGCGGGCTACAATCAATGCCGCCTTTATTTTCTGGAGACATTCGTGCAACAATGGATGCTGTATCCGCAATGCTATCATATTACCATTCCGGGTTCTGAATATATTGCCGTGAAGTGAAAACCCGATGAAAGAGACGCCCGCATTAACCTTGTCGAGATACGTAATCATTCTTTTGTCCGATATATATTTAAGATCGTGATACACGCCTCCGTGCACATACAGAATGATTAATCGACCTATATCCGCTAACAACGCCGCGTAATTATAATTAAGTTGCAGGAACAGCTCGTGCAATTGTGCATCGTACCCCTTCAACAATCGCGCAATATCATCGTATCCCCAA
>Ga0164295_10003551_pt1 | contig 12505 bp, 10 predicted proteins | sample GEODES006metaG_FD_111798 | JGI IMG/M metagenome (GOLD analysis project Ga0164295, IMG submission 111798) | Oligotrophic lake water microbial communities from Sparkling Lake, Wisconsin, USA - GEODES006 metaG | ecosystem: Environmental > Aquatic > Freshwater > Lake | place: USA: Sparkling Lake...
CGCAGGCGGTCGGAAGCACGAGCACCAGCATGGCCAGAACTAAGCCCTCGACGAGGTTGGGCCGGCCGTCGATATCGATGGTGTGCATACCCGACACCCTCACCACGATGATCGAGTTCACCGCGAAGACCGCCACAGCCACCAATGCGGGCGCCGACCGGCTCCATACTCTGTGCAGCAGCGCGCCCGGGCGCAGGACGGCGGGCAGTCCGCGGGCGAGGAACCAGCGTTCCGCAGCGGCGGATTCGACCGACATGCGTCGAAACCCTAGCGCGCCGACGCGCATCGGCACCCCGCTGGCGCGGGCTACGCTGTCCCTCATGCAGCGAATCATCGGTACCGAGGTCGAGTACGGCATATCCTCGCCCTCCGATCCGGCTGCGAATCCAATTCTCACGTCCACCCAAGCGGTGCTTGCCTATGCCGCCGCCGCGGGAATCCAGCGAGCCAAACGAACCCGGTGGGACTACGAGGTGGAGTCACCGTTGCGTGATGCTCGTGGCTTTGATCTGAGCCGGGTTTCCGGACCGGTACCGATAGTTGACGCCGACGAGGTCGGTGCGGCCAACATGATCTTGACTAACGGAGCCCGGCTCTACGTCGACCACGCCCATCCGGAGTACTCAGCACCAGAGGTGACTGATCCTATGGACGCGGTGATCTGGGACAAAGCCGGGGAGCGAGTGATGGAGGCCGCCGCGCGGCACGTCGCCAGCGTCCCCGGCGCCGCCAAACTTCAGCTGTACAAGAACAATGTCGACGGCAAGGGCGCCTCCTACGGGACGCACGAGAACTATCTGATGAGTCGGCAGACCCCGTTCTCGGCGGTGATCGCAGGGTTGACGACGTTCATGGTGTCCCGGCAGGTCGTGACCGGCTCCGGACGGGTCGGCATCGGACCGGCTGGCGACGAGCCCGGATTCCAGCTGTCTCAGCGTGCCGACTACATCGAGGTCGAAGTAGGCCTGGAGACGACGCTTAAGCGGGGGATCATCAACACCCGCGACGAGCCGCACGCTGACGCCGATAAATATCGCCGACTGCATGTCATCATCGGCGACGCGAACCTGGCCGAGACCTCGACGTATTTGAAGGTGGGCACCACATCACTGGTCCTCGACCTGATCGAGGAGGGAATCGATCTCAGTGACCTCACGCTGGCTCGGCCGGTCCACGCCGTGCACGTCGTCAGCCGGGATCCATCGCTGCGTGCCACCGTCGCCCTGGCCGATGGACGTGAGCTCACCGCCTTGGCGCTACAGCGCATCTACCTCGACCGGGTGGCCACCCTGCTGGATAGCCGTGACCCCGACCCGCGGGCTACCCACGTTGTGGAGACCTGGGCGCACGTGCTGGATTTGCTGGAGCGCGATCCGATGGAATGTGCGGAGTTGTTGGACTGGCCGGCCAAGTTGCGGTTACTCGAGGGTTTCCGGCAGCGGGAGAACTTGGCGTGGTCGGCCCCGCGGTTACAGCTGGTCGACCTGCAGTACTCGGACGTCCGGTTGGACAAGGGGCTGTACAACCGGCTGGTCGCACGCGGTTCGATGAAGCGGCTCGTGACCGAGCAGCAGGTCCTCGATGCTGTGGACAACCCACCGACCGATACTCGGGCCTACTTTCGCGGTGAGTGCCTACGTCGGTTCGGCGCCGATATCGCCGCGGCCAGCTGGGATTCGGTGATCTTCGACCTCGGCGGCGACTCGCTGGTCAGAATTCCGACCCTGGAGCCGTTACGGGGCAGCAAAGCTCATGTTGGGGCGCTGCTGGACTCGGTTAACAGTGCCGCGGAGCTTGTGGAGCAACTGACGAACTGAAGACCGTTAGAGCGATCCCCTCGGGGTCGGGCGGTACTGTGGTGGCCGACGGTTGGCCGCTGACGAGAGCAGGAGGCAGCGATGGCCCAGGAACAGACCACGCGTGGTGGCGGTGGCGGTGACGATGACGGTGCCGCCGGCGACGGGGCTGGCGGGCAGGAGCGTCGTGACAAGCTGGCCGCGGAGACCGATGACCTGCTGGACGAGATCGATGACGTACTCGAGGAAAATGCTGAAGACTTCGTCCGGGCCTACGTCCAAAAGGGCGGACAGTGACCTGGCAGTCTCCTGATCGACTGGCCACCAATTCGCCCCTGACCGGATCCTTCTCCCGCTACGCGGACTCGTCGTCGTTCTCTGAATTCCTGCGTCGTCAGGCTCCCGATTTGCTCCCGACCGGCGGATTGCCGGACGGCGCTGGATCGTCCGCGGGCGACTCACTGGCGCACGGGACGACCATTGTCGCTCTGCGCTATCCGGGCGGGGTGCTGATCGCCGGGGACAGGCGATCCACCCAGGGCAATATGATCGCCGGCCGCGATGTGCAGAAGGTCTACATCACTGACGATTACACCGCGACCGGCATTGCCGGTACCGCGGCGCTGGCGGTCGAGTTCGCTCGGCTGTACGCCGTCGAGCTCGAGCATTACGAGAAGCTCGAAGGCGTTCCGATGACGTTCGCCGGCAAGGTCAATCGGCTGGCGATCATGGTGCGTGGAAACCTTGGTGCAGCGTTGCAGGGCTTTGTCGCGCTACCACTTTTGGTGGGCTACGATCTCGACGACTCGGATTCGAACGCCGCGGGTCGGATCGTGTCCTTCGACGCCGCCGGGGGCTGGCATATCGAGGAGGAGGGCTACCAGGCGGTGGGCTCAGGCTCGCTGTTCGCAAAAGCCTCAATGAAAAAACTGTATCCCGCTGTGGCAGATGCCGATTCGGCACTGAAGGTCGCGGTTGAGGCCCTGTACGACGCCGCCGACGACGACTCGGCGACCGGCGGGCCGGATCTGGTCCGGGGTATCTACCCGACGGCGGTCACCATTGAAGCCGGCGGAGCGCTGGAAGTGACCGGGGAACGGATCGAGCGTCTGGCGCGAGAGGTGATCGCCATCCGCACGCGTACCGACGAATTCGGCCCTGGCGGGGGACCGAGCAATGTGGCGCCGCGGGCGGATTCATGAGCTTCCCGTATTTCATCTCTCCTGAGCAGGCGATGCGTGAGCGCTCGGAGCTTGCGCGCAAAGGCATCGCCCGGGGCCGCAGTGTGGTGACCTTGACCTACGCCGGTGGGGTGTTGTTCGTCGCTGAGAACCCTTCACGGTCGCTGCAGAAAGTCAGTGAAATCTACGACCGGGTCGGGTTCGCCGCCGTCGGCCGCTTCAACGAATTCGATAGCTTGCGTCGAGGCGGAATTCAGTACGCCGACACCCGCGGCTACGCCTACGACCGCCGCGATGTGACGGGCCGGCAATTGGCGAACGTGTATGCCCAGACGCTGGGAACCATCTTCACCGAACAGGCCAAGCCCTACGAAGTCGAACTGTGTGTCGCCGAAGTGGCCCACTTTGGGGAATCCAAGGCGCCGGAGATTTACCGCATCACCTACGACGGGTCGATTGCCGATGAGCCCGATTTCGTGGTGATGGGCGGTACCACCGAACCGATCACGAACGCACTCAAAGAGACCTACTCGGCGAGTGCCGAACTGGACGAGGCGGTTCGCATCGCAGTCGGCGCACTCCGAGTCGGTATCACCAGCACGGCAGGCAATGCCACGCCTGCCGCCGAACCCCGCGTGTTGGGTCCCGCGACGTTGGAGGTGGCGATCCTCGATGCCACCCGGCCGCGCCGCGCCTTCCGGCGGATCACTCGTCCGGCGCTGGAAGCCATGCTGCCCGAATCCGATGACCCGTCCGACATCAGTACGGACACGTCCGCCGAGGCGGGATCGTAAGTCCCGGGTCGGCTCGCCGCGGCGCCGCCGCCCCTCCCCATGGGATTGCTGCGCGATTCAGCCTTTCCCGGGTGGCTGGCCCACTGATACCGACCGGCGACCAGTAGTCTCAAGTCCGTGCAGCGCAGAATCATGGGCATCGAAACCGAGTTCGGTGTCACCTGCACATTCCACGGTCATCGGCGGCTCAGCCCGGACGAGGTCGCCCGGTATCTGTTCCGGCGCGTGGTGTCCTGGGGCCGCAGTTCCAACGTCTTCCTGCGCAATGGAGCGCGGCTGTACCTCGACGTCGGCAGCCACCCGGAGTACGCCACGGCCGAGTGCGACAACCTGATCCAGCTGGTCACGCACGACCGCGCGGGTGAGCGGGTGCTGGAAGACCTGCTCATTGACGCCGAACAGCGGTTGGCCGATGAGGGCATCGGCGGCGATATCTACCTGTTCAAGAACAACACCGACTCGGCCGGCAACTCCTATGGCTGTCACGAGAATTATCTGATCGTGCGGGCCGGTGAGTTCTCCCGGATCTCCGATGTGCTGCTGCCGTTCCTGGTCACCCGACAGCTGATCTGCGGTGCCGGCAAGGTGCTGCAGACCCCGAAAGCCGCCACGTTCTGCCTGTCTCAGCGCGCCGAGCACATCTGGGAGGGCGTCTCCAGCGCCACCACTCGATCGCGCCCGATCATCAACACCCGGGATGAGCCGCACGCCGATGCCGAGAAGTACCGGCGCCTGCACGTGATCGTCGGCGATTCCAATATGAGCGAGACCACGACCATGCTCAAGGTCGGATCCGCCTCCCTGGTGCTGGAGATGATCGAGGCGGGTGTGCCGTTCCGCGACTTCTCCCTGGACAATCCGATCCGCGCCATCCGCGAGGTCAGCCATGATCTCACCGGGCGCCGGCCGGTGCGGCTGGCAGGTGGACGGCAGGCCAGTGCGTTGGATATCCAGCGCGAGTATTACGCCCGCGCTGTCGAGTACCTGCAGTCGCGCGAGCCCAACACCCAGATCGAGCAGGTGGTCGACCTCTGGGGCCGCCAGCTCGACGCGGTCGAGAGCCAGGACTTCGCCAAGGTCGACACCGAGATCGACTGGGTGATCAAGCGCAAACTGTTCCAGCGTTACCAGGACCGCTACAGCATGGAGTTGTCGGACCCCAAGATCAGCCAGCTCGACCTGGCCTATCACGACATCAAACGTGGCCGCGGCGTGTTCGACATCCTGCAGCGCAAGGGTCTGGCGGCCCGGGTCACCACTGATGCGGATATTGAAGTCGCCGTCGACACCCCGCCGCAGACCACGCGGGCCAAGCTTCGCGGCGAGTTCATCAGTGCTGCCCAGGAAGCCGGCCGTGACTTCACCGTGGACTGGGTGCATCTCAAGCTCAACGATCAGGCGCAGCGCACGGTGTTATGCAAGGACCCGTTCCGCTCCTCCGACGAGCGAGTGAAACGGCTCATCGCCAGTATGTGAGTCGTCCGGCTGCGGCGGTGTTTGCCGCTAAGGTTGACCGCGTGGCGTTCTCCAAAGTCGAGCGGTTGATGAACCTGGTCATCGCGCTGCTTTCCACCCGCGGGTATCTGACCGCCGAGCGGATCCGGGCCAGTGTGGCCGGCTACGCCGAATGTCCTACCGACGAGGCGTTCTCCCGGATGTTCGAGCGTGACAAGGCGGAGTTACGCGATCTCGGTATCCCACTGGAGACCGGCAGGGTGTCGAATTTCGATCCAGCGGAGGGCTACCGCATCAAGCAGGATGCCTACGCATTGCCCGATATCGACCTGACCCGCGATGAGGCCGCGGCCGTCGCCGTCGCCACCAAACTATGGGAGTCGCCCGAGCGGATCACCGCCGCGCAGGGTGCGTTGCTGAAGTTGCGGGCGGCCGGCGTGGACGTCGACCCCGCGGCCGGTGTTGCCATCACCACGGGGATCGGTCCGATGGGCCTGCGGGGTTCAGAGGACGCGCTCGGAGTCCTGCTGGCCGCCATCAACGCCGGGCAGGCGGTGCAGTTCCAACATCGGCCCACCCCGGTCGAGTCCTACACCGAACGTACGGTGGAACCCTGGGGAGTGGTCACCGCGATGGGCCGCTGGTATTTGGTGGGCCACGATCGGGACCGGGACGCCACCCGGATATTCCGGCTGTCGCGAATCGGACCCGATGTCAAAACCAGCGGGCCCGAGGGTGTGGTTACCCGTCCCCACGACGTCAATCTGCGGGCGATCGTGGCTCAGGCTATCGGTGAGACGTCCAGCGGAGGTCAGGCGCTGGTATGGGTGGCCGACGGGCATGCCACTGCACTGCGCCGCGCGGGGCGCGTGAGGGGCCGCCGCAGCATCGGCGGCCGGGAGGGCGACATCATCGATATCGATGTTGGCGCGCTCGACCGGTTGGCCCGCGAGATTGCCGGATACGGTGTCGACGCACTGGTGCTCGAACCCGCATCATTGCGCGAGGACGTGCTGGCGCGGCTGACCGCCCAAGCCGAGGCTCGGTGATGCCATGACACCGGTGTCCACCCGCCTGATGCGGCTGCTCAACATGGTTCCCTATTTTCAGGCGAATCCCAGGACCACCTATGCCAAAGCGGCCGCCGATCTTGGGGTGACACGCAAGCAACTGGAACAGGACCTCAACCAACTCTGGCTGTGCGGCCTGCCGGGTTACGGCCCCGGCGATCTGATCGACTTCGAAATGTCCGGTGACACCATCGAAGTCACTTTCTCGGCGGGGATGGACCGGCCGCTGCGGCTGACCTCACCGGAGGCCACCGGTCTCCTGGTGGCACTTCGTGCACTCGCTGACATCCCCGGTGTGCTTGATCCCGCCGCCGCACGCAGCGCGATCGCCAAGATCGAGGCCGCCGCCGGAACAGTGATCGACGACGATGTGCCGGCCGCTGTCGATGAACCCGCGCCGGTGGAGAGCGACGGAGCCGCGGCGGTGCGGGCTGCGGTCCGGGACCGGCGCGCCCTGGCGATCGAGTACTACTCGGCATCGCGTGATGCGCTGTCGCGTCGCATCGTCGACCCGATCCGCGTTGTTCTCGTCGGTGATCACAGCTATCTGGAGGGCTGGTGTCGGGATGCGGAGGGGGTGCGGTTGTTCCGGTTTGACCGGATCGTCGATGCCGAGGTGCTCAGCGAGGCGGCTGCACCGCCCCCGCCGGTCGTCGAGGCTCCGCCGAATACCGCGCTGTTCGACGCCGACCCCTCGCTGCCGGCGGCGACCCTGCGCGTCGGCCCTCGAGCGGCGTGGATGCTGGAGTACTTCCCGATGCGAGTCCTCCGGGAACTGCCCGACGGTTACTGCGAGGCCGCCATGACCTTCGCCGCCGAGGAGTGGATGACCCGCCTGATCCTGGGATTCGGGGCAGACGTGCAGGTCCTTGAACCCGAGAGCTTGGTGGGCAGCGTCCACCGGGCCGCAGCCGCCGCACTGGCCGCGTACGCCGAGCTCGCGGGGTAGGATCGCGATGACGTCTGGAGGTAACTAATGGGTGCTCTACAACCCTGGCACTGGATCATCTTGATCGTCGTCGGCGTGCTGCTCTTCGGCTCGAAGAGGTTGCCGGATGCGGCAAGGTCATTGGGCAAGTCGATGCGGATCTTCAAGTCCGAGGTCAAGGAATTGCAGGCCGATGGCAAGGCCGACACGGTCACGCCCGCGCAGCCCGCGACCCAGGTGGCCTCCGAGCGGGTCGAAGCGCCGGTCACCCCGCCGGCGGCCAACCCGACCGACGTCCGGCCGGCCTGATCCGACAGGTATAGCCGGCGCCGAGGCGCCGCCAGGTGAATGCCGTGCGCACCCCCACATTCTTCTCCCGACTGGACCCGCGACAGCGGCGTGCCCGCACCAACCCCGACGGGACCATGTCCCTCGTCGAGCACGTTCGGGAGTTGCGGACCCGGCTGCTGATCTCGGTGGGCGCCGTCGCGCTGACCACCATCGTTGGCTTCGTCTGGTACAGCCACGGGTTCTTCGGAATGGAGAGTCTGGGCGAACTGCTGCGGGGGCCCTACTGCGCACTGCCACAGTCGGCGCGCGCCGATATCAGCGCCGACGGCGGGTGCCGGCTGCTGGCCACCGCGCCGTTCGATCAGTTCATGTTGCGACTCAAAGTCGGGCTGACTGCCGGAATCGTCCTGGCCTGTCCGATTTGGCTTTATGAACTGTGGGCCTTCATCACCCCGGGTCTATACCGCAACGAACGGCGTTTTGCTTTTGCCTTCGTGGTGTCGGGCGCGACACTGTTCGTCGGTGGTGCGGTGCTCGCCTATGTCGTCCTGTCGAAAGCCCTGTACTTCCTGCTGACCGTCGGTAGTGATGTTCAGGTCACCGCGCTCTCCGGCGACCGCTATTTCGGATTTCTGATCAACCTGCTGCTGGTATTCGGGGTGAGCTTCGAGTTTCCGCTGTTGATCATCATGCTCAACGTGATCGGTGTGCTCAGCTACGAGAAACTCAAGACCTGGCGGCGCGGACTCATTTTCGGTGTGTTCGCGTTTGCTGCGATCGCAACCCCGGGTTCGGATCCGTTCTCGATGCTGACTCTGGGCGTGGCGTTGACACTGCTGCTGGAGTTTGCAATCCAAGTCGCCCATCTTAACGATAAGCGAAAGGCCAAGCGGGAAACCGAGATCGCCGTGCCCGATGATCAGGCAGCACCCATTGAGTCCCCGACCCCGGTGGCCACTTCGGCACGGACGGGGCCCGAGCATGACGACATCACCTGAGACCGGTCCGCAACTCGCTGACTTCGCCGGGCAATTGAGCTTCACGCTCGACCCGTTCCAAGTTGAGTCCTGTGAAGCTTTGGAGCGCGGCCACGGTGTCCTGGTATGCGCTCCGACCGGCGCGGGCAAGACCGTAGTGGGGGAGTTCGCAGTCCACCTCGCGCTGGCGGCCGGGCAGAAGTGTTTCTACACCACGCCGATCAAGGCGCTGAGTAACCAGAAGCACAACGACCTCGTCCGCCGGTACGGGTCGGAAAAGATCGGGCTGCTGACCGGCGACCAGTCGATCAATGGAGATGCGCCGGTGGTGGTGATGACCACCGAGGTGCTGCGCAACATGTTGTATGCGGGTTCCGAGGCGCTTGCGGGTCTCTCCTACGTGGTCATGGATGAGGTTCACTTTCTCGCCGATCGGATGCGCGGCGCCGTGTGGGAGGAGGTGATCCTGCACCTCCCGGAACATGTGCGACTGGTCAGTCTCTCGGCCACGGTGAGCAACGCCGAGGAATTCGGCGGCTGGATCAAAACCGTTCGCGGTGACACCACCGTGGTGGTCGACGAACACCGGCCGGTGCCGCTATGGCAGCACGTGCTGGTGGGTAAACGACTTTTCGACCTCTTCGACTACTCGGCCAACACCGGCCAGCACCTGGTCGATCCCGAACTCCAGCGGCACATCGCCAATCGCCGGGAGGCCGACCGACTCGCGGACTGGCAACCACGGCATCGGGGCGGTGGCCGAGGTGGGAGCCGAAGCGGTGGGCCCAGCGTGAACCGGCCGCCCGCGCGCCCCGATGTGATCGCCTCCCTGGATCGCGAGGGCTTACTGCCGGCGATCACCTTCATCTTCTCGCGTGCCGGGTGTGACGCCGCTGTTAAGCAGTGTCTACGGAGTCCACTTCGGCTGACGACTGAGCAGGATCGGGTCCGTATCGCCGAGGTGATCGACCGGCGGTGTGGCGACCTTGCCGACGCCGACCTTGCCGTTCTGGACTATTACGAGTGGCGTGAGGCTCTGCTCCGCGGCCTGGCTGCGCACCACGCCGGAATGCTGCCGGTCTTTCGCCACACAGTGGAGGAACTGTTCACGGCCGGCCTGATCAAAGCCGTATTCGCCACCGAGACATTGGCTTTGGGCATCAACATGCCTGCCCGCACCGTCGTCCTGGAGAAGTTGGTGAAGTTCAACGGCGAGCAACACATGCCGTTGACGCCGGGGGAGTACACCCAGTTGACCGGTCGGGCCGGGCGTCGAGGAATCGACGTTGAGGGCCACGCCGTGGTGATCTGGCACGGCCAGGAGAGCACGGCGGAGCCGACTGAGATCGCGGGATTGGCATCCACCCGCACCTACCCGCTGCGGAGTTCGTTTGCGCCGTCGTACAACATGACGATCAACCTGGTCAGCCAGATGAATCCGGAGCAGGCGCATCGGCTGCTTGAGCGCTCCTTCGCGCAGTACCAGGCAGATCGCTCAGTGGTGAGCCTGGTGCGCGGTATCGAGCGCGGCGAGAAAATGCTCGACGAAATCGCCGAGGAGCTTGGTTGGAAACGGAATACCGACACGGTGGAGCCGGCGGTGTTGGATTACGCGCGGCTGCGGGCGAAGATCAGCGAGCGCGAGCGCGCACAGTCGCGAGTGTCACGACTGCAACGTCGACAGGTGACCAGTGATGCCCTGGCCTCGCTGCGGCGCGGCGACATCATCAATGTGACCGGCCGTCGCGGAGGCTTGGCGGTGGTTCTCGAGCCGGCCAACGACTCCGATGATCCGCGTCCGGTGGTTCTGACCGAGAACCGTTGGGCAGGAAGAATTTCCTCCGCTGACTACTCCGGCGCCACGGCACCGCTGGGCACCATGGCACTGCCGAAAAGGGTTGAGCACCGTCAGCCACGGGTGCGTCGCGATCTGGCCTCGGCACTGCGGACGGCGGCTGAGGGACTGGTCATTCCGGCGGACCGCAATCGACGCGGTCACACCGAGGAAGCCGGCGACTCCGATCCTGAACTATTGGCACTGCGCGAGTCCATGCGACGCCATCCTGCGCACCGGTTGGCTGATCGCGAGGCCGTGGTGCGTGTCGGCGAGCGCTACCTGCGGGTCGAACGCGACAACGAGCAGATCCGCACCAAGGTCAGCGCGGCGACCAACTCGCTGGCCCGAACATTCGATCGGATCCTGGGGTTGCTGGCCGAACGTGCCTACGTGACCAAGCAGGAGAAAGGTGAGCAGCCCCAGGTGACGGCGGACGGACGGTTGCTGGCCCGGATCTACAACGAGAGTGATCTTCTGGTCGCCGAGTGCCTACGTACCGGGGCATGGAAGGGATTGCAGCCCGCGGAGTTGGCTGCGGTGCTGTCCGCGCTGATCTTCGAAACCCGCGGCAGCGACGGGCCCACCCCGGCTCATGCGATCCACATGCCGACCCCCGCGGTCCGCCGCGCGCTGGCGCAGACCCGCCGGATGTCGGCCGAGTTGCGCGCGGACGAGATCCGGCACCGACTCAACCCCACTCGGGAGCCCGACGAGGGCTTCGTGCCCGCCATCCACCGCTGGGCCACGACCGGTGACCTCGCCGCGGCGCTTGATGCCTCCGACGTCTCCGGTAGCGGTGTTTCATTGCCGGCGGGTGACTTCGTCAGATGGTGTCGGCAGGTGCTCGACCTGCTTGATCAGGTACGCAATGCCGCTCCCGAGTCGTCAGTGCGCAGTGCGGCGAAACGCGCGATCGACGACATCCGGCGCGGCGTCGTGGCTGTTGACAGCGGGTAGGGTGATGCGAACGCTACGGTGAAGAACGACTGTCGTAGGGCGCTGGCCCCAGGAACGACCGAGGAGATGACGATGAGCGGACCGCAGGGACCTGACGCCAACCCCTGGCAGGTATCGGGCACCGATCAGCCTGCCACTGGCGCCGAGCAGCCGTATCCGGCGGCCCCGTCCTGGCAACAGTCCGATCAGCCGGGCGGCGAGCCCCCGGCGTGGGCACCGCCGGGAACCGAGATGCCGGCCTGGCAGCCCCCCGCCTATAACCCGCAGCCATACCCCCAGTACGGGCAGCAACCGATGGCACCCGGCTACCCGCCAACGCAGCCTTACGGAGCGCCGACCGATTACAACCCGGCAGCCTACGGACAGCCCGGTCAGTACGGCCAGCCCGGACCGTATGGCCCACCACCGCAGTACGGCCAGTACCCCGGGGGTTATCCCCAGCCGGGTCAACCGGGTCAGTACGCACCGTATGGTCAGCCCGGCGCTGACGATGCGGCCAAGAAATCCACCAGGTCCACCGCGATCCTGCTCGGTGCGCTGGCTGCGGTGCTGCTGGTCGCCGTACTCATACTTGGGTTCTGGCAACCTGGTTTCTTCGTCACCACCAAGTTGGACGTCAACCAGGCTCAGCAGGGCGTGCAGCAGATCCTTACCGATGAGGCCAGCGGCTACGGCGCCAAGAACGTCAGTGACGTCAAGTGCAACAACGGTCAGAACCCCACCGTCAAGAAGGGCGACACCTTCACCTGCGAGGTCAGTATTGACGGCACCAAGCGGCAGGTGACGGTGACCTTTCAGGACGATAAGGGCACCTACGAGGTCGGCCGGCCCAAGTAGGCGCTCGGCGCCGTCATGCTCCGGTGGCGAGCGCCTTCTGGAGTCGGCCGATCGACGAGCTGATTCCGTAGGACGCGGCCAAGTCGGCCACCCGTTGCGGATCGGCGGGCTGACGTGGCAGGCGGTCGTCATCGGTGTAGAAGTGCACCGGCGCGTCGCGTGCCACCCGGACTACGGGTTTCGCCGCTTCGATGTAGTCGACTGCACTCAGAATCTTGGCCCGAACTGCCTTGGGAAGTTCGGATTTCGAGTCATGGGCGGCCACCAGGATGGCATCCAGGGAGCCATACTTCGTCAGCATCGTCGCTGCCGTCTTCTCCCCGACTCCGGGCACACCGGGCAGTCCGTCCGAGGGATCGCCACGCAGTAATGCCAACTCCGC
>Ga0164295_10003554_pt1 | contig 12497 bp, 8 predicted proteins | sample GEODES006metaG_FD_111798 | JGI IMG/M metagenome (GOLD analysis project Ga0164295, IMG submission 111798) | Oligotrophic lake water microbial communities from Sparkling Lake, Wisconsin, USA - GEODES006 metaG | ecosystem: Environmental > Aquatic > Freshwater > Lake | place: USA: Sparkling Lake...
CACACGAGACCGGTAAGTCGACGAAGATTTAGACGTCGGGCGCGGCGGGCGCACGTACAAAACTGTCAAGGGTTAAGAATCGATACAACGGACACCGTACCGTGTGACCCGGCTCCCCCCGGTGGGTTTTGTTCGTAAAAGGTTTTTCCCCACAGTGTGGTCTCAAGTCAAGTCTTGTCTTGACTTGACTTGTGGTCTCGTCACGGAAAAAGTCTCTGGCTGCTCGTGGCTGGACCGTCGGGTTACATGGACGCGTTTGCCACGTCGTACACGCCGTACGCCATTGTGGAGACGCCACGGATCGGCTACTCTCGGCTAGCCGGCGCCTTCGTGCTCGGTGCAGTGCTGTCCGTGCTCGTCGGACGAGTGTGGGAGCCAACCTCTGCACTCGTGCTCGCGACCACGGATCAGGGTGTCAGATCCGTCACGGAACAAACAGTGCATGGCTCTATCCACAAGTTCGCGGTCGAAGGCACCACGCCGGTGGAGCTACAGTACGGGCGTGGGACCTGCTGGGCCTTCGCGGCCGTCTCGGTCCTCGAATTCACGTACCGGCAGCAGGGCGTTGAGAAAGGCTGGCTAAACTCGAGCGAGTGGGTCCGCCTATCAGAGCAGGCGTTCGGCATCGCCGTCCTCGACGCGTGCCTCGCGCTGCCAGGGCGCGAGTCGTGCGTCGTCGGCGAGGAGGTGTGGCGCGGCCGTCAGCTGATGCCGACCACCACCGATGGTGGAGAGGCGTCCATTCTGTTCTACCTCACGGCGCTCGAGAACACGGCGGCGTTCCCGTATAGCATCTGCCCGTACACGCAAAAGTCGGGCCAAGACCACGAGTGCCCGGGCCTGGAGGCCGCCAAGCATTCCAACCCGCTCAGCTTCAGCATCGCCTCGATCACCTTCTACTACGATAGGACCACGCTCAAGCGCGCGCTGCTGTCCAATCGGCGGCTCATGTCCTTCTCGACGGCGATGGTGGCAGTGCAGTACATGCTCCCGTGCACGGAGGAGACGAAACTCGCCTTGCGCTGCGACCCGCACGATGAAGACAAGTGCCAACCATGCCCGCTCGAGCCTGCGTATAGCAGGGTGCGCTGCTGTGTGCCTTCCGAGCGCGAGTCGAATACCATGGAGGGCGAATTCTTCCGGCTGCCCGCTGGCTCGCACCCAGAGCCCCGGCTCGAGGGTGGGCACGCGATGGCGCTCGTGGGCTTCTCGGACAACTACCGCACGCAGTTTGGTGCCGTCGGCGGCTGGATCCTCAAGAACTCCTGGTGGGATGGGCTGCCGCCCTGGAAGCTTGGCCACTCGTGGACGCACGCGCGCGGCTCACACTCGATCGCCTACTTTCTGCAAGAGATCTCGTCCGCAGATGAGTCGAAGACGTGCCCGAATGCGCACTCGCCCCAGGTGTGGTACCAGTGCGGCGGCCTCGAGCACTGCCGCTCAGAGAAAGCGAAGGTGTTCGCCCGCAACGCCAACCAGCCGCTCCACCTCACGTGCATCGACCAGTCGCCGTTTGCGCACGACGTGTGCGTGAAGGATGAGCCGCTCTTCCTCAACTCGATCACGTCGTTTGGCGGCTTCCTCAAGGTCGCGTGCTTCCTGCGCGATCGGGGCGCCACCACTGAGCACGAGGATCAGGTCCACGATGGCCCCAGGCGATCGCTGAGCGCGGCCGAGCGCCATGCTGAGCGCCGGCGCCTCGAGCAGTCAGGTGATCTGATCTGCACGCCGCCTCTTCCGCTGGACGACGTCGCCCTCATTGTCGCGCCGGTCGAAGCGGAGCGGTATCCAAACGACCCAGACCTGTGCGGCCACTACTTCTTCCCGTATGAGCTCGTTGAGGACATCAACGCCGCCAACGGCGGCTTCGAGGTGAGCGACATGGACGTGCGCTGGCCAGCGAGCGCCTACGCGGCCAATGCCGCCGACAACCAGCAACTGAACTACGAGCTGCTGCGGAAGGACACGCGCGTGCAGAACCGCGTCCGTAAGGCCAGGCCTTTCGTGGAGACTTCAGAGCCTGAGCCGCCAGCAGAAGATCGTCTGAGTAAGTGAGCGACCCGTCTCCGGGATGTGGACGTCGGCGGGTCGCTTGTTTGACGTTATTGGGCAGCGCGTGGGTTCAACATGAACCTCGAGACGAGAGTGCGTGCTTTTCGCATAACATGTGACATGTTGCAACTGGTAGTTTGTGCCGGTCCTCCACGCATGTAGTCGTGCATCGGGAGCGAGTTGCATGCTTTTGCATGCGCCGTTGACGCGACACCGACAGTTTATCCGGATAGCAAAGAAAAAACAGGACAGGAACGAATACGAAACGCCTCGTCAACTGCCTCGTCTCCAATTGCGAAATGGCACAAGCCCCTTGAATGGCACTGGCGAACGCTGCGGCGGCCGCGCCCGTCATCGAGCCCATCTCAACCGTCGCCCCGATCGACGAGGCGGTGTCGCTCGTGGAGAGAGTGCTCACAGTCACACTGCCGCGCGCTGCGGATGGCTCGCTTGGCCTCAAAGTTGAGAGCGATGGTGAGGGGCGTGTCGTTGTGACGGCGGGGCGAGAAGATATGCTCGAGGGCGACACTGTGACGGCGGGCGATGTCATATTGGCCATCGATGGTACCCAGGTACCGACCATCGCGCGGTATGAGCAAGAGCTGACGCACGTGTACGCGACCGGCGTCAGCGACGCCGTACGACTCAAGCTGCTCCGCCCCCCCGCCGCATTCGCGAAGCCGGCAAACATAGCCGAAGCGCTAGCGGCCGAGGCGTCCCATCTGCGCGCGGCCGTTAGTTCGCAGGCTGCTCACCTCGAGATGCTCGCCCGGCATGAGGAGGGCTTGCGAGCGCAGGAGTTCGAGCTTGATCAGCGCCTACGAGCGATCAAGGTTTCGCGCAGGGTGGTCGGCCAGCTGCGCGAGGCTGACGAGAGCGCGTATGCCACGTTGCAGGCGGCCGCGGAGAGTCTCGGCAGCATGGCAGTGCTGGCGGCCAGTGCGGAAAGACAAGAAGGACTGCAAGAACCCTCTATCGAAGCTGAGGCAGCCGAGTCCGCGATTTCCCTTTCGAAGCAGAAGCGTGCCGATGCGTACGAAGGTCGGCGCTCCATCCGTGGACGCCTGTACCAACAGGAGGAGCACATCATGCGCGCCCAGGTGATCAATTTTGATCCAGGACATGCCGTTGTATCTCCGCGCGGGGGCGCTTCGTGAGTTTGTGTGTGTTCGTAGGCGATCGCGAGCTTGATCCATGATCGTTTTGATGGCGTTTGAGTTCAATCTTAGAACCACTGTGCTACGAACTGCTGCTCGCTGCTCTGATGGTGCTGCGCGGCCTCTACATGTAGAGGCCTAGCTAGATGCTCTGTTGCCTGTGGCGCCGTGCCTCCTCGCGCTGCCGCTGGGGACGCAAGGGGGGCGGGCTCGCGCTGCTTGCGGGGGTGCCTTGTGGATGGTGGCGCCTCGCGCTGCTCGGATGCTGGGCGGTCGGGGATGCTGATCTCGCCGAAGCTGTGGGAGGACTTCATAGGCTTCAGATGGCGGCGGCCTTGAGTCCCTCGAACAGGTGATGGGGCTGCTGACTCCGGAGCCTCTGCTACTGCTATGAGTGCTTTGACGCTGGGGCCAGGGAGGCGCTGAGGCGGTGGGAGAGCGGCGAGGGCAGCTACTTTGGACGAGACCTCGACGTGGGCTGGCGCCCTCAACGCATGCACCGGGCGCGGCGAGAGGGGCGGAAAGGGCGGGCACGGCTTCGGCAGGTCCGACTCGGCAGCAATCTGAGCCGCATCCAGCACCTTTTCGCTCAAGCCTTCCCTGCAATGCAAAGTCTTGGTTAGAACCTTGCTGGCACCAACATCCACTTTCATCGGGAGTTCTGTGGTGGTTGAGGTTGTCAGGGGATGCGCCTCGCTCGCGCTGGCACGCTGGCGATGGCAACGTGCCCTCAAGAAGAAAGAGACGACTCCCACACAGATGAGCACGAATACATGTACTGCAACGAAGGCAATCACTCCCCCATTCGATGATGATGCTTCTGCAAGAGTCAGGATAGGCAGCGAATAGGAGGGTGGCCGCGTCGAAAGGTCCATGGCAGGTCCAATGGGGGTCGACGGACGTGCACGTGGGGGTGGTTCAGGTGACGGCGGAGGCGGAGGCAGTGCCCACCATGAGTTGTCGACTAAGAACCAGGGCGGCAATGGTGGTGGGTGCAAAGATGATGGTGGCGGTGGTGGCCATAGGGGTGGGAGAGGTGATGGTGGCCTTGGTGGTGGGCGAGGGGGCGAGGGTGTGGGCGACTTTGGCAGCGGTGGCGGTGGTGGCAGTGGATCGGGCGAAGGCCAAGTTGGCGGAGGCCGAGCAGGCGGCGGAGAAGGTGGCTGCCGCGAGGGTGGTGGAGGCCGCGAAGGTAGTGAAGGCCGCGAAGGAGGTGGCGGAGAAGGATCCGGCTGCAAAGGCGGCGGTGGAAAAGAAAGAGTCGGCGACAAAGGCCGTGGCCGAGCAGGCGGAGAATTAAGTGGTGGTGTAGCCCGCGGTGGAGATGTTGACGGCTCAGGTGGTGGTGGCATATCGAGTGGCATTTGTGGAGGCGGCGGCAGCAGTGAAGGCGATAATGGCGGAGGCGGCGAGCGTGGCATATATGTAGATGGTGACGGACACAAAGGTGGCGGTGGCGGCGATCGGGGCGGCCAAGCCATCATCCTGCAGCTGCACTTCCAACCGTTTCTTTGAACAGGTTTGCATGCGAATCGCGTGTTTGACAAATCTGCTTGTTACAGGGGTATTCGATTGCGCTCGTTTAGGTACTTGTGCTGTTTCGACTAATTAGCTTGCTTGCTTTGACAAACTTACGGATGTGGGTCGTTTACAATACCTAGCTGCCGGTGGCGCGCGCGGCGCTGAACAAAGAGAGGGCAGCATGATTTCGATACTTGTACGGTAGTTTTTTCCGTGCGTGCGTGATTCATATGTGAATAGCTGAATTGTGAATACACACATCTCGTAATTCACATAAGCCAATGGTTATAATGCGATAACCAAGACACCGGAAAGGCGTACATACGGATTCACAGAGAACACCGGATTCATACGTGTAGTAGGAGAGCGTAAGCGGGGGCGTGGCGCGCGCGCATGCGCGGGCGGCGGGTGGCGTTTTCATGCAGCGTGTCGTAAGCAGCGCGTGAGACTACTGACGATGTGTAAATTGGCATCCAACGCCATGAGTTAGGCACCCTTCCATGGAAGGTACGAACTCCGTGACCACGTGCCGAGCCGCATGTCCATCGGCTTACTGCTGACCGGGCAGCATCCTTTGCATCTTTTGCAGCAGCCCGAGGGCGCGCAGCTGAAATGAGCCCTTGAATGGCTGGCACTCAGGAAACGGCAACGCGTTACCCGTGGCCCAGAAAAACCCAAATGCACCGCCAAGGCCTCCTGTGTTGCCAACCGTGCGGTCGATCACGTAACCGACGTTGAAAAAGGTGACCTGCCCGGCGTCGTTGAACGTCATCGAGAACATCTGCGGCGGCAGCTCGAGCTTCTTGCCGGTCGGCGCGCCGCCGAGCAGTTGGCCCGTATGCGTCGCAAAGCAGCGCGTGCGAAACCACACTCGATTCGGCTCGAACGGGTCGACATAGAATCCGTGATAGTTGTTGTTCATGTCTGGGAAGGCTGCCAGCAGATCAAACGCACGCAGCGCATTCAAGTACTCCATCTTCGATAGCCCAGGCATACTGTCGCCGGGCTTTGCCGGGGTCGGGCCGCCGACAAAGGGAGCGCAAAAGCGAAAGTCGTCGGCGTAAAGACTCTCGTCTATCGAGCCATCCTGAATCTTCCTCTGTTCTTGAATGATGAACTTGCATCGGTCAATGAGCTCATCGGGCTTGATCGGAAAGGTGGATGTTGCAAGCAATGCAGCCTCGTCCACCTCGTCCACGAGCGTAAGCATGGAGACGGCGGGTGCTCGCGGCATGACACACTTTGACGTGTAAACTTGGACTTGCTCCCGCAAAAGTGCGCGAGACGCCACGCCAAAGGCTATCGCGCAGGTTGCGAGCGCGAGCATGGATTCTTCCTCGAAAAGCCCGAAGGAAAGGACAAACGAATCTCTGATGTATCCGAATGCAGACCGAGTCGCCCTAGGGGAGGGGAGGGGCGGGCCACACTCACTTGATCGAAACGCCCTCGTGAGCGCCGAGAGTCCGTCGCAGTCCCGTCGCCTCTCGTCGAGCCAAGAAACCAGCGCGCACGATCATGGCGACGTGGCGGCCCACGATGTTTGGGGGTTCCTCGCTGTTGCGGCTGCGCGGCGGCGGCGGCGACGGCGGCGTGTATCCGCTGACTCACTCGGAGCTGAAATGGATGACGCCGAGCGAAATGGGCACCTCCGGCGGAGGCTGCCACTCTAATGCAACCAAGGATAAGGTGAGCGAGGGCTCGGCACGGCTCGATCGCGCGCGCGTGTGCGCCGCGTCGTCCAAAGCGCTCAAGGCGCCAATCGTCGTGTGCGACCTCGGCTACCTGCTCAACAAGGAAGACGTGATTGAGCATCTCCTCGCCAAGACGCTGCCGCCGCATCTCACGCACATCCGCTCGCTCAAGAACCTGCACGATGCCACGCTCCACGCCAACCCCGCTTACGTGCCGACCTCGGGCCACGTACAAGGCGCCGAGGATGACGATCCGCCCTTCTACTGCCCGATCAGCATGCTGCCGATGAACGGCCGCTACCCCTTCGTTTACATCCAGCCAACAGGCCATGTGGTGTCGCAGCGGGCGTTCAAGCAGGTGGGTAGCCGTCTGTGCCCGATCACCGAGCGGTCCATCGGACCGGACGAGACGATCCCAGTCAATCCACCCGACGATGAGCGCAAGGCCCTTCAGGAGAGGCTCGCCGCGAAGAAGGCCCTGGCCGCCGAGTCGAAGCGCAGAGTGAAGGAGGGCGCAGAGCCAAGCTCGAGCGCTGCAGCGGCTGCCTCGTCCGCCGGCGCAGCCCGCGACGCATCCGCCGCGACGGCAGATCCTTCAGGCGCCTCTGCGGCAGTCGCCGAGCCTGCGGTCGCGCGGCCCCAAAAAGGCGTCGATAAGAGCGTCTCGGCAGTGACGACAGCAGCGACGACAGCGGCGGCGGGAACGGCGGCTGGAAGGGCGGTGGGCGGAGCCCTCGGGGGAGAGACCAAGCGCCTGGGCGAGGGCAAACGGCGTGCGGAGGATGGTGGCGGCGGCAGCAGCCACAGCGCCGCCAGCGCTGGCGGCGGCGGCGGTAAGCGCCCAGTACAGCGCCCAATACGCGAGTGGGATAGAGTGGTGCAGGCCAAGGCGAACGGTTCGGAGGTGTACAAATCTCTCTTCCTGACTCCCGAGGAGCGCGCGAGGCAGGAGCGAGAAGAGACGGCCGCCTTCTGCGCGCGTGGCATCGTGCCCTCGGTCAATCGCTCCAAATTCGGCCTCGGATGAGCTCGAGCTCCAGAGATGAGCTCGAGAGATGAGCTCCAGCGATGAGCTCGAGATATGGCGCCCAACTGCGTTGTCGCTCTTTCGAGCCACGTCAGCAGCCGTGCAGCCGCACTAGAGCAGCAGGTATGCTCACGCCCTCGACCGCACGTGGCACGCGTGCGCACACGTAACCCCCGCCCTGGTGAACGGCCTGCTGCCGCTGCTGCTGCCGCGCGCTTGCCCTCGCGCGCTTGCCCTCGCACGAGGTGGTGCGGAGAGACGCCGGCGGAGTGACGCCGAGAGGCCGATCTTCGCCACCGTGCTACTCTTCGCGTCCCGGGTACTTGTCCTGGCGCCCGTCGCCCTCGTCAATGGACAAGCGCCCCGTCCCCTCGTGCCACACCGGCTCCCATGGCGCGATCGCGTCGGCCTGCGGACTCCCCGCGGGTGCAGGGGTTCTGGTGCTACCGCTTGCTAGGCCCCCGAGGGGTCAGGCTCTACACCTGTTCTCCCGAGGGACCCTCCGTGGCCTAGCGAGTTTGATTCATCAGAGTCATGCACAACCTTTCAGCGAGCCTTGGGGCTTGGCGCGCAGCTACTGAGTACCATGCATCTCCTGTCCTCTTCGCTCTTCCTCACGCGCGGCGGCTGCCTTCTCGTTTGCCTGAGCACAGGCGCCGCACGGTGACACGATCGGCGGCCATCACCCACTTATTAGGAATATAATGTAGAGGGGAAAACTGAACATTCACAGCCAAATTCACAGCCATTTCCAGTGCTTGCGGAGGCCATAACCGAGATGGTTCGGCGGCCGGCCGGCAAAACCCCCCTCCGACAAAAACATGCTCCCTCTCCCTCTGCGCCTCCTCGCGCTCGGCGCCTGCGCCGCGGCCTTCAAGCCCTGCCACATGCCCTACACGCCCTTTACCAAGTCCGTGGAGTCGCCCTGCTTCGCAACGGTGTCCCCCCCCCTTTCTTATGGCATCAGCGTGCGCATCTACGACGCGGCGGTGGACAATGGCGCAACGCTCGTCTCCTCCAATGTCAGCGCCGCGCTGCAGCCGTGGCAGGACGGTCTGGAGGTCAGCGTGAACCACCTCTTCGAATACTTCACGGGCAACGGCAATGCAGACGACGCCGACCTAACGGCCTACCTCACCGCGCCCCTCATGTTCCGGCCTGCCCGCAGCGACCAGCCCTGGTACGCCGAGATGGTGCTGAAGCCCTCCGCGTGGCCCGCCAACTCGACGCCCCCCAGCCCCGCCCGGGGTTTCGTGGAGCTCTCCGTGTTTGGCCCCCTTCAGGTGGCCGTGCTCCACCGAAGCTTCCAGGCCCCGCCCTCGCAGAGCGACTTTGAGGCCTGCGATGCAGAGCTGCGCAAGGTGGTGGCGAAATCTGGCCAGTGGACGGTGGACGCGGAGGACCCGCGCACGCCCACGTTCGCCTTCTACTTCCCGAGGGATGACATGCCCCCAACGCCGAAAGGGCCCTTCGACATTGAGTGCTGGGTAGTGGTGGCGGCGGCTGAGTGATGAGAGCCAGAGAGATCGCGCCGCCAGCGCGTCCGCCGAGGTTTTGGGAGGGGGGGGGTGAAGGACAACACAGGACGATGTTTACGCGGTGCCACGAACGAGTGAACCTCGCCCCCACACTTTTTACGTTTTTTAGGGACCACACCCTGCAGTTCAACACGGCGCCGCCGGTCTACACAGTACACGACGCTCATGCAGCAGCGCGTCCCAGGGGGCAGGGGGGGCGTTTTGGGGGGTCAACGACCGTACAAGTACCTGTAAAAAGACACGGGCGTAATGTGTCCCGGGCTCCCGGCTCACCCGGCTTGGGCCTTTAAAGTTTTTTCAAGCAGATTCCTACCGGTGACGCACGGTCCTTCATGATCTCGACGCTGCGCTCGAGCGCTCCCAGGTCGGCTTCGCCGCGGCCATTGCGCATGCCCGCCTCCGCCTCTTGCGTCTCGAGCTCATCTCTGGGGCCCTTCCCCGGGGCCCTAGTTCAACACAACGCGCACAACCTCCGGACCAACCCTGCTGCTGCTGTTCAACACAACGCCCGCACGTCCTCCGGACCCCCAAGCACGAGGGCCTCTATCGCTATGGACGGAGGTGTGGCCGATCATGGTTGCTGCTGCTGTTCAACATATGTTCAACACAACGCGCACACGCGCTCCGGACCCCCAAGCACGTTTGCGGCGCGGCGCGCTTTCATATGTACAAGTACCAGGCCCCCTCGGCGATTATTCCCGAAGCCATCAAACACGTGAAGCAGTTCCCTACGATTCGGCGCCGGTTTCGGCTGAACGTCGGACTGTGGGAAGTTCAAACTTGAAGTTGTACCGCGAAAATATTTCGCGACAGGCCAAGACTCGGTAACACGCCCCTCGTGCTGTCGTCCCCCCTCCTGCTTGTCGCCGCTGCAAATTCTGCGGAGTCGCTGCATGGGCGATGGGGTGCGCCACGTCCAAGGACGAAAGCGTTCAAGTGGCCGTCAAGGCGACGTGGGCCAAGGCGGCCGTGCTGCAGAATGAAGCGATTGCCAATGCAGTGGAAGAGGCTGTCGCCGATGCCCGCAAAGAGTTTGAGATCGAGAAGGCGAACGCGGTTCGGCGCCTGGAGGAGGAGCTTCGGCTCGAGGCCCAGAAGGCCAACGAGGTGGCCACGTCCAATGCGGCGGCGATTCGGCGCCTGGAGGAGGAGCTTCGACTCGAGATCCAGAAAGCCACCGAGGTGGCCGCTTCCAAGGACGCAGCCGTCCAGGCGGCCGTCGATGCGACGTGGACCAAGGCAAATGGGCTGCGGAAGAAAGCGATTGCCAACGCGGGGCGAGTGGCTGTGGCCGATGCCCGCAAAGAGTTTGAGATCGAGAAGGCGAACGCGGTTCGGCGCCTTGAGGAGGAGCTTCGACTCGAGACCCAGAGGGCCGCCGATTTGGCCGCGTCCAAGGACGCAGCCGTCCAGGCGGCCGTCCAGGCGACGTTAGCCAAGCAGAATCAGGCGATTACCAGTGCAGTGCGAACGGCTGCACTGCAGCCGCTCGCTCTGCACTGGCGACTCGAGGCTCAGAAGCCCACCGAGACGGTGCGTCAGCCGGGCAGCGACACGCAGGGGACGCGTGTCCAAACGAGCGAACACAAGGCTATCCCGAGGCTCATGGAGCTTGACGACCTCATCGAGGAGGCCCTCCGCTCGAGCGCCGTCAAGCTGATCAACGCCGACCGCATCCGGGACGGCACGATCGGCACCAAGATCTCACGCCGTCAAGATCTCGAGGCATGCGAGCGCGTTCAGGTTGTCCAAATGTTCGAAACGCCCGAGGATGCGATCAAGCTGCTGCGTGGCAACGGGCGCGAGATTGGCTCGCTCACGTACGGCTGGGCCTCGCCCGACGACCCCGACCCGACGGGCGAGTACATGCGCGCGGTGCGCCGCTTCCTGCTGAGCGACTTAGGTTCGCACGTGAAAGCCATCTTTTGGGATTTCGCCAGCCTGTCGCAGAGGCCGCGCTGGGAGAGTGAGGACAAGCTCTTTGCCATGGCACTCAAGGTGATGGCCGACATGTACGCCTCGGTGCTCGGCACAACAGTGATGCGTCACCGCGCCATACCTGCGCGCCCGGCGAGCCTCGACGGCGAGGTCGTGGTGCTCGGCGACGACAAGACCACCGAAGCCGCCGTGCGCAGCGCGCTCGAAGCCCACGGCGCGCTCGAGAACGTGCGCCGCGACGAGCAGGGCCGGTGGCGTGCGCGCTTTGCCTCGCACGCGGACGCAGAGCGCGCGGTGGCGGCGGGGCCGTTTGAGGGCGCGACGGCCATCTTCACGTACCACAACGCGCGCCCGTACGCAGCACGCGGTTGGACGAGCCTTGAGAGCGGCGTGAGTACCGAGGGGCCCGCGCGTGCCGCCTACCTCCCGGGGCTGAAGGCGACGCTCGAGCGGCTGCCGCCCAAGCTGGTCGAGATCGACGGCGAGGCACCTGAGGCGGCGAGTGAGCAGTACGGCGGCAACGAGGGCATGGGCCCGCGGATCGAGCGCGTGCGGTCGAGCATCCAGGACGCCTTCTTCAGTGATACAAGAGGCCTAGACAAGGCGCTCGTCGTGGGGTTGTACAATGAGTTCATCGTGAAGATTGGCAACGCGATGGTGATCTCTGGCGAGGGGGTGGACGTTCAGTACGAAGGCGAGTGCGACGAGGCTGGTGATGCGGAGGGGCGCGGCAAGATGCAGTATTCCAACGGCGACGTGTACGAGGGCGAGTTCAGGGCTGGTAACAAGGAGGGGCGTGGCACATATCAGTATGGAAATGGCGACATGTACGAGGGTGAGTGGAAGGCTGAAAAGCAGGAGGGGCGAGGAACGTTCCGGTGGGCCAACGGCAACGTGTATGAGGGCGAGTGGAAGGCTGGCATCAAGCATGGGCACGGCACGACGCGGTCTGCCAATGGCGACGTCTACGTCGGCGAGTACATGGCTGGCAGGAAGGATGGGCGCGGCACGTACCGGTTCGCCAGTGGCAACGTGCACGACGGCGAGTGGAAGGCTGATAAGCCGGAGGGGCGAGGCACGTTCCTGTGGGCCAATGGCAACGTGTATGAGGGCGAGTGGAAGGCTAGTCTCCATGAGGGGCGCGGCACGTTGCGGTATGCTAACGGCAACGTGTATGAGGGCGAATTCAAGGCTGGCAAGATGGATGGGCGCGGCGCGATGCTGTCTGGCGATGGCACCGTCATCCACGACGGCAAGTGGAAGGCCGGCAAACCTGTGACCACACTCTTGCAATCGGTGACCTCACGTTCAATGGCAAACTTGTTCACCAGCACCCAGGCTGCCACCAGCAACAGCCCTCATGCTGCCACCAGCTGAAGCACCCATGCGTCCGGTGGACTCGAATCGGCCGACGCGCCGGGATGGCTGGTCTCGTGGCTGCCATCGTAGCAGGTGGACGTAGCTCGCACCGGTATAGCGGGGCCGCTATAGGGGTCCGAAACTAACACCACAATGTCTTTGTTGCATAGGTGGTGGGGGTCGAGCTTTTACGCGACGCGGCGACCGCCTTCGA
>Ga0164295_10003556_pt1 | contig 12493 bp, 10 predicted proteins | sample GEODES006metaG_FD_111798 | JGI IMG/M metagenome (GOLD analysis project Ga0164295, IMG submission 111798) | Oligotrophic lake water microbial communities from Sparkling Lake, Wisconsin, USA - GEODES006 metaG | ecosystem: Environmental > Aquatic > Freshwater > Lake | place: USA: Sparkling Lake...
GAAACTGTATTTGGAGAGAGTAACCACAGTTTTCGAACAGAAAAAATAGTCAAACCATTGGCCATGGGCCACCCTTGGATAGCAGTGGCCAACGCAGGCTACTATAGAGATTTACGAAATTTAGGATTCCAAACATTTGGGCATGCGATAGATGAAGGCTTTGATCAAATTGATTCACCACAGGATCGTGCCAACCGTATCATTACCATAGTTGACGATTTGTGTCGGCAAGATCTTGCAAGTTTCCTTGATTCATGCTATAATGTTTGTAAATACAACCAACAACATTTAATAGAACTTCGAGGACAGATTCGTGCCCAGTTCCCTGAACGTTTGTGGCAATTCCTACAACAACATCAATGACCGATCTAGAATTCAAGCAACAGGTGCTGGACACCAAGAGTGCAAGTTTTTGTGCAGCAAAATGGTACAACGCTACCATCTGGCTGGGTAGTGGCATGACCACCAGTTGCCATCACCCGCCGGCCCATTTGGTGGACATTGATAAAGTCCGGGCCAACCCTAGGCTGTTGCACAATACTGATCAGAAGAAAGATGATCGACGCCGGATGATAGCCGGCGAGCGTCCCGCTGGTTGTGAGTATTGCTGGAAGATCGAAGACATGGGCAGTGATGCCATAAGTGACAGAGTATACAAGAGTAAGATTTATCCCATAGAGTTGTTGAATGAAGCACATACCAATCCACCCGATCAAGACTTCAACCTCCGTACCTTGGAGATTGCTTTTGACCGCACTTGTCAATTTGCTTGCAGTTATTGTAATCCTGCATTCAGCAGCACTTGGGTACGAGACATTCGTAAAAATGGACCCTATCAAGGTCTTGTGTCTGATGGCAGGAACCACTTTACTCACGATCATGGCAGCAGTCAGCTTTATAGCTTCGGTGAGACCAATCCTTATGTGGAGGCGTTCTTTGCATGGTGGGAGTCGGACCTACATCGAACCCTCCAAGAATTGAGAATCACCGGAGGCGAGCCTCTAATGTCAGGCGAGACTTGGAAACTGATTGACTGGTTCAAACACAACCCGGGCCGCAGCCAAACGCGCCTGGCTATCAATTCAAACCTGGGCACAGCAGTGGATCTGGATCGATTGATGGCCAGTATTGACGGCCTGGAAGTTGATCTATATACATCCAACGAAAGCATGGGTCTGCAAGCAGAATACATACGTGATGGCCTGGTGTGGGATGACTGGGCCAACAATGTAGAACGCTTGTTGGATAGCAGAAAATTCCGCGGCATACACATCATGAACACCATCAATGCCCTGTGCCTGTACTCATTGGATCAGTTCTTGGAATGCATAATGAACTGGAAACGAGAATACGGTCGTGACGCTGTGAGTTTTACCTTGAACATCCTGCGATTCCCCAGCTTCCAATCACCTTTGGTACTGCCCGACGAGCTACGCACAGTATTTCGACAGCGATTAGAAGTGTGGCTGGACGCTTGGTGGGACAGTGAATTCTTGCATGAGCACGAAGTCAATCATGTGCAACGCTTGATTGATTATCTTGACATTGTGAAGACTCCGCACTCAGAAGCATTTGACCGGCCTCAGTTGCTGAATGACTTCAAGCAGTTCTACACACAATACGATCAGCGTCGAGGCAAATGTTTTGATCTAGCATTTCCTGCACTGAAACCTTGGTATGACTCACTATGAAAAGTCTTGTTGTTGGCTGCTCAATCACACACGGTAGTGAGCTAGTGTCTGACATATATCATCCGTTAAATGTTGAGCATACGTATGCTAACAAATTGTCAAGGTATCTTGGGTTTGAACCAAATAATATTGCAATTCCTGGCAATAGTAACGAAAGTATATTTCATGAAGCTGTGGAAAATTTAAACGGTCATGACTTGTTAATTGTAGGATGGACATCGTTATTTCGTGAAACTTGGACTAATAAAAATAAAAGTTACTATTTTAATCCAACTTGGGGGTGTGCAGTGGATGACTTAACTATGCCAGATATATTTGTTGAAACAAAAAATCAAGTTAAATTTGTTTCGAGCGACAACAATATGCTGTCTGAGTTGCAAGAATATCATAGATTATTGATGTTATATAAGTTCAATGACGAGTTGCTAACTAAACGAGTTACTCATTATCGTGAATGTTTAAAAGCACTTTGTAACCGTTCTAATATTAAATATATTGATATATGTCTAATAGAGAATATTTTTAATGATAGTGCCTTCTACAGCACTAATGTCAATTGCTATGGTCGTCATCCTGATAAAAAACAACACCAAGATATAATGAACTTAATATTAGAATTTTATAAAATATGACCTTGAATGAAAAAATAATAGAATTAAAATCTCGTTACGATGTCACAGCGGTGATCAATCTTGATCCATGGCATGATTTACACGAATATGATAAAAAATCCTGGATGAGACAAATTCTCAGTCAGGTGCATCAAGATTCCTATTTGGACAATCAGCGTGTCGTGTTTACAATCTCACAAGGTGATGTGTATGCAGATGACGAAAGTATAGCAGGGCAACTACTAACCCAGCTGCAACGAAGACTAAACGAAATTGATATATCTAATTTTTTTGTTATCTTGCTGACCAATGATGTTACCATGAAGGATGCTTATAATACGCATTGGCAAGATTTATCACAAGACCCTGTTCCATTGACCGTCGAAGTTTATTCAGATGAAATCAAACAACGCCGCCTACAGGAAAAAATGTCTAAGGAAATAAAACCCGGTAGTTATCAATATAGGCATCTAGATCCAATGAAGATTGATATTGAAGATCTCACTGAGCAGGAAAAATTTTTGCTTACCAAAAGTTCTACATTCTGCATGTATCCCTGGATACACTTCCATGCCTATCCCACCGGTTCTGCATATCCATGTTGTATGGCAGACATGCAGTTCCCGGTGGGAGATATGAGAAAAAATACCATTCAAGAAATATGGAATCAGGCCCCGATGAAAGAAATACGCCGGCGGATGCTAAGTGAAAAACCAGTGTCGGCTTGTAACAGATGTTATGAACAAGAGTCGGCAGGATTTGTCAGCGGAAGAATGAGTGCTAACAAACATCACGGGCACCTGATCAATCGAGTGCATGAAACTGCCCCTGATGGCACCTTGGATCGATTTGAGCTAACTTACTGGGATATAAGATTTTCAAATCTTTGCAATCTTAGCTGCCGTAGTTGCGGGCATATCTTCTCAAGTTCATGGTATCAAGATCAGGCCAAACTAGCCGGACCTGAATGGAAAAAAACTCACAAGGTGTTGAACTATGCCGGTAGATTCGAAACTGATGCATGGGATCAATTAGTCGACCATATCGAGCATGTGGAGCAGATTTACTTTGCAGGAGGTGAACCCTTGCTGATGGAAGAACATTACAAGATTCTTGATGAACTAGTGCGGCAAAAAAAGTTCAATGTGCGGTTAATCTACAACACTAATTTCACACATACCAATCTCAAAGATAAAAGCGTGTTCGAATACTGGAAATTATTTGATTCTGTCAGTGTAGGTGCCAGTCTCGACGGATCAGGAAAGTATGGAGAATACATACGCAAAGGCACCGAGTGGAGCAAGATAGAACAAAATAGAATTGACATGTTAAAGATCTGTCCAGGAGTAGATTTTTATATCTCACCTACTCTTAGCATAATGAATGCATGGCATCTGCCTGATTTCCATCGAGACTGGGTTGAACGAGGATTCATAAAGCCTCAAGATCTCAATGTAAATATCTTACAAGATCCGCCATACTATCGGATTGATATTGCACCAATGAAATACAAGCAACGCCTGCGTATCAAGTACCAAGAACACTTGGAGTGGTTAAAAAATCAAGATCCGTTGGAACGAGCCAGTGAAGGATTTAAATCGGCTATCAACTTCATGATGGCCACGGATAACTCACATCTCATTGATACCTTCTGGCGCAAGACACATGAACTAGACGCCATACGTTCAGAAAGATTACTGGACATTATACCTGAACTAGAAGTTTTGCTATGAAAATACCGCATGATCAATTCTGTGTGTTACCTTGGATCAGCTTAGAAGCCAGTCCCATTGGCACTGTGAGACCTTGCTGTCTTGCTGACGATGAGATAGTGGATGATGGTGGAAACAAGTTTGAATTAGCCACCGCTGATTTTTCAGACATACAGCATAGCAATCACATGCGACATTTACGCACAGAATTTCTTGAGGGCAAACGTCCTGAAACATGTAGGAAATGTTGGAATGAAGAAGATTCGGGTCGTACATCAAAACGTATGCATGCCTTGGATCGTCTCAAACACAGTGTCAAGGATGATGACTGGAACACAGATGCCAAATCCTTGATGTTCCTGGATCTCAAGCTGGGAAACATATGCAATCTCAAATGCAGGATCTGTGGATCCTGGTCAAGCTCACAGTTTGCCGGGGAAGAAATCTCTTTCATGCCTCGTGCTGAACAAAAATCCAGTCACGCTTACAAGATGTTGCGAGCCGGTGCTTGGCCCAAAGAGAACAATCATTTCTGGCAACAGATTGATAGTGTGCTTGATGATATACGTTACATTGAATTCACTGGTGGTGAACCGTTTATGATTGACCAACATTTTGATATGCTGCAAGGTATAATAGATCGTGGCATCGCTGGCCAGGTAGAAATACATTACAACACCAATGGCACATTATTTCCTGACCGTGGTCCAGACATATGGCAGCACTTCAAGACTGTGGAGATTGCGTTCAGCGTGGATGACATTGGCGCACGATTTGAATATCAACGTTCGAACGCCTCCTGGGGCACTGTAAAAGAAAACATCAACCGTTTCAGGATCGTGCGTGACAGTATGCCTAACTTGCAGTTACAATGCTGCACCACAGTGAATATATTCAACGTGCGATATCTCGACGAGGTGGCATTGTGGATAGCACTGCAAGATTTTGATTTTGTGTATTGGAACATGATGCATGATGCATGGTATTTCTCAATCGCAAGACTGCCTGCCGCAGCCAAACAACAGATCACACATCATCTAGCAACCTGTGAAGTACCTGAACAGTATCAATCAGAAATTAGACGTATCATTAACTTTATGAACAACGGTGAATCATCAGACGGTGAAGAAACACGACAACAGGTTCAAAAGTTAGATCAACGTAGGCATCAAGATCTGCAAAAGACAGCACCAGAGTTTGCAGCATTGATTAAGTATGACTTCAGAAAGCACTGATTAACAAATGGAAAATAATAATTATTGTCCGCTTATTTTTCATGGAATTTATGCAGAACGATCTCTGAATGGTAAATTATCAATATCCCCCTGTTGTCTTGCCACGCAGTCAGCTGCTGATTTGATTGATTTTGACGGCAATACATACCTTTCATCATTGAGAACAGAAAATAAAAGTAATTTAAGATCTACTGCCTGCAAGCCATGCTGGGATCTCGAAGACAAAGGCGGCGAAAGCAAAAGAAAAGTAACAATAAATTGGTATAAAGATAATAATATTATTCAAGATTACTTGATTAAATTGTATCATGTAGACTATAATACCTTGCCTATATGCAATGCCAAATGTGTAATATGTAGCCCCAAATATTCAAGCACATGGGCCTCAGTGAGTCCCAATGATCGTATCCTTAAAGATCTTTCAAAATTTGATCATAAGCATTTGGATCTAATAGATTTTGATGATGTTAAACAACTATACTTTAACGGTGGCGAACCGTTATTAACCAACGAGCATTACTTAGTATTAAAAAAAATTAACAATTTAGCAGCAGTAGATATTATGTACAACACCAATGGAAGTTGTTATCCCAGCACTAAGGTATTAGAGTTATGGAAGATTGCTAAATCAGTTACGATATTTTTTAGCATAGACGGAGTTGGCCAACGCTTTGAAGAAACACGCACTCCTCTAAAATGGGATAAAGTATCGGCAAATATAGAAAAAATAAACAATTTGAGCTATGTTGATGTACAGTGTTCTTATACCATTGGCAAACATAATGTATATGATCTTGAAGATACTGTTAATTGGTTTGCCAAATTGTCTAACTTTAATACATTAGAAAAGTTTCATGTTCATTATGTTAACCCTGATCATGCTTTGTATTTTAACACAGCATCTGCTGATGAATTATCTGGATTTAAAAAAGAACTGTCAAAATTTAATAATTACCATTGGTATTCATCTATATATAACTCAATGACAGTATGAATAAACCCCAAACACTTTGCATGGCACCGTGGACTCACACTTATCTAAGTCCACAAACCGAACGGCGCATGTGCTGTGCGTCAAGGGAACCTGCACAGAACTTTGAACAATACATTGATACCAAATCGGGCACAGGAACTTATATTCCTATCACGCTTGATCAGCACTGGAACAGTGAGCACATGAAGTCAGTTCGCCGCCGCATGATGGCTGGAGAACGCCTGCCCGAATGCGAAGTCTGCAACGATCAGCTGCTAAACACCGATGTGTATCGCACATACTTTGATCGTCTTTTTCAACATAAATACCCAGCAATTTTAGAACATACTGATGCCGACGGCTATACCACGATGCAACCGGTGAGTTGGGATTATAGATTCAGCAACCTGTGTAATTTCAAGTGTAGGACATGTGGAGACATGTTGAGCAGTGCATGGGAGTCAGAGCAAAAAACTCATGACATGGTGAACTGGAGTAACCCAAAAAATAACTGGATGCGTCCAGAAGTGCGAGCACAGATAAGTCAATTTCAAGACAGTCAAATTGAGCAGGAATTTTCAGACGCTGTGGAACAGCACAGAGTAGAAGAAGTATACTGGGTGGGTGGCGAGCCCTTGATGTATGAACAGCACTGGCGCTACATGCAACGCATAATAGAACTAGGGGATGGGCCAAGAGTATATGCTAGATATAACACAAACTTATCCAGAGTGGAATATCGTGGCATCAATCTCTATCGCGACATTCTTCCTGGGCTACGCGATTGGCAGATATGTGCAAGTCTCGACGGCACAGGCACGATTGGCGAATACATTAGAACAGGTCTTGACTATGATCAATGGCTTGAAAACTTTGGTAGGGCAGTTGCAATCAAACGTCACCCACGTCAAGTCAGAATTGACTTTACGCTCACTCTGCCCGGAATGTTCGAAGTTGGCAGAATTACAGAACTCGCTAGACGATTCGGTGTAGATGTACTGGCCAAGGTTATCTTCTCATTCTCACCCGATATTGTCATGAGCCCGTTAGTCTTGCCTAGGCATCTGCTGGAACCTTGGCTGGATGAATTGATAGCAGACACACACGGTGCCATGCGAGATGTCTTGACACAACTAAAGAATCGTCCCACATTTGAAGAACAATGGCCCGACACTTATCAACAAAGTCTTGCTCGGGGCCGTGCTCGTGTGTTACAATTAGAAAACATAAGAACACAATCAGTGACCATGACCGATATCCTGTCGGCCAGGCCGGAGGTGTTAAAATGGTGGATGGAAATTGACCAACTCAATTGAAATAGATCTTCGTAGCAAACTTGATCATGTGCTGACTGTGTACATTGATGTAGAGCACAACAGCCTCTCACGAAAATGGCTCGCAGCATTGACTCACTTGATCAAGAACAACTATCATCTGGAAAAAAACTACTGCTGGCTGGGATGGCCTCAAAGCGATCGTTCACTAGAATACATCTGTGGAGAGATTAATCGCAGTATTGACACAATCAATTTGGCCAATCTTGGCTATGTGATCAATGATCACTTTACCATACAAAATACCATGGCGGACGATCACCTGCTTGATCATGATCGCATGAATCAGCTGCATAGATATTTTGAGGATTTGCAAGGCACCTCTGGTGCAATGAGCATGTACTATAATCGTGCCACAGATGTCGTACGTTGGCACATACGTCAATTAAATCTGCTGTGTCATGAATATGAAAGTCTGGTTCTGAGCACACGCAAGTTGCACCGAGCACCCGAATGGCAAAGACCATCACAGTTGATGTGCTGGCTGCGGGCCCCAAGATTCACATTAGACACTGAAGATTATGAATTGTTTGGAATTGAAACCATAAATCGAAGTCTAGGCGGCGTTTACGTGGGCGTGAACAAAGCAGTGGGCAAACATCATTGGGAAGTGTTCAATGATGAAGGCCGCGACAGCCGAGTAGGCGAGCTGATCACCAGCAGTCTGAAATCACAGACCGAAGCTGCGGGAGACTTTGATATTGAGTGGGCAAACGATCCCGGAGCGTTCCCTTGGCAGATCAAAATGCTAGGCGAATTTCGAACATGGTTGATAAAAAATGGGTTTGATCCCGATGATAAATCACTCACCATTGGGCACCCTCAAGTGGCACAGGTGGATCTTGTGCGTAGTTTTGGCACCACTGATTACCGTGACATCTGGGCACAGTTGTCCCAGCATCTTGATGTTTATAAAATAAGAATTGACAACATTGAGGCTACATATGAGTATCGCTGGAGCGATGCAGACTATCAGCAACAACAAATAAGGAGCATGCTATGAATTGGATCAAGAGACTATGGGCAAAGATCACATTGGAAATTCGCTATCGTAAAAAACTACGAGAGCTTCGCAAACGCGACCCATTCATCTACAAATGAACTACATAGGTATATCTGCTGGATTCCATGATGCCGCAGTAAGCGTGGTCAATCAGGCCGGCGATATCTTGTTTGCTGCCCACAGCGAACGCTACAGCAAGCAAAAGCACGACACAGACCTCTGCGATAGTCTGCTGATAGATGCATTAAAGCATACAGATTCCGCTAGACTAGAATATCACTACTACGAACGTCCTTGGATCAAAGCCATGCGACAACTACGCAGTGGAGAAGGATTCCGTTGGCCTAGCTGGGATCGACTGCTTGGCTCTGCATACAACATCATGGGACGACCTCGTGTACACACACATGGGCATCATCTGTGTCATGCAGCAGGAGGATTCCAGACCAGTAGTTTTGATGATGCCACAGTGGTGGTGATAGATGCTATTGGTGAGTTTGATACAGTAACCATCTGGGATGCATGGTACGAAAACGGTCGAGCACGATACAAGAAAGTATGGAGCCTGGGATATCCCAATAGTATTGGATTGTTCTACTCGGCCATGACTGCTCGTGTGGGGTTGAAACCCATGGATGAAGAATACATACTCATGGGCATGGCAGCATATGGTTCGCCTGTGTATCTTGACGAGGTACGCAAGCAACTGCTAGATCTATCAAAAGGATTACACTTTAAAAAGAATCTGCACATTGGTGTAGACGATGATTTCTTGCCCATGGCTGATCCTGCAAACATTGCCAGCACAGCACAACATCTAGTAGAGAGCATGATACGAGATGTTCTACAACGGGCCAGACAGCATGGGCGCAGTCGTAATCTAGTATACGGCGGCGGTGTGGCATTGAATTGCCTGGCCAATAGATTCTTGGGACAATACTATGAAAAAATTTGGATCATGCCTAATCCCGGAGATGCTGGCAATAGTCTCGGTGCTGGTTGTTTGGCTCATGGTGGCCGTGTCTCTTGGCGAGATGCTTTTCTCGGACACGATATACCCGGTGCTTACCCAGTGAACGAGATCCTGGATCACTTGGTCACAGATAAAATAGTGGGTGTGGCGTCGGGCCGTGCTGAGTTTGGACCACGGGCGCTGGGCAATCGCAGTCTACTAGCAGATCCACGCGGGCATGCAATCAAGAATCGTGTGAATGAGATCAAACAGCGACAAAAGTTCCGACCATTTGCACCTGTGATCCTGGAAGAATACGCAGCAGAATACTTTTATATGCCGCCTAACTTTGATACCAGCCCATACATGCAGGCGGTGGCTGACTGCCGTGATCCAAATCGGTTTCCTGCTATCGTGCATGTGGATAACACCAGTAGGGTGCAGACTGTGCCCCGAGATGGATCGGGTATTCGAAAACTGTTGGAAAAGTGGTATGTGATGACTGGGTGCCCTATGCTACTAAACACCAGTCTCAACATACGTGGCGAACCCATGGTAAACGATCGTGCGGATGCTGATCGATTCCAGCGATGCTACGGAGTCAAGGTTTGCAGTTGATACGATCCACAACGTCTTGTAGTCTATGAGACATGCCTGACTGGAACACATGAGAATTATGTTGTATCTCAGGGGCCAAGTCAATATACAATTGATGTAACTTGTCAAGGCCAGAGTGTATCAAGGATTTTGACAGACCCAACACAGCTTCAAATCGTTGTTGATTGTCGGCGACAGAATCATAACTTTCATCTATACATCGACCAAAAGTCTTGTACCCTAGTTCACGCAGATGACGTTGATGATCAATTGAACTCACAGCCACAAAAAATTGATTGTTGAATATGGGCTTGAAGGTTTTTTCGGTAATAAATTGTCCATTGGATGAATCCACGTCAATCATGGTTTCTAGCACAATATTGAAATAGCTTTCTGCATAGAGTGCAGTCATGTTTTCATGGTAGTTGTTGTGTGCCGCTGTGTCAAGATCATCCACAAGAAACGGTCCAGCTGCAATGAACTCGTCAACTCTTGATTGACATGCAGCTAGATATTTGTTGTCTAATGCACACCCATCGTAATCATCTTCGGCCCCTAGTAGATGTTGATTGTAGCTGAAGTATCCACGTTGATGTAATCCATGGCTCCATAGATCGCTCATGAACACCTTGCGCCATAGTTTGTCAATTCTACACAAGGATATGTAAGCACGTGATCTTGGCTGCAAATGATAAATTCCGCTGTACTTACGATCTACAGTACGCCAATACATAAATTCCAATTCGGGCCAGTATACAGTATTGTGGTACTGATCAGCCGACGAGTTGCCAGAGATTAACCATACCATTTCTGGGTCTACATTGTGTTGATCACACAGCTGGTCTAGTTGTTGACGAATAGGACCAGGGTGATCGCCTTCGTGATAGGTGAACACCAATTTTATTTCTTTTTTCTTCAAGCGTTCCAATGCTCGGGGACTGATCAAACTTAGATAATCCTGAGAAAAATCAAACCATCCCACCACCATGGGATACCATGAACCTATTGGAGCATCGGACGTGAGCACAGCCTTTGATGGAATTTTGCAATCTTGAAGATAATATATAATACGGGGAAAGTCCAATCGCCGCCCGTCTAGGTAATCCAATTGATCGTGCAGGTGAACAGGTATTCCGTTTGGCATGGGTTTGCATGTATTTGGATGTATGTGGTCTACTGCTATATAAATCATTTGTTCTCTCACAGGAATTATGTTATAATTACTGTATGTTTGATATTGTAATTATGAATATGGGAGGTCATGTGGACAATGTGGTTTATTTACGCGATCGATTGCCGCATGCAAAAATAGTTAATTGGACTGACCACTTGTCTACTATTCGTCGAGGATCTCAAAATATACGAACTAGATATTTTTGGGTCATAAGCAGTTGCTGCGATTACAGTGACTTTGATTTTTTATGGGAACCCACGCCTTGGCAAAGTCACCAAATACATTGTTGGCCCAGCGGCGATCAACAATTTGGTGATACATTCTTAATACCAACTGCTGAATGGAGCCAACAAACAGACGCATTAGCAAGATTGGAACAATATCAAGATGTAAATTTTGAACATGAGTCTGTACCTAGATTACCTTGGCAAACCATACTGTACAATCAAGACAGCGTGGTTACCGCTATAGCCAGTTCGGAATGTCGTACCCCGTATGTGTTGTTTGAACATGAAAATAATCCAGTGACTGTGCAATCAGATCCATGGCTATGGAGAGAACAACCAGTGATTGGACTCACCGGCAACCAAGCATCCTGTCTGGTGCCCAGAAATGCACACGGTAGTATACGCAAGCAAGTTTATGACTACCGATACTTACAAAAGAAAAATCTAAATCCCAGTCCACTGTTGGACATTGTGTTCATATCCAACGGAGAACCCAATGCTGAACAGAATTACAAAAGATTGAGTTTGTTGCCCAAAGAGAATCGAATGGTGCGAGTGGACAACATCAATGGTCGTGCAGCAGCATATCACGCAGCAGCTGAGGCCAGCGCCACACCTTGGTTCTTTGCGGTGTTTGCCAAGCTGGAAGTGGATGTTGATTTTGACTGGACCTGGCAACCGGATTATATGCAACAGGCCAAACACTACATCTTTCATGCTGGTAATCCTGTAAATGGATTGGTGTACGGCCACCAGGCCATGATTGCGTACAATAAAAAGCTGGCATTAGAGAACACAGGTGTTGGTTTGGATTTTACACTAGATCAAGCACACGAAGTTGTGCCTATTCTCAGTGGCACAGCCATGTATGCTGAAACACCTTGGATGGCCTGGCGCACCGCGTTCCGAGAAGCACTTAAACTACGTGCAAGTTTGCCCGACGTGGAAAATGAATATAGACTAAAGGTCTGGTTAAAGGAAGAC
>Ga0164295_10003557_pt1 | contig 12492 bp, 15 predicted proteins | sample GEODES006metaG_FD_111798 | JGI IMG/M metagenome (GOLD analysis project Ga0164295, IMG submission 111798) | Oligotrophic lake water microbial communities from Sparkling Lake, Wisconsin, USA - GEODES006 metaG | ecosystem: Environmental > Aquatic > Freshwater > Lake | place: USA: Sparkling Lake...
CCCGCGAATTTCAAATACCTCGACATCAAAATATTAATCGTGTCCACCTGAAAAATCAGAAAAAGTACTGCCACCACAATGGGCATCTGTAATTCCGCAATTAAGTCAAATTTATGGTTGATGGTCTTTCTGATTTCTTCCGACGTTTTGGTCTCGCGAATCCTCTCTTCTTGATCCAGCACATAATCCTCCTTCTGTTTGGAGGAAGGAATGTAGTTCGGTTTTGCGCTCTCGTCACGGAACCCTGACATGTCGAGAGGAATGTCTTTTGGGGGAAGAGAAAATTGCGGCGCGTTTCCTAAAGGTCCTTGGTCGAAATCGTAGGAAGGGGGGAGAGGAGGCGGCGGCATAGAAGAATTCGACATAGAAGAATTCGACATAGAAGAATTCGACATAGTACCTTGTCTACCATATTCCGGGTGGGGCATCGAGTCCATGCGCTGTTGCCCTTGTATATAAGGATTCTGGTGGGGGTTCATCTGACGATACGTGGTGGATTCCATATCGAGTCCGCGGTCGTTGCTTTGTCTTGACATACCGTTATTCATGCCACCGTAAGGTCCCATGGCAACATTGTCTGGCAAGTCCATTATATAAGTACTCGAGTTCGACATTTCAAAAAAAGAAGTATAAAATAGCAAATATTCTTTGTTGTGCGTATTAGACGAGAACTGGATCGGCATTCGCGTAGCAAACCCCGTAATGGATAGACCCTATTTACGCCAATCCATACGGAATGCCGAATTCTCCCTCCTTTGGTTTCACCTGGATATCCAGAACCCGTTTCATCTCGTCGCATTTACCCGAAGATTCGGCCTCGTATTTATAGCACTTCTCACCGTGTTTGAATATTTTGCCGTCAATCTCGCTAATAACCGGACCGACAAATCGGATACAATTCTTCTCCTCACATACCTGGCGAAACATGGTTGCTAGACCTAATCCGAGAAGAATCGAAATGAAGATTCTTCCCATCGGTGAATTCAACAGTACTTTTATTTGCATTTATTGAGAGGTGGGGTATCCTATATGTTACTTGTGTATTATTCCTTTTCGAATAATATTATTCTTGGGTCCGAATAATATTTTCAATATTACTCTTGAGCAGGGATTTTTGCTACATTTCCATCTGCCGGACATTTCACCTCTGTCTGTTTGAAATGGAAACATGTCCCTGTCGCATCTTTATACTGCAACAAATCCACCGATTCCGGAGTGGGATACACATAGACCACACGCTTATCCGGTTGATACAAATAAACAAACAACATGCCAATGGCAAAACTCGCAATGAATACAGGAATATTGATATATTTAGACATCGAATTTGCTTGTATATATTACCCTTACATAGACTTATTTCTTTACTTTTTTCTTCTTATCCTTCGACTTATTCTTATCGGATTTGGTGTTTGCGCTTTCGGAAAACATCGCTACCAGTTCATCGTCGTTCATGGTTTTCGAAGGCGCGGTCGAATATTCGGGCGCGGCATCCTCTTCGCCTATCCTAAATACTGCTCGCGTAGGATCCGATGTCTTCTCAATGTGTTTTGCCGCGGCAGACGCTTCCATCTTTGTACGCATCCTCTCCTTCGTTGCCATCTGTTTCTGCATTCGCTGCAACGCGCCAATGTTAAGTGCGCCTTTTCCTCCTGCTCCGCCTCCCATTCCCTTCGCCAAGTTCTTAAACATGTCATTCATCGCGCCCATTCCCTTCATTCCCTTCATCTTGCCCATCAATTCGCCCGCTTCTTTCATGATTTCCTCTTCCGATATCTCGCCCGATTTCATCTTTTCTTGCAATTTACCACTGATGGTTTTCATAAGCGTCATAATCTTCTTCGGATTCTTAATCATCTTGTTAATCAAATCGCCGGTGCTTTTCGCATCATTCGGATTCACACCCCCTTCATCATCAAACAAATGCTCGACATCGTGCGATATCTCCTCTGCCAATTCTTTTGCTAAAGACCCAATCTTTCCGTCAAAGAGTCCTTTCAAGTGTTCGTGGAGGTTTTCTGCGTTGGGCATTGATTCGCTTTGAGGTCCTGCTTCGCTTTGAGGTCCTGCTTCGCTTTGTGTACTGTTACGCATATTCTCAAACATCTCCTTCATGTTTTCCATTCCCGGGAATCTGCCTTCCCCCATTTCCTCGAACTTCTTCTTAAACTCCTCCATACCCGGGATTTCGTCGGATTCGGATTCGGATTTAGCAGATGACTCGTCTCCTAAATTCTTGAAGAAACTGCCAATCTCCTCTAAAGTCTTGTTCAACTTATCCTGCAAAACATTCTCGTCGACACCTTCGAAAATATCCGCGGCATCCCCGAACGCTGCCTTATCGCGCACAGAATTCACCACAGTCATCAGAATCAACTGCAAATATTTCCACAATGCGCTTCTCGTATTCTGCGTGACTCCCTCGATATTGTAGAGAAGACGGAATTCTACCGCTGGCAAGAACCGAGTATTCACCTCGGAATCTTCCTTAAACATATCGTCGTTCTGATAGAGAATATCGAAAAACCTCTCGGGATAGACTTCGGTGCAGTACTTGAATAGTTTTTCGACCTCTCTCGGCGCGACCTCTTCCGCCGTCCATTTTCGCCAGAGGACAGCATATTCAGGGAAAGTGATGGTCAAATCTTTGGCAAAATCGCGGATAATGGTTTGGAATTTAGCAGGTACAATTATTTCGGGTTCGGTCATTCTCTATAGTGGTAAAAATATATATCTGCTGCTTATTTCTATTTATGTTATTTTACGGACGATAAGGTGTCCAGTTTATTGTCTAGTCATATGGGGATTTTCCCATATGACTAGACGGTATGATTGATTGTAAAATTGAATGTGTTTCCATAGATACATAATCTGCATTAAATACCATCCAATACACCATCCGAATTATCAAATCATGTGGGGATACGAACAACCTGAAAGAGTACGTTATATGAATGTGGTAGATCCGTCGTGGAGCATCGAAAAGAAGATTGCTTGGTTAAAACGCCGCGAATTTCTCCGAAACCATAAAAACGCATATATTCCAGAGTCGTGCGTTGCCGACAGAGCATTCCACACGTGGTGGCATACAACCGGTAAGTTCCAATCGATGAAACATTATGTAGACGGGGATCAAGTCATGTATTAATGTCTAGTCGTATTTTGTGTTGCTATAAGATAACTGCTCGGGCAGACATTCATATTCCAAGTGTCAATTCCGAATATAAAAATTCACTCGATTGTCTTCTGTATTCTCTGAATGATTATAATAAAAATAGGTAATTTTTTCTGGAGGGAAAGATAGATTCCATACACGTAGACCCCGGTATGTATCTAAATGTACACAAAGTTCAAAATGCTCTGGCAATCTAGGATAACGTCTGGTCATATGGGCAAATACCCATATGACCATCGTATATGACTAGTTGCATTTTCCGTTGCTATAAGATAACTGCCTGAAGGGCAGTTATTGAAGGGCAACAAAAAATACGACTAGACAATAATACATTTCGCGGTATTTTAAAGGGTGCGGTTGTTTTATTTTGGAGAGGATGGAGTACCTCTCGTCGTTTTCGGAAAACATGTCACTATATATTCCGTTCCAGTACCGAATTCTTCCGTAATATTGCAAAATCAATACAATCGTGTCTTTTGGCAAGTTTGCGAATTTCATTATAGCGATATAAGTTATACAAAAAGAACGATTCTAATTTTACTATAGATATGTTTTTACATAAGGAAAACCAACTGCTGTTGTGGCAAACCTTGCAAAAATCTCCGTATTTAATCGAGTTTTCACAAAAATTCGCGGGATATCGAGAGGAATGGTTCCGCGGGTCAATCGAGCAGTTCTATACGCAATGGATTTCGCGTAATAATCGTGTACCGAACAACGCAAAAGAATTGCTCGAAATCAATAAATGCGCGTTACAGACAATGGTGGCAGATTTGAAACGATTATTGGGGTATCCTTCGCATTCGTCTATATCCTCTCACCAATTTGGGACGCCGACTTACCAAACGGTCGCTGCACAAAGTGTAAAGGCATCAGATACATTGCCGACTTACCAAACGGTCGCGTCATCAGATACATTGCCGACTTACCAAACGGTCGCGGCACAAAACGATTTGCCGTCTTACGATATCAATGCCGAGAGAAAACAGCGAGAGGATCAATGGTCTGCCAATTTCAGTAAATACCAATCCGAATACAATCAATTGCTGAAAACCCCTGCGGTTCCTACGAGAGGATTACCCAGCGAAACGGGCGGAGAAAAGATAAAGAACATGGATGAATTGATAAAAGAGCATGCAAAGATGAGAGATATGGACCTCTCGATCTATGCTCCGCCTCCTTCGCAAAATTCTCCCTTGTCAAGAATCGCGAATGAAAGTTTACCACTAGATAAACGAGTTACAAAACTGAGAATTCTAGACGAGATTGAGAGGATCGAAATGCATGTAGAGGAAACAGAACTACCCTCTAAGAAATCAGTTCGGTTTGAAAATGAGTCTTTTTCGGATGAAATTTCGAGTATTTCCCAATAAGTAGGTATAATGTAGAATAGGATGAATATAACCACTACAGACCCAATCGAATATGAATATATGCATCCGCAAAGTGACCTCTCAACTATTTTGCAGTATATTATTGTCATCAGCATATCTACTAGCATATTCACCACCTGTTGCGTTATTTGTACCGGGTATTATTGCTCTAGGTTTCGCACAAGACTTCGACTTCAATATATAAACAAAATTGCATCAGATGATTCCTCTACTATATCCTCTGTGTCTGATTCAGAAAAGGTAGAGAACGATGTATTCTGGTTCGAAGATATATATCAAAGACGAACGGATGATATGGTATAACGTCTAGTCATATGGGGATTTTCCCATACGACTAGACAATAAAAATGTTTCCAGAATATCATCCTGGAAACATTATGCGGCAACATCGAAATACGACCAGACGTTAATTTGCCAACCTCAAAAACATTGCTTTCACTGCCTCTTGTTTCTTCTCATTTGCCACCCCCTGTTCATATGCCTGTCTCTGATACTGTTGTATTCTTGCTGCCCTCTCTTGTTCTCTCTGTTGCAATATCCTCTCTGCTTGTTGTTTTGAAACCTGTTCGAATTGTTGAGAGGACCTAGCACGTCCATATTCCTCGACATTCTTATACGTAGTTTGATTATTGTAATCCGACTCACTCACTTGGAAAACGGTCTCGTCTTTGTGGACTCGCCGCAAATCCTCGAATTTGAGTTTAGCGAAAGGATCGCCACTAATATACTGGTCTTCTCCATCCTCGCCTTCTGCACCACCACTACTTTGGTTATCATACAATCTGGTGCCAAGATGGTGGGTCATTTCCCGGACACCGCCTGTGTATTTTGTAACCGCGCGTTGCTGTCGCTTGATTTCTTCTATGCCTTGCGAAATGCCTTGCGATGTGTTTGATTTGCCGACTTTCGACGTATCATACGCTGCCCGGTCATCGCGGAACCAATCATTCCGCGACTCGTCGATTTTTTGCTGCATCTGCTCCTCGAAAATCCGGTTGAAATCGCGCTGGAATTTATCGCCCGACGCGGTTTTTCCAGCGACGGCACGCATCCGTTCTTCTTCCTCTCCCCCTCCATGTGAATATTCGTAATTATTATGCTGCAATTCGGTCATACGATGGTTGCTCTGCTCCACGCGATGTTGTTCGGCATAATCTGTGGCGAGAACCTCGAGCGCTTTCTTGTAAAAAATGAAATAGTCGGAGGGCATGCCGGATTTGTCGGGATGGGTCATGAGTACGCGTTGTTTTGCTTTTTTTAAGTCTTCGATAGAGAGGGTTTCCCTACGAACACCGAAAAGGGCATATATTTCGTCTAAACTATACTGGCGAATATCGAGATTATGGACGCGTGGATGATTATTCTGAATCGAATTCGGTCTATGATCGCAATGTTGTGGTAGACGCGACATTTTATGTTTGCATTATTCGTATACTTTTAGAGAGAATATTTAGGCGCATAGAATAATAAAAAGTTGTATCGTATGTATTTGCAAACTACAAAGAGAAACCCCATGCTAGGGTCTCGTCGGAGAATTCGACATATTTATCGAACAAATTCCCCCCCCCTTCCCTTCTAAAAATAAGAAAAACCCCAAAAATACTTTATTATTAGTGAGTTCTTTGGTATTTACAACAAATATAGTAACTGCTTTATACAAGCAATATTATATCTATTCGGGTCTTTTTGCCCTACTTACAATTACATCATTGTTGTTCCATTCGAATAAAACGCTTGTAACAAATATATCAGATAAAATAATGATTGGGTCGATTGTATTTTATGGTGGAAATATGTTTTATTCAAAAATATATACGTCAAATCTTAGTACAATGACATGTATTGGCATTGTGTCTACGTTTCTGTTTAGTATTATTTTTTTCCACTATGGATATATTTGCAATAAATATTGTTTTGACCCAGACGAGGAAACTGGTAGCATATATCACGCCATGTTGCATATCATTTCATCGGTTGGACATCATATCATTATAATGTGTTGAGAGTCGCCGGAAAATTGAAAGACTTTTTATTCAATTCAATCTCGAATCAGAAACTACCTATCTAACGATCAAACGATCAAACTATATTCCCAACAATGTCTGCCCTTGTCTCAACTCCCAATATTGACTACAGTGATTTGCTGCATATCGACCGCAAAGAGATGGAAGGTCTCACCGCGGTCTTTAAATACGATGGCGTATCGATTCCACTAAAAATCGCATACGACAATATCTGCGTCCACGAATTCCACACAGGTATGGACACGGATATTCCGAAAGAACGCCAATTTAGTCCTCAACCGATATTTAACACGGTCAAGGAATTTGCCGAAAAAGAAATCGATGCCGCAATCGGCGCATTCGAAACAAAAGACACATCAAAGACCGTCTCCCAAGATTCCTGGCAAATCAAAAACGGGTTCATAACCATCGACCTCTGTCTCCATTGCTACACGGAATACGACATGAGCGATTTCGTCTTCGAGGATCTTGCCATCCACCGTGTAGTCGTCTCCATGGTAGCAAGTTACAACACGAACAAAGTATACTACTCACATCCTCATGCGATAGAGGTATTCAAAGAAGTAAATGACTTCTATGTCGCACTCAAAACTGCTCTCACCGTCTAAATAACCTAAATAACCTACAAAAAAAAGAATGTCTACTGCTTACCCCTTCATTCCCTTCCTTTCCTTTCTTTCCTTTCATTCCAATCTGGGGTTGGGTTAGTAGACATTCTTTTTTTTGAATGTATATTTGAAAAATATACCAATCGCACGAAACCTGTAGGGGTAGGGGTGTCTATATGCGATGAGATCGTGTTCGCCTCCTTACACATATATAAACCCATTGCCGTGTATTATGCAACCATATGATAAAAAGACGATTCGACGAATTTCATAGAATAAAACTCGACCCGCAGATTGAATCTGATCATCTTACCGTCTACAATTTAGAAGAAGTATGGCAATTGAACACGGATAATTGCTATTTCAATGTCGTGCTTGAAAAGGACAATGAACGCGATTATAGACTTTTCATACAATACACCAAATTGAATTCGATGCACTACCGCAAAATGAATTATAGTCCGTCACAATGGTTTTCTACAGAAATGGAACAAATCGAGTTCTTTAGGAAAAGTAGTATAAAAGAACTTCCGAGAGAGATAAACGATCTAATTGTCGAGTTTCTTTTTCCGGTTAAAATCGCGTTTCAGTTCCGTCTGAGTAATGACGAACATTATCCATTCACTCCGTCCAATTGGGAGGTTGAGAGGTATTTTTATTACCATGCCAATCATATTCTTGCCAAGAATTACGAGAACTACGAGACATATCATAAACACCAGGTAAAAGAAAGCAAGGCAAAGATTCGACAAAATTGGAGTCCAGCAATAACAATCGATAAACAAATATTGTCGTTTATATCGAACTTGAATCTTGCCAGAATCGCGGAGGTCATATATCCATAATCTCGGGAGGGAACATTTCCATAAAATGCATGTATGTTCTTTGCAATCCTTCCTCTAACCCGATTTTAGGAGAAAATCCGAGAAGTTGAGAGGCAAGATGAATATCCGGTCTTCTCATGGTCGGATCGTTCTCCATTTTAGGCACCCGCGTAACAATCATTTTGCGACCGGATTTTGCTTGAAACGTGCTGTCGAATGTTTTGATTAACTCATTAATAGAACATTCTGTGTGAGGATTTCCGAGATTCATCGGTCCAACCTCTCGCGATTCCATCAAAGCGACCAGTCCGTCTAACAAATCGTCGATGTAGCAAAAACTCCGGGTCTGAGTTCCGTCACCGCAAACTAACACGGGTCTATTATGAATCGCATGTTTGATTATATTGGTAATGACCCTTCCATCGTCAATATCCATATAGGGACCATACGTATTGAATATACGACATATCTTGAAATTGCTACCATTCGCGTCATATTTCTTGCGGTACTCATAGACGTAGGTTTCCGCGCACCGTTTGCTCTCGTCGTAACAACTCCTCTCGCCAACCGTGTTTACATTTCCAAAATAGGATTCTTTTTGTGGATGTTCGAGAGGATCGCCGTATACTTCGGATGTCGATGTGAATAGGAATTTAGCGCCATGTTTTACTGCTAAATCGAGCATGTTTTTGGTGCCGAGAACATTGACATTCAGGGTTTCAATGGGATATTTGCGGTATTTAGGCGGAGAGGCAATGGATGCTAAATGATAGATTTCGTCGACCCGGGTGAGACTTGCGAAACGACCTATGTCGTTGACCACATCCCATTTTAGGAACTGGAATCTTTCGTTCGATATGCCATGGGATTCCGACGAAGTCCGCAAATTGTCGACTCCAATGATTTTATTATTCGGGTCGCTGAGAAGTCGGTTTATCAAATTGATTCCAATAAATCCGGCACACCCAGTAATTAATATCGTTTTCATAGAAAAGAGATAAAGAATGTATGATAAACAACTATACTTTTGCTAGAAAGAATGGACGCCACACAAAAAAAACGAGAGATTATCACGACTTTAGAGAAATTGACTGATTTGCAGAATGCGCTGCAAAACAATCCAGGAGTGTTTATTGTGAAGTTGGGCGCGGAATGGTGTGGACCTTGTAAGAAGATTGAGGGATTAGTGCAGTCATGTATGGACCAGGCGCCGGAAAATGTACAATGTGCGATTATCGATGTGGACGAGGCGTTTGAAATTTATGGGTTTTTGAAGACGAAACGGGTAGTTAATGGAATTCCTGCGATTTTGGGGTATTATCAGGGAAATCTGAATTATATACCGGATGAGGTGGTGATTGGGTCGGACCAGAAACAGGTGATTGCGTTTTTTCAGAGGTGTTTTAAGGAATCGGAGAAAAAACAGGCATAGACGACGGTGTTTTTTCGTCGTACATGTATTTAATGACAGTGTTTTTAACGCCCGTTTATTTTTTTGTTTTTTTGGACTTATTCTTTCGTTTTGCCTTTTTAGATTTAGGCGTTTTCTTTCGACGTTTCTTCCCACCGGTCGTCTCTTTAGGCGATTCTTCTTCTGCGGCGGGTTCTTTTTCTTCTTCGTTCCCCTCGGAAGAAGCAAAAGGGTTCAATCCTTCTAGTCCCGACTCGGTGGTGTCTGAGACCGACGGCGTTTCGGATTCAGGCGACTTTTCTGAATCACTGCTTGCTGAAATTGGATTCATACTACTTAATGCACTCATCGGACTTTCGGTAATTGCAGTAAGAGACCCCATGGATTTAGAAATAGTATCGCCCATGCCGATTGATGTGGCATACGCCAATACCGCAGTCGTTACTCCAATTAATCCATAAGTTAATACCGGAACTCCATATACCTGCAAATTCACGAAATCTGCCATTTTGAAATTATATATTTTACTGCCATTTGATTCTGCAGGATATACTTTGACAAAATTACTTAAAGGATATATGCAAATATATACCAACAAGGCAGTTTATACACCACCACCACCTCAAACACTATAGTTCCATTTATTTTACAGAAATGTCCGAAACCGATTCCTACAAGTCTCCTTATGATGATTCGTCCGAGTACGATCAAGACAATGCGTCTGAATATGACGGTCAATTCGTGAATGAGCGTGGCGACCGCCATTCCGACGAATCATCGGGTTACTATTTTGCAACGAAGACAGACCCGAATTCTTTGAGCAAGAAGCACGTTTACAGAATCAGTATCAACCCCGATACGGAGAAGAGAAAGCGTGTTCGTGTCGATTTTTTCCCGACCAGTACCACGCCAAATATGATAATCAAGAACGCGATGACCGGGGTGTATCAAGGACTGGATGATAGTTTTTTCAGGGTAGGAACCTTGGACGAAGACTTGTTCTTTAGTGTGATTTTGGCAACAGGCGAATTGGGCAAGAATCCGTTGACGTTATTCTATGATAACCCGGAGCAATATGAGCGCCACTTTTTTACTAAAGTGTCTCAACAGAGTAAAGAAAAGTGGACGGAAAAAAGGGATACTGCGATGATCCATTTGAAGGCAAAATTGCGCAGAGAAGAATCCGAAGCAAACGGAGGTGCTATTTTGGTAAAGTAATCGCAAATACTCGCAACTCGCAGATAATAGAATAATTCATATTTAGTTTTGTAAAACTACATATGAATAGAGTCCGATTCCAATCGAGTTCATAGACTCGTAAATTGTTTGCTGTTTAAAATCCCCCACATAACAACAGGTTTGTTGTCGGTAAACTCATTGTTGGTGATGGTATAAATTGTTGGAAATGCGAGTTTTTCTAGTGCGATCCGGTCTTTCGTCTCTTCGGACATCGATTCTTTTGAAAGCGACGACTCTGTTTCATCCAAGTCGAGTTTTAGCGGATTTTTTTCAGGTTCCTTGATGGTAGACACATCCTTGGTTTCCTCGAATTGGGGAGGTGCAACCGGTTCATCCAGGTCGAGTTTTAGCGGATTTTTTTCAGGGTCTTTGATGGTAGACGCATCCTTGGTTTCCTCGAATTGGGGGTTTGTAACCGGTTCGTCTTTGGCAGGGGGAGGAGTCTGTAAACTTTCAAACTCTTTTGTGATTGTATCGATTATGCTATTTGGTTCGCCTGATTCTAATTTAGTCGGTTTTATTTCAAACAGTTTCTTGGTGATTTTCTCCTCTCCCTCTTGAGTTTGTGGTAGGTCGTTTCCTCCAGTTTGGGCAGGCAAAGAACCGGAACTTGATGGATTGCCGGGGTCTTTCACAAGGTTAACCTGCGTTTCTGTAACAACATATCTGGATTTCCACGCAAACATCGCATATCTCTTTGGAATACCGGTAGACCCCCCGCCGGTCTGTTTGTTTGCGGAGATTTGTTCTACTTCTTCTTGAGACGATATTGGAAGTGCTGGTTCCTCTGTTTTGCTCGGAGTTGCATTGACCGATTGATCTGAAGCAGCGGGAGTCGTCGCAGAAAAAGGAACCAACGAAAAACAGTATCTAGCATCATATTCATCTCCAATTCCGTCCTCTCCTTCTTTTTCAGGAGATCCGTAGTTTTCGATTTTGCCATGTAAAAGAAACGGGTCCTCGTCTTCTTTTTCATCACTGATTACAACCGTTTTGAATTTTCCTTCTGGTATCTTCTCCACCGCATACACCACAAAAGGGAAGTCGATATAATTTTCATTTGAATCTTCGATATTCCAGAGGTTGTGATGTTTAGCGAAAACAGCAGATATATGTGGATCGACTTCTTCCGTTCGTATCTTCTTCTCAAATATTAATTCATCGACGGTCGCCCATTTTAACTTTGCGTCTAGATTTGCGTCATTGATGGGGTATAATTTGGTTTCATTGTTTCTACAGAACACCAACCCAGATAGTGCTTGGTTTTCGGGCGTCTTAACAATGGTTGAGAGGTAATCATAATTTAGGAATGCGAAGATTTGACGGACACCTTCGACCTCTTCTATCACAAGACCAATAAACATGGGATCTAATGCGGAGTCTAGTTTTTCACATCCTTCTTTCGCAGTAACTGCAATCAATTCTTCGTGTTTAACAGATTCGTCTTCTATTTCTGGTGACGGTGAAGGAACTTGTTCGGGTTCACCTTCAGGAACAACGGGTGGTTCGCCTTCAGGAACAACAGGTGGTTCACCTTCAGGAACAACAGGTGGTTCACCTTCAGGAACAACAGGTGGTTCACCTTCAGGAGTAACAGGTGGTTCGCCTTCAGTAGAAACAACAGGTGGTTCGCCTTCAGGAGTAACAGGTGGTTCGCCTTCAGTAGAAACAACAGGCGGTTCACCTTCAGGAACAACAGGTTGTTCGCCTTCAGTAGGAACAACAGGCGGGTCTTCCTGGTTGAGTGGTTGTTGGTCTCCCTCAGGAATAACAGGAGATTCTACAGTATTTACCGCAGATTGTTCATCAGGAGTAAC
>Ga0164295_10003558_pt1 | contig 12491 bp, 9 predicted proteins | sample GEODES006metaG_FD_111798 | JGI IMG/M metagenome (GOLD analysis project Ga0164295, IMG submission 111798) | Oligotrophic lake water microbial communities from Sparkling Lake, Wisconsin, USA - GEODES006 metaG | ecosystem: Environmental > Aquatic > Freshwater > Lake | place: USA: Sparkling Lake...
CCCGCGCGGGCGAACTGGATCTGCAACTTGCTGATATTCAGGCTGCAGGCCCGGCCCAGCGCCTCGATCGCGGCCTCGGCCTCAATCGCAAACGGCTGGAGCGCGGGCTTGTTGTCCGCCGTCAGCCGGATCGATTCCACGCGCAACGGCGCCCGGCTATCGGCGCGCAGCTTCTCGCCATCGGAGCTGAGCCGGAAGTCGGCATTAATGGCCGCGAACTCCAGCCCCTCAAGCGCGACCGCTTCCTTCAGCACCGCCGAGGAGAAGTCCCGTACCTGCAGGTCAACGCTGCCCAACACCGCCCGCGAGAGACTGTCCTGGGGCTTGAGCGCGGTTCTCAACTCAAGCCCCGGGCTCGCGGTGAGGGCAATACTGGCTTTGCGATCGGTGGCCAGCTTGAAGGCTAGCGCCTCAACCTTGACTAGCGGCTCGGCGTAATTCACGTCGAAGTTGAGACTCCCCTCCAGCTTCAGCCCTGGCGCACGTTTGCCAAGCGCGGCCGCGAGCATAGGCTGGCGCAGCAACTGATTGAGGTCGATCGCCAGCGCGCCGTCCGCGTGTAGCGCGTTATTGGCCGTTTCTTTCGCGAAGCCAAGCTGGCCTTTGATCAGCGACTTGCCCTCAGCCGTGATCGCGAGCGACTCCACCTTCGCGCTCAGGCTATCCGGGCTGTAACGCAGCGTGGGGCTCGACGACCAGTCCACGCCCTGCAGGAGTAACTTGCCGCCCTGCTTCACCGCCAGCCCGCGCAAACGCAAAGGCGCGCTGGCTTTCAGTGCCATTGCCTCGCCGCCTTCTCCGCTAAGCATCAGATCTGCGCTCGCCACCCGGCCCGCAAGCGTCATATCCGGCACAAACGGCGAGGCCCAGGCCAGATCGAGTTCACGCAAGGCAATCCGCGCCAGCGGCCCGCGGGGGTTTTGCAGTTGCGGACTGGCGCCACCGAGCCCGAGCGCGAACGCTTGTTCCAGCTTGATGCGCAACAGCTCTGGCGCCGCCGTCTGCTTGATCGCCAAATCGAAGGCCTCAACGCCGAGCAGCGAAGGTCGAATGCGCACGGTTGCTTCGGCCCTGCCGGTCAGGCCTTTGGGCAGCGGATAACCGGTGAGCTTCTCGGCCAGTACCGGCAGGCCTTCGATAGCGTCGAAATCAACCTGCAGATTCACATCTGCCCGCGCGCCCTCCTCGGCCGCAAAGGGCTGTCGGAACGCCAGTTCGCCGCCTACGAGTTGTTGGGCGTCGCGCCGCAGCGCCAGATCTTCCAGCCACACGCGTACCGACTGATCGGATTTACGCAGGCGCGGCGTCACCCGCAGGTCCAGTTGCTCAAACAGGGTTTTCAGGCCCTGCTGGGCGCCGAAGGCGCCGGTCGTGAGTGGCGTGATGGAGGTGAGGAGCAGGCGCTGCTGGTCGTCGGCCTCAATTTCCCACCCGGCGCGGAGCGACCCGCCGAGGAGCTTGATCTCGCCCAGCACCCCGTTCAGCCAGGGCAGCGGCAGATCGGTAACTTCCACCACGCCCAGCGCTTGCGGCGTCGCCAGCAAGGCTTCCGGGTGCGCCGGTTCAAACAGGAGCGGGTTGGAGATTCTGGCCTGTAACACCGGCACCGCGTTATTCGGCGCGATGCTGTGCTCGAAGCGCGTCACTGCAATCCGGGCCGGGTGTCCGGCCAGCGTAATCGCGCTGCGTACGTGCAGCGTTGTCGGCAATTCAGGGTTGGCGCCGAGCACGTTGCCGAGCGCCGAAAGGGCCACATCGTTCGCGAGGTCGAGATCGAAGTTGCCGGTGCTGGAGGTAAAGCTGAACGTACCGGTCGCGGTTTCAGCAATCTCCGGCAGCGGTTGCTGCCCCGTGAACGGCGTGATGAGCGCGTTGCCGGCGACGAGGCCCAACCTGCCTGCCACACGCCCGTTGCTTCCGTCGTAGACCGCGTCGACGGTCACTTTTGCCCGCTCGGCGTCGTCTTTGCCCAGCGCACTCACGCTGAGCTGCAAGGCCTCCGGCGGCGGCGCCATCGGTACGCCGGCGGCCTTCGCCTGCTTGGCGCGATACCGCGCGCCGCCCGAGCCCGCTTCAGGCGCCACATCGAGGCTGAACGCCACATGTTCGGTCGCCGGTAAACCGGGCCACTGCAACTCAAGCTTGCCGTTCGCCACCAACTTACGCAGCGCGCCGGCGCGTAGCTGATCCAGCAACAAGGCGCCGTCCAGCGTGGCGCGCTGGCCTTCACCCAGCCTGGCGTCCACGTGGTAGTTAAGATTGCCGGGGAAATGCGGCCGCAGCCCGCCGCCCCGGATCGTGGCCGTCACGACCCCGGTCGTCGGCAGACGCACGGTTGCGGCCAGCGCGATGTCGTCTAGCGCGAGCGCGAAGCCGTTGTCGAAAGCCGTCAGCACGCCGGGGAACGGCGGCGCCGCTTTTTCGTCCGAAGGCGGTGGCACGAAGTGCGATAAATCGACGTCGGTGCCTTCAAGATGAAAACGCCAGATGCTCAGCGTATCCATCACTAGCGCCAAGGGATTAAAGCCGAGCTCCAGTTTGGAAAGCTTGACGGCTGCGCCCTGGGCGCTAACGGCGAGACCCCGCACCTCGACCGACCACGGCGTGACTCGCACGTAATCGAGCGCCAGTTCATCTACCAGCGGGCTCAGCTGCGGGAGCAGCCATTGCTTCTGGCGCTCGGCATCGAACACCACCAGAACCGCGGCCAGCAACAAACCGCCCAAGGCGCCCAGCACATAGGGCCAGCGCCGCCGCCGTGCCGGGCGTGATGGGAGCACCGCATCGGTCGCCGCGTTCACACGCGCTGCCTTAGAGGTTGAGCATCGTCATGCGCCGCTCGTCGTAGCGCAGGCCGGCGGCAAATCCTTTGGGCGCTGCGTCTTCCAGCGCCGCGAGTTCTGCAGGCTCCAGCGTGATCTCAACGGCCGCCGCGTTTTCTTCGAGGCGTTCAATTTTGGTGGTACCCGGTATAGGAATGATGTGCTCGCCGCGCCCGAGCACCCAGGCCAGCGCGAGCTGCGCGCTGGTGCAACCGCGACGCTGGGCGAAGGCGTCGATGCGGCGCACGACATCGAGATTGCGTTCAAAGTTTTCGCCCTGAAAACGCGGCGTCGTGCGCCGGAAGTCGTCTTCAGCGAGGTCGTCGATGGATTTGATCGCGCCCGACAGGAAGCCGCGCCCCAGCGGGCTATAGGGGATGAAGGCGATCCCGAGCTCCTTGCAGGTATCGAGATGCCCACCTTCTTCAACGTCGCGCGACCACAGCGAGTATTCGGTTTGCAGGGCGGTGATGGGATGCTCGCGCACGGCGCGGCGGACGGTGGCCGGATTGGCTTCCGACATGCCGAGGAATCGCACCTTGCCGGCTTTCACCAACTCCGCCATCGCGCCGATGGTTTCCTCGATCGGCACCTGCGGGTCAACCCGGTGCTGGTAGTAGAGGTCGATGTAGTCGGTGCCGAGACGCTTCAAGCTCGCTTCGCAACTCGACCGCACGTATTCGGGACGTCCGTTGATGCCGTGCCAACCGCCAGCCTCGTCGCGCACGATGCCAAATTTGGTGGCGATGATGGCCTGCTGGCGAATGCCGGCGAAGGCTTTACCCAGCAGTTTCTCGTTGGTAAACGGCCCGTACATATCCGAGCTATCGAAGAAATTGACGCCCAAGGCCAGCGCGCGGTGGAGAACCGCGATGGCGGCCGCGTCATCCGCCGGGCCATAGAACTCCGACATGCCCATGCAGCCGAGCCCGATTGAGGACACCATGGGTCCCAAAGCGCCGAGTTTGCGCATTTTCATGCAGGTCTCTCCCCAAGAGGGCGCGCACTGCGGCGCGCTGGTTGTTTGCGGTACGGATGGTCTTTGCCATCCTCACCCTCGCCCGCCGGGGCCGAGGCTTACGGCCGGTTGTGGCTGCGGATGAAGTCCCGGATCCGGGGGGCGATTTCCGCCCGGAAGCGTGACCCGTTGAATACCCCATAGTGACCCACGCCAGCCTGTATGTAGTCAACCCGATTGGCGGCGGGAATGTTCACACACAGATCGTGCGCCGCCTGCGTTTGCCCGATGCCGGAGATGTCGTCGTTCTCGCCTTCAACCGTCATCAGCGCCGTGTTGCGGATGGCCTTGGGCTCCACCAGTCGCCCGCGATGACGCATCGTGCCCTTGGCCAATTGCTGCTCCTGAAACACCACTTTGATGGTTTGCAGGTAGTACTCGGCGTTGAGGTCGATCACCGCCAGATATTCATCGTAGAACTGGCGATGCTGGGCCACTGAATCGCCATCGCCTTTCACGAGGCTGTTATAGAGCTTCTGGTGGGCGTCCATGTGGCGGTCAAAGTTCATGGTCATGAAGCCCGTCAGTTGCAGAAAGCCCGGATACACCCGGCGCATAAAGCCCGGATTGGGAAACGGTACCGGCATCACCACGTTGTTCTCGAACCACGACAACGGACGGGTGGTGGCGAGGATATTGGGCTCGGTGGGGCTGCGCCGGGTATCAATGGGACTGCCCATGATCACCATCGACGACGGCGTGGCGGGATCCTGATCGGCCGCCATCAGCGAAGTGGCGGCCATCACCGCAGGGCCCGGCTGACAGACCGCCAGCACATGGGTGTTCGGGCCCAGAAAACGCAAAAACTCGATCACGTAGTCCACATAGTCTTCGAGATCAAAACCGCCTTCCGTTACCGGCACCGTGCGCGCGTCGCGCCAATCGGTGATGTAGACATCGTGCTCGGGCAACAGGGCTTTTACCGTGCCTCGTAACAGCGTGGCGTAATGGCCTGACAAGGGGGCCACCACCAGCACGCGCGGGTCATGGCGACGTGAGGCCGGCAAGGCGGCTTCGTCGCGCTGAAAATGCAGCAGGTCGCAGAATGATTTCCGCAGGACGACGTATTCGGCGACGTCCACCCGCCGGCCGGGCAAGTCGATCGTGGGGATCCCGAAGGCGGGTTTGGCGTAACGGCGCGTGAGGTTTTCAAACACGTCCCAACTGGCCGCGAGCGCGCGATACGGCGGCGCCTGCGCCCAAGGGTTCCAGGGCTGATCAAACAGCAGCCGGTTCCATTCGATAAACGTGCGCAGCGGTGCGATGGTGGCGTGATTAAGTTCGTACAGCTGGTAAAGCACGCGCGCCTCGCAATCGAACTGTGGAGAGCGCTTTGAGTATAGGCAGCCGTGTGCAGGCGCAGCAAGGTGAAATCAGCCCCCATAAATTCCTCTGAATGGAGGGGCGTGCTTGATGCGCAGCGCTGGCAGGCGGGGAGCCAGTCGTTACAATCCGGACACGATCTTGCCTGGCGGTGAGCGGTCATCGGATCGGCCTCACGCCGCGGTCTCAGCCCTCAGGCGCGATCGGTCTAACCAAAAAAACCAAGCAGAGGGGAGCACTCGCATGAAGTTCAGCTGTCACGTTCAAACGCGCATTTCCGACTATCGGATTGCCAAGGATCTGGAAGACTGGGGCTACGACGCCTGCTGGTTCCCGGATACGCAAATGATGTGGTCCGACTGCTACGCCACCATGGCGCTGGCCGCGCAGTGCACCTCGAAGATCAAACTCGGCACCGGCGTGGCGATTACCGGCACCCGCATTGCGCCGACCACGGCGGCGGCGATTGCCTCGATCAACGTGCTGGCGCCGGGTCGCACCTTCCTTGGTATAGGCACCGGCCACACCGCGATGCGCGTGATGGGCCACGATCCCATGCCGGTGAAAGAATTCCGCGAATACCTGCGCGTGGTGCGCACGATGCTGAAGGGCGAAAACGTCGACTACACCTATCGCGATAAAACGACGGAAATCGCCTGGCAGCATCACTCCGCCGGCATCCGCAACACCTACGACCCCATTCCGATTTACGTCGCCGCCAACGGCCCGCTGGCGCTCCGCGCCGCCGGCGCCTACGGCGACGGGCTAATCTCGATCTTTAACGAGCAGCCCGAAGTGATGAAGGGCAATCTGGATCTGGTCAGCGCGGGCGCTGAAAAAGTGGGCCGCAAGCTTGATGAGACCTATCACACCGCCTCGCTGTGCCACGCCGTAGTGCTGCGCCCCGGCGAAACCCTGCGCACGCCGCGCGTGATCGAGGCCGCCGGTTCCTGGGTTGTTACCGCGCTCCACTTCGTGTACGAAGTCTGGCGCTACACCAAAGACGACAGCGTCATCCCCGGCTACATGCGCAACGTGTGGGATCAGTACCTCGAGCGCGTGAAAAACATTCCGCTGCCGGAAGAAAAGCATCACCAGATGCTGCATGAAGGCCATTGCAGCTACTACCCGGCGGTGGAACGCCCGTTGCTCACGCCAGAAATGATCGAAGGCACCTGCATCACCGGCGGTGCGTCGGAAGTGGCGGAGAAAATCCGCGCCGCCGGCCGCGCCGGGCTGAAGGAAGTCAGCCTGCTGCCGCCGATGATGCATCTGCGCGAAATCGCCCGCGAGTTTGCGCGCGAAGTCATTCCGCGCATCTAGTCCCAGCAACAGCGCGAGTCCCGGGCCGGGTTTACCCACCGGGACTCCTGCGATGGTTCTCCATGTCCCAGCCCTCCTCTGCTTCGCCCCGCGCTCGCCTCACCGCAGATGTTCTGTTCGTGGTGCAACTCGTCTGCGGGCTGGCCTTCGGCATCGGGCAGATAATGAAAATGTTCGAGAGCACGCAGGGCGTGTCGATCAGCTGGTTCGTGTTCTGGGGCCTGTTTCTGATCATCAACATGCGGCTGTCGTTTCAGTCGCATCAAGCCGCGCCAAGCCGGGTGACCTATCAAACCCGCATCATCTATGTGGTGTGGACCTCGCTGATGGCGGTCAATCTGGGCGTACTGGTAGGCAACGGCACCGGCCAGTGGTCAGACATCGATACGCTCACCAGCCTGCTCGCGCTGGCCGGCGTGACCGCCACGCTCATCATCGGCGCGCGCCATCACCTCACCTGGCGCGACCCCATCGTGCGCGGCTGGCTGGCGGTGTTTTTCAAAGGTGTGCCGCAGCTCACGCTGGCCTGGAATATGTTTTTGCACGGGGGCGCAGGCTTGGCCGCGATTGGGATCTGGGCCGGCCACGTCACTATCTGCATGCGCATCGGCCAACTGGTCTATGCCATCCGCGAAGCCGGTTGGGACCGCTATCGTCGCGGCTCATTGATTAGCGAGGTAGCCAATGAAGCAAGCTGGATCGTGGCCACCGTCGTGTGGCTGCTGGTGTAGGGGGCGATGATGCCCGGCGCGCGTCCCATCCTCATTGCCCACCGCGGGGCCAGCGCTTATCGCCCCGAACACACGCTGGCCGCCTACGCGCTGGCGATCGAGCAAGGCGCGGACTTTATTGAACCCGATTTGGTGGCGACTGCCGACGGCCAGCTCATCGCCCGCCACGAAAACGCGCTCGCGGTGTTGGGCGCAGACGGCCAGCTCGATCGCAGCAACACCAGCACGAACGTTGATGCCCATCCAGAATTCGCCGCTCGGCTCACGCATAAAGATTTGGACGGCGTTCGCATCCACGGCTGGTTCAGCGAAGACTTCACGCTGGCCGAAATTAAAACTCTGCGGGCGGTAGAGCGCATTCCGGCCTTGCGGCCAGCCAACACTGCATTCGATAGCCGGTTCGAAATTCCCACGCTGGCGGAAATTGTGGCGCTGGTGCGTGCGGTGGAAGCCCGCAGCGGACGCCGCGTCGGGATTTATCCGGAAACCAAACATCCTTCGCACTTCCTGCACGATGGCAGGCGCCTCGGCGGCGAACCCATCGGGATTGACCTGAGCCAGCGCCTGCTGGAGGAACTCATCGCGCTCCGCTTCACCGATCCTTCCCGCGTGTTCATTCAATCGTTCGAGAGCGCCAACTTACGCGCACTTGCCACGCAGCTGTTACCCGCCGCGCAGTTGTCGATTCCGCTGATTCAACTGATTGATGCCACTGGCGCACCACGGGATTTCACGCTGAGTGGCGACCCTCGCCGCTATGCGGATCTCGTCACGCCCGAGGGACTCGGCTTTATCGGGACTTACGCCTACGGCGTGGGCGTGCCCAAGCGACTGGTCATGCCTGACTCAAGCAACAGCCCAACGCGGCTGGTGACGCACGCGCACGCCGCCGGCCTCGATGTGCATGTGTGGACCTTCCGGCCAGAAAATCATTTCTTGCCGCCGCGCTACCGGCACGGCGCCGCGCCTGATGCGCACGGCGGGCTTGCGGCGGAAATTGAGGCGCATCTCGCGGCCGGCATAGACGGCTTGTTTACCGATAGCCCGGACTTGGGTCGGGCCGCTATCCGGGCGCGCTTTGCGGCGACGCCCGGCTAGCGTCTTGGGTCAGATACTGCGCTGAGGCGGGCGCTCGCCGCGCGCCTCGCGCAGGGCTTCCGCCGCCGACTGCGCGAGTGCGGGGTCGTCAAACATCATCTCATCGAACATCACGACCGGCCGCGCGCGGTCGGCGCTCAACTGGCCCACACACCAGCGCTTACCCTCTTCCACGCAGACCACCACGTAGGCGCCCGGGATGGGGCCAAAGCGACGATTGTTGAGCGTGAAGAGGCACTCGCCGAGCGTGTTCATGCGGTCGGCATCCAGGGGCCCGAGCACCGACTGCTCAAACGCCGTGGGACCGCCTTCCAGCGCTGGCATGACGTGCTTGCCCACCGGGGTCGGCAAAGCACGCGCCGCCGTTGTGCGACGGGCCGCGCTCACGGCAGCGGACCCGCTTTAACAAAGCCCTTCAGGATGTTCTTCATGAGTCTGGAAACGTTGTTCTTGTACCCGTTATGGGACAAGGCACCGCACCAGGCCAGAGAACCCGGCGCGAAGACGGCGCCGTCGTTGGGGGTCTTGTAGTAGATCATGTCGGCGCGAATCATCGGATTCTCGTCGCCGCCGCCGTAGTAACCGCGCACCGTGAAGTGAATTTCTTCATTCACCTGCAGCATGAGATCGGTGTGACCTTCAGAGCGCGCCAGCAGGTAGGCGTTGTGCGGTGTCCCGAACTCCAGATCGTAGCGATCGATTTCAAGACCGGCCGCGCCACCGCCCACCAGACCAAAGTCGCCAATCACTTCATCCTCGCCGATGCCATCGAACATCCACTTGCACTCCGGCCGGAGGCTGTCTGGTTCGCGACGGTAGTAGCTGGAGACGTCGAAGCCATACCCGGTGAAGGTCAAGCCGCAGACCTTGCTGGGAATGCGCCCACGTGCCCGCCACATGCCACCGTACTTGCCGTCAAACGCGTTGTTGTACTCACCCGGATTCGCGGTCCAGGCGCGCGTGCCGGCCTCGCCTTTGCGCACTTCGATGATGTTGCCGTTGTCCGGATGGTACTGGCTGCACCAGTAGAAGCCGTTGGCCCCCAGATACATCCACCGGCCGCCGCTGGCCTGATAGGCCTCATAGGCGTTGAGCATGCGCTCGGAGGAGTATTCGGGATGGCTGCCCGTAAGCACGACGCGATAGCGGGACAGCAAGGACAGGCCTTCGCGATCGAGGTCTTCGTCGGTGTAGACGTCGTATTCGAAGCCCATCTGCTCCAGCCAGTCCGTGAGGTGCAGATCGGCGTTGAACTGCCACAGCGAGGGTGACAACCAGTGTCGATACTTCGGCCGCATGTTGAGGATGGGGCGCAGCCGCGTGCTGTAGCACACGCCCGAACCATCCGAGTGACAGGAGTAGGTAGAAAGCCCGTATTCGCGATGCTCGTTCAGATAGAGATCTGACGCGTTCATGATCGGCACGCGTCCGGCCAACAGCTCAGCCACTACCGAGTTGGTGGCGAGGTTGTCGTTCGAGTAGGCCATGTAGCTGTTGGTGGGGGCAATGAACGCGATCTTCGCGGTGGTCTTGCCCTGCGGCGGCTTCACGAAGAAGGGAATGTAGTCTTCGGTTTCCGGCGTGCTCTTGCCGCCGATGCGCAAGCGCACGCTGTACACCCCGCTCTTCAGGTTCTCCGGCAAGGTGAGGCTGAAATCGCAGGCCCAGCGCGCGTCGTCGATATCGTCGTCGTGGAAGTGAATGGCGCCGTACTCTTCGGGCGCGTGGTGGTAGACGATTTCGTCGCCCGTCCAGTTGTAGCCGGTCATGCCGCGCACCGGAAGGTTGATCGCGAAGCCGTGCCGGCAGTGCGGCGAGACATCGATAATCTGGCACGACGCAATGCTCTTGGTGATGTTGGCGTGGAAGTCCCACGCGCCGGCCACGGCGGTGCGCAACTCGGCCGGGCAGGCATCAAAACCCCGCGCCAGCGCGTCGATTTCGCTCTTCGACAGCGCCCGACTGGACAGCCGCGGGCGGTCAATCTTGCCGTTGTAGCACCAGCCCTGTTCGGGCAGCGGAACCGGGTTTAGCGCTTCCCTGTAGTGGCCGCCTTGAATGACGCGCCCGGAGTCGCTGTTCACGGTGGCCGCCGCAAGCAGCACCGGCGCGTCATTAGCCCCCGGTTTGACCGTCGACTTGGCCGTGACGACCGCGCTCGTCTCGCTGGTCGGATGCACGAGCGCCATGCCGAGGCCGCCGTTGGTGTTGGTCACCACCGGCTCCTGATACAGCACGACCTCGCCGGTCGCCGCATCGTAGCTCGCGGCGACCAGATACCAAACCTTGCGCAGCAGCGGCTTCTCACTGGAAATCCGCGTGAGCTTGCCTTTGCCGCCGCCAATCATCAGCACCAGACAGCCGGCTTCATCCACAAACAGTCCGTAACCGGTTTGCTTGCCCGCGTGCCATTTGGTCACGATGCCCTGCATGCCCTTGTCATGGCAGTAGCCATGCGGGCCGGGTCCCGGGGTCGTGGGGAAAATAAAGGCCTGCACGGTGAAGCTGGCCATATTGAGTGCGGCAGAACCCGGCACGACCACATACGAACCGCCGTGGATTTTCTGCTGACGGCCCGCATAGGTCTGGTTGCAGGCGGCCGCAATTTCTTCTTCCTTGAAGCCGGGGCCTTCAGGATTGGTGTCGCCATGAATCACGCGCACGAGGTGAGCGTCATAGCGCTCGGCTTTTTCTGAATTCACATAGAACTGGATGGTCTCGCCTGGACAGGCGCTGTATCGATCGCTGTAACCGGTAATACGAAGCATCGCAAAGTCCTCTTGATGGGCTGTCGGCTAAAGGTAGAAAGCTTCAGAACAGGCTGAATGCCGGCTCAGGTCATGCCGTATTGGGCCATGAGGTCTGCGACCCGCTTGACGAAAATGGCGTGCTCGCAGGAGTCCTCGGAGGGATATTTCTCCTCCAGCATTTTTACCGGCTTGCCGCGCACGCCGCTGCAGATACCGATGCGGTAATCCTCGTGCAAGGTCACGCAGACCCGCACGTACTTGCCGGCCATTGGGGCGCGACGCAGTTTGTCGATGACGCGGGCGAGATCCTCGCTGTGCTGAATGCCGGCGTTGCCGGCCTTGCCGGGCATGCCGATGGGGTTGCCCCTGTGCTCGGCGATGAGCCGGGCGCGGGTCGCGGGTTCCGCCAGCAGCGGGAGGACGTGGGTGCGGGTGATGAAATCGTCGGTAGAGGTGTAGCCTTGATTACTCTGGACTCCGGTCGGCGTGGCAGACATGGTTCCTCCTGCAGGTTGTGGGTGCGATCGGTATATCACGCTCCACCGCTTTGAGAAACGTTTTTTACTATAGCGAAACCTGCTCACTATTCCGGCGCAAATTTTCGCCTATTCGATAACCAGCGGCCCCTCGATGGCGTCGGCGAAGCCCACCAATTCGGTGAGGGTCTGCCCCAAAAGGAGGCTTGCGGCGTGGAGCTCACGCGCGCCCAGCGCCGCGTGACCCTGCACGATAAACAGCAGATCGCGGGTTGCGGCCGTCACCTTGGTCGCTTCCGCCTGCCGGCATTCCATACGGCCCAACAGCTGTCCGTCGGCATCGCGATAGCAGTACTCGCCCGCACTCAGCGTCACCGGTGTGATATCACCGATGGTCAGCAGGGATTCACCGCCGACCGTTGGCGCGAGCGTCACGGGCAAACGCAAACACGCCAGATCGTGGGCCCCGATCGACACCAGAGTCTGTAGCGATACCAGAGTGTAGGCGTCGACTATTGGGTCAAACGAGCGCCAGTTGGCGCGCTTGAACAGCAGCTTGAAGAGGCTTTCGGGCGAGGGTAGAAACTGGCGGCCCGTTTTGCCGCGCAGCGCATGGAGTTGGCGATAGCCCGCGAGTTCGGGCGTGTCGGCAAGTTGTTCGTATGTCGTGCCCGCCACCAGCGCGGTGACGTAGTCGCTGATGGCGGCGGCTGCGATCTGCGGGTCGTATGTGCGATGCAAACCCCGCAGCACCATATAGGCCACGGGAATGGCCAGCGATGCGTGCCGCGTGCCGAGTGCGTCCACCTCGCGCCCTACTGCGCCATCCAGCCGCCATCGACGGCAAGCGCGTGGCCGGTCATGAACGAGGCACCCGGCGAACACAGCCACAGCACCGCCGAGGCGATTTCGCCGGGCTGGCCCAATCTGCCGATGGGTTCCATTTTGGC
>Ga0164295_10003559_pt1 | contig 12486 bp, 11 predicted proteins | sample GEODES006metaG_FD_111798 | JGI IMG/M metagenome (GOLD analysis project Ga0164295, IMG submission 111798) | Oligotrophic lake water microbial communities from Sparkling Lake, Wisconsin, USA - GEODES006 metaG | ecosystem: Environmental > Aquatic > Freshwater > Lake | place: USA: Sparkling Lake...
CCCCGTGTGCTGGGTCAGAAAAGTCTGATGACGGCGGCCTTCGGGCGTTTGCCCGGTGCCGGCGGGTTGCCAGCTCGGGATCAGTTGTTCCGCGCCGGCACCGATCAAATCTTCGCGTCCCATCCGCTTCAGCGCGGCGCGCAACATGGGCCAGTTATTGGCGTCGTGGTAGCGCAGAAACGCCTTATGCAGCCGCCGCACGCGCAGGCCCCGCGGAATATGCACTTCCTCGGTATTGCGGCCCACCCGTTTGAGCGGGTTTTTCCCGGAGTGATACATCGCGGTGGCGGTCGCCATGGGTGAGGGCAGGAAAGCCTGCACCTGATCAGCCCGATAGCCGTTGCGCTTTAGCCAGAGTGCGAGCTCCAGCATGTCCTCATCGGTGGTGCCCGGATGGGCGGCGATGAAGTAAGGAATGAGGTACTGCTCTTTGCCTGCGGCGCGCGAGTACTTATCGAACAGCTGGCGGAAGCGGTAGTAGGTGCCGACGCCCGGCTTCATCATTTTCGACAGCGGGCCTTCGCCGATCGCTTCGGGCGCGATCTTCAGATAGCCGCCAACGTGATGCGTGGCGAGTTCTTTCACATACTCGGGCGACTCGATAGCAAGGTCGTAGCGCACGCCGGAGGCAATCAGGATTTTCTTCACGCCCGGCAGTTCCCGCGCGCGGCGATACAGCTTGATGAGCGGCGTGTGGTTGGTATCCAGATTGGGACACACACCGGGGAACACGCAGGATGGCTTACGGCACGCCGATTCAATTTCCGGACTCTTGCAGGCCAGGCGATACATATTTGCCGTTGGCCCGCCCAGATCCGAAATCACGCCGGTGAAGCCGGGCACGCGGTCGCGGATGGTTTCAATCTCGCGGATCACAGAGTCTTCCGACCGGCTCTGAATAATGCGGCCCTCGTGTTCTGTGATGGAGCAGAAAGTACAGCCGCCGAAGCAACCGCGCTGGATCGCGATCGAAAACCGGATCATCTCGTAAGCCGGCAATTTGGCGGCGCCGTATATCGGATGCGGCACGCGCTGGTAGTTGAGTTCGTAGACGCGATCGAGTTCTGCGGTGCTGAGCGGAATCGGCGGTGGGTTGAGCCATACGTCGAGATCGCCGTGCTGCTGCACAAGGGCGCGCGCGTTGCCGGGGTTGGCCTCCAGATGAAGGATCCGTGAAGCGTGGGCGTAGAGAATCGGGTCGTCACGGACCGCGTCGTAGGCCGGCAGCCGGATGACCGAGCGCGCACGGTCGGCGTTTCTCACCGCCCGCGCGGCGCGCACGGAAAGCAGCGGAATATGGGTCACGCCAGGCGCCGCCTGTGGCACTGGTTGGCCGACTTTATCCGGCTCCATGGCGTAAGGGTCGACCGGCGGATTGAGTTCGCCCGGCGTGTCGATGGTGGTGGAATCGATTTCAATCCAGTCGTCCGTGGACGTGCGTCGAACAAAGGCCGTGCCGCGAATATCGTCGATTTCGGTGATGGCCTCGCCTCCTGCCAAGCGATGCGCAATCTCGACGATTTGACGTTCGCCATTACCAAACACCAGCAGGTCGGCGCGGGAATCAAGCAGAATCGAGCGGCGAACTTTTTCCGACCAGTAATCGTAGTGCGCGATGCGGCGCAGGCTGGCCTCGATACCGCCCACCACGATGGGTGTTTGCGCAAAGGCCTCACGCACACGCTGCGCGTAAACAATCACCGAGCGATCGGGGCGTTTGCCGGCAAGGCCGCCAGCGGTATAGGCGTCGTCGCTGCGCAGGCGGCGGTCCGAGGTGTAGCGGTTCACCATCGAATCCATGTTGCCGGCCGTTATTCCGAAGAAGAGTCGCGGTTCGCCGAGCGCGGCAAAGGGCTCTGCGCTTTGCCAGTCGGGCTGGGCAATGATGCCAACCCGAAAGCCCTGAGCTTCCAGCATGCGGCCGACGATTGCCATGCCAAAGCTGGGGTGGTCAACGTAGGCGTCACCGGTGACGATGATGACGTCGCAAGCATCCCAGCCCAGATCGGTCATTTCATCGCGCGACATGGGCAAAAATGGCGCCAGACCCAGACGGGCCGCCCAATGTTTGCGATAGCTGAAAAGATTACGAGCCGACTGCATGGGCGGGGACTCTAGCAAAAAGCGGGAAGGAATAATGCGGCGGCGCCATAAAGAACGGCACCCATGGATTGGTCGCGACGCCGAGGGCGCCCGACGGGGAATTCAGATGAGAGCTTTAAGAGGGCACCGGAGGCGTTAACCTCCGGTGCGAGTCCGAATTCGGTTGCCGAACTCAGTAGGCTGGCCGACGCGGCGGACGAGCCGGACGGTCTTCACGAGGCTTGGCCTCGTTCACCCGCATGTTGCGGCCCTTGAGGGGCTTTTCATTCAGGTTCTTGATGGCCTCGTTACCTTCGGCGTTATTCGGCATCTCAACGAAACCGAAACCCTTCGACTGGCCCGAGAACTTGTCCTTAATTACGGACGCGTTGGCTACCGTGCCGAAAGCGCTGAACGCTTGGGAGAGGTCAGCGTCGGTGACGCCGTAAGCCAAATTACCTACATAAATATTCATCATCTGCTCTCTGATTGACGTGCGTCGTCAAGCCTACGTCGAAGGGAAACCGACGGCACAAATTTCCCTTTGCCGATGTACCGCCAAGCGGTACAAATCATGGAATTCGATAAGCAGATATCGCGCGGAGCGTTGAACCGTGAGGGGCGAAAGCGGAAGGGCGAACAGTCGGTCAAGCTGGCATCGTCTAGCTGGTGGTCGGTCGCATAATAACTGAACTTGACAATCGCGCCACTTATTTTTTCCGCCCAATTTGCGGGAAATCAAAATTGATTCCGCGGGCCAAAAAATTCGCAATGCAGCATTGTTCAGGCGAGGGATTCACGCCTCAGCCCGTCACATAGCGATAGCGGAAAGCGTTGCCGTGTCGGAGGAAGTGGCCGACCGAAGGGCTGGGAAAATGCGACGCCAGCACCAGCGTGCCCGCATCGGCGTGACGTTCCAGAAATGCGCGTCGTGTGCGCTGGGCGAGTTCAGGAATTTCGTCGTAGAGAAAATTCCACTCAGGGTGATGGCATTGCAGCGGGCTGTGAATCAGATCGCCCGTGACCACGCCGTGGTGATCGGCCGACTGCAAGTGCACCGCCACGTGGCCGGGCGTGTGCCCCGGTGTGGATTCAAAATACAGGTGGTCATTGAGCACAAAATCCGCCGCCACCAGTTCGCCACAGCCGGCTTCCATGACGGGCAAGACATTTTCGGCAAACACCGGATCGCCCTCTTCACGCGCCCGGCGCTCGGCGTAGGCGTATTCGTCTTTCGCGAATAAATAGCGCGCGTTAGGGAATGTGGGCACCCAGCGACCGTCAACGAGCCGGGTATTCCAGCCGCAATGATCGAGATGGAGATGCGTGCAGAAGACGAAGTCGACGTCTTCTGGTTGCACGCCAGCGGCCGCGAGTTGCGCCAGCCACTGTTGGTCATCACGCCCGGCCCAGCGTTTGAAACCGGCCATGGATTTGTGATTGCCGATGCAGGTATCGACCAGCGCCACGTGGTGCGGGGTGCGTATGAGATAGGTCTGAATAGGCAGAATGAGCCGCCCGCTGTCGGGACACATGCCGTTGGGGAGCAGCCATTCAAGATGCGGGGCGACCGCTTCCGGGGTGGCCTCGGCAAACATTTTTTCCGGCGTGAGAAAGGGCTCGTTGAGTTCAACGATGCGGGTGATTTCGATTTGTCCCACTCGATGCCGGTCAATCATATTGCTGTGCTCCCTGCCGCGGTGTGCGGAGATCAGGCATTGGCCCCGTGGCATTTTTTAAATTTTGCGCCGCTGCCGCAGGGGCATGGATCGTTGCGGCCCACATCGCGCATCGGGTTACGCGCGGGTGTTTCGGCGTGATGGTGATGGTGGTCGTGATCGTGATTGCAGTTGGGGCCGTGGACGTGGCCGCCTTCCGCAGGTTTCTGGTTACTCATGAGATGACTCCGTCAGTTCAGGCCCGGGTGCTCCGGGCAAATTCGGCCAGTTCGGTGTTGAAGCGCTCGGGGCTTTCCAGGAACGGCCCGTGTCCTACGCCCTCGTACCACGAGGCTTTGGCCACCGGACAATGGTCCAGCAGCAGTTGCCCCATGGCGGGCAGGGTGATTTCATCGGCCAGCCCGTGGCTCATCAACACCGGCTTGGTGAGCTTGGCGAGCTCCGGCGTGATGTCGCCCGGTGCGGCCAGCAAACCGGCGCGCACATGTGGGGGCACCGCGATATTGAAGGCCAGCACGGTTTCCCAGTCGTCGCGCGAAATCGGCGCGGTGAAGCAGGCGCGCAGGAACAGGCGGATTCCTTCGATGTTGGCGCCGAGGTCGTCGCTGCTTACCTTGGGGACCACCTCGGCGAATAGGGCGCCCAGCAGGGTGCCAATATGCTCAACGGCCACGCGCACGCCGGCGCCCACGAAGTTAATGCCCCCGAGCGCCGCTTCGCCGTAGTGGCGCAGATAAAGCCCGGAAACCAGTCCGCCGTAGGACCAGCCGGCCAGCACGGGCTGCTCGAGTCCGAGCGTGTTGATGACCGCGGCCAGATCGTCTGCCCAGTGACGGGAGTTGGTGTAGTGCGCCTCGCCCACCGGTTTGGCCGAGTCACCGTGGCCGCGTAAATCCGGCGCGATGATGCGGAATTCGTCGGCCAACGCGCTTTCGTACTGTTTCACCCAGCACAGATGGCTTTGGGTCCAGCCGTGGATGAGCACCAGCGGGATGCCGGCAGGATTGCCGAACTCGCGCACCGCGAGCGCGACACCTTCGGCGCCTTCAATCGTGTGACGGATCGCCATGCTTACACTCCTTGCACGCCGTGACTTCAGGGGTAGTTAAAAATCTCGTGTTCTTCGGTCATGAACACCCGCGACTGGCTGAAGTCGATGAACTTCGCCTCGTCCTCTTTCAGTCGGCGGTGGGCTTCCTGACCTTCCGCCGTGCCCATGCCGGCTTCAAGCGCAGCGGCATCGTCCCACCACACTTCGGTGATGCCGTCGTAGGCCGGCGCCAGATCGCGCGAGGCAGCAAAAGCCTCGTTCAGCGCCGGCAGCACGGTGTGACTTTGAATGTATTTGCGGGCGCCAATGGCTTGCGCGAAACCGCGTACCAGTGGCCCGTGGTTTTCCAGCCAGTAACGATGAAATTCGGCGTCCGGGACGTCGGCGCGCTTACGCAGGCAATACACCAGTTTGATCATGAGAATGCTCCTTGATGATGAGGCGGGAAGCGGGGCGCTAGCTCAACGCCCCGCGCAACAAGACGGAAAGGTCTACGGCCTTTGCCTAAACCGCAATCGCCAACAGTTCCTTCAGATGTTCATCCACCTGGGCCAGGAAGTTGGGGTCGATGCCGGTCACGACCAGATGGCCGCAGGGTGATTTAAGCAGGCGGAATTCGCTGCCCTTGATCATCTTCTGCTCGGCCTTGCAGTCGCGCGGCGGAAAGAACATGTCTTCGTCAATCGGCATCACAAAGGTTTTGGCGGTGATGCGACCCAGCGCTTTTTTGAGGTCGCCGCCGGTGTGGCGGCTGACGTCGCCGCGCTGCCACTTCCAGGCCTGCGCCAGCAGGGCGTTGGGATCCATCGCCGTAAAGTAGAAGTCGAGGAAGTTCACCATCATGTCGTCGACCGAGGAGAAGCCCAAGCCGCGCCACACTTCCTGCTTGTAGAACTCGGTGCTGAAGCCCATCACGGCCCATAACCGGCCGTGGCGCTGCAGGCCTTCGCGCACGTCTTCGTTCGACTTGTAGTAGCCCTTGTTCCAGCCCGGATCGCTGGTAATCGCGTCCATCAGGGTCTGGGTGTAGAGGAAATCGTGGTCGGTGTTTTTGGCCGTGCCGCAGATGGGCGCGGCGCGTTTCACCATCGACGGATAGCGCACGGCCCATTCGTAAGTCTGCTGGGCGCCCATCGAGCCGCCTACCACCAGCGCGAGTTCGGCAATGCCGAAGTGCTCGGTCACCAGCTGGTGCTGCGCGCGAACGTCGTCGCCAATGCGCACTTTGGGAAACGCGCCCATACCGCCGGGGGCGGGGGTGTTGTGCGGTGAGCTCGAGAGCCCGTTGCCGATCTGGTTCACGCAGATGATGAAGTACTTGTCCGGATCCAGCGCTCGACCAGCGCCGATATAGGCCAGCTCAAAAATCTTGCTCGTGCCTGAGAACCACGAAGGAATGAGGATCGCGTTGTCTTTTTTCTTGTTCAGCTTGCCGTGGGTGGCGTAGGCGAGCTGGCAGCCGCGAATGGTGCCGCCTTCTTCCAGTGTGAAGTTGCCCAGATCGTAGGTCTGGAACGGTCCTTGGATGGCCTGGCTGTAAAAGTCGTTGGTAATCACGCTGATCTCCCCTGTTACGGATTTATTTTTTGGGATCTGGCACCGCCATCATGGTGGTGGTCATCTGGGCGACGGGTTTTTCAACGCCGTTTTGCACGGCGAAGATATCCGCCGAACAGAAATGAAGCGTACGGCCCGAGCGCAGCACTTCGCCCCGGCCGACAAGATACTCACCAAAAGCCGGCGCAAGGAAGCTGATTTTGTATTCGACGGTCACCACTTCCAGGCCGGGCTCCAGCAGCGAGAGGGCGGCGTAACCCGCCGCGCTATCGGCCAGCGCGCCCACAATGCCGCCGTGAAAATTACCCAGTTGCTGCAGAAAATCAGCCTGGGTAGGGATGTGGATCTCGCAGTAACCCGCTTCAATGCTCACCATTGAAGCGCCGAAGAGGCGGCTCATTGCGGGTTGGCTTGCGATGCTAGCCTGACAACGGCGGGCAAAATCCGGGTCGCGTGGGGTATGAGTACGTCGGCTCATTGTGATTTCCGGGGCCGCGCTATCTCGGCCCATCAAAAGACGATTTGCGATGGTGACGAGCTGCTACTCGCCGGTCGCCCGCCTTCAGCGGGTAATGACGACCTTGCCGTAGACCTCGCGGCTTTCAATGATCCGCAAGCCTTCATGCGTCTGGTCGAAGGGCAGAGTGCGATAAATCACGGGGTCGATCTGGCGTCTGGCGAGCATGTCGTAGAAGCGGAACTGCGCCTCTTCCGGCAGGCGCGAGCCGCGGTCGAGATATTGCCCCCACGCGAGCCCGACCACCGCCATGTTCTTCAGCAAGATGCGATTGGTTTCGATGCTGGGGATGCGGCCGGCGGCAAAGCCGATGATCACAATGCGCCCGTCCCAGGCCACGCAGCGTTTGACCTTGTCGAAGAAGTCGCCGCCCACGGGGTCGTAAATCACGTTGGCGCCTTCGCCGCCGGTGATGTCTTTCACCCGCTCAATCAGGTCTTCGTCTTTGTAGTTCACCAGATGGTCGGCGCCGTTCAGGCGGCAGACCTCAAGCTTGGCCGCGTCGCCGGCGCAGGCGATCACCTTCGCGCCCATCAACTTGCCCAGCTGGATGGCCGCCAGACCGACGCCGCCGGCCGCGCCCAGCACCAGCAGGGTTTCCCCGGCTTGCAGATGCGCGCGATGAACCAGGCCGAAATACGACGTGCCGTAGGTGACGGACAGCGCGGCGGCCTGCTCGTCGGTCACGTGTTCGGGCACCGTCCAGGCTGAATTGTTGTGCACCAGAAAGCAGTCCGCCAGCGTGCCGCCGCCGTGGCAGAAGCCCACCGCGCGGTCGCCCACCTTGAACTTGCTGCCGGGTCCCACAGCTTCCACCACGCCCACGCCTTCCACACCCGGCACCGCCGGCAGCGGCGCCTTGTGCTGATACATGCCCTGCACGATCAGCAAGTCCGGGAAATTGAGCGACACCGCGCGCGTGCGCACCAGCGCTTCGCCGAAGCCCGGCGTTGGGGTGGGGCGTTCCACCCAGTGCAGGTTTTCACTGTAGTGGCCGTAGTGGTCAAACTGCCAGGCGTGCATGCGAACTCCTTGCGCGGGCGAGAGCTTAGATAACGACTGTGCTGGCGGGCTCGGCAATGACTTCGTTTTCGATGAAGCCCAGCTTGCCGATCTGGATTTTGACCCGGTCGCCAACGTGCAGGAATTTCTTGGGATCGAAACCGATGCCTACGCCGCTCGGCGTGCCGGTCAACACCACATCACCCGGTTCCAGCGTGAACGCGGCGCTCAGCGTCGCAATTTGCTCATAGCAATCAAACACCAGATGGCGGGTGTTGGAATCCTGCCGCAGTTCGCCGTTCACCCAGGTCTTGAGATCCATCGTATGCGGATCGCCGGCTTCGTCCGGGGTCACCAGATAAGGGCCGAAGGGCGCGTGGGTGTCGAAGGACTTCCCGATGGTGAAGGTCTGCGCCTTCATCTGCCAGTCGCGCACCGAGACGTCGTTGCACACGCAAAAGCCGGCGATGACTTCATGCGCGCGCTCGCGCGGCACATGTCGGCAGCGCTTGCCGATGATGAAACCCAGCTCGCCTTCGTAGTCGAGCTTGTCCGAGACCTTCGGCATGTGAATCGGCGCGTAGGGCCCGTTGGCGGCGGTGTTCTGCTTGTTGAAGAACATCGGGAAGGTCGGCGTGGCGAGCTTGGTTTCCTCGATATGGTCTTTGTAGTTGAGACCAATCGCGAGGATCTTGGACGGCCGGGGCACCGGCGCCAGCAGCGTTACCGCCGACAGCGCGATGGCGTGGCCACCGGCGGTGCGCGCCTTGTGCAGGGCGTCCGGGCCGGCGGCGAGCAGCGCCGTCATATCCATCGGCAGGCCGCTGGTCGAGAGGTCGATCAGGGTGTCGCCTTCGACGCGACCAATGCGGGTCGCGCCGTCGTTCTGGGTATAGCTTGCGAGTTTCATTTGTAGTGCAGGATCCGGTATTTGTCGAAGCTCATGGTGCGTTGCGGCGGGACCACCACGGTGGTCATCGGGTCGCGGATGATGGCCGGGCCCTGCACCACGTTGCCGGCTTTGAGCCCCGCCATTTCGTAGACCTTGAAGGTGGTCCACTGATTGGCGTGATAGACCTCGCGCGAACCCACGTAGGCCTCCGCATCCGGCTCTGCGGGGGAAAGCGGGTACTCGGCCAGCACCGGCTGCGGTTTCGGCGCGATGGCCTCCAGATGCACGGCGGTCAGCGAGTAGCCGGCGTCCGGGAAGCGGGCGCCGTCCGGATAGACCTTGGTGTACATCACTTCAAACGCGTCGATCAGGCGCTGCAGATCGGCCGGGCCGTTCATCTCGCCGCTTTCCAGCGCGGTATCGAAGCTTTCCAGCTGACCGATGTAGCGCGCGGCCACGCCGTAGCGGAAGGTCACTTTGTCCGGATCCACGCCTTCGTTTTTCATTTCGACGCGCGCGTCGGCTTCAAGACCGGCCCACGCGCTGCGGATTTGCTGGGCAATGGCAGTGCGGTCGTCGTCGCTCATGTTGTTCGGGATCAGCGTACGCAGGCCGCGGCTGTAGCGGTGCATATATTCCGCGCAGGCCGCGCCAAACGCGGAGAAGCCCGCCGCCCAGGGCATGGTGATGACGTCGGCGAACTCGATGCCTTCGGCGTAACCGTACATATGCACCGGGCCCGCGCCGCCGTAGTAGAGCAGGGTGAAGTCGTGGGTGTCGTAGCCCTTGGCCGCCACCATCGTGCGCAGCAGGTCGTTCATCTGCGTGTTGACGATGTCGAGCACGCCAGCGCCGGCCTCGTACACGCTCAAGCCCAGCGGCTTCGCCACGGCTTCGTCCAGCGCGGCCATGGCTTTCTCGCGGTCGAGTTTCACCTGACCGCCCAGGAAATAGTCCGGGTCCACATAGCCCATCACGACGTTGATGTCGGTGACCGTCAGGCGGTCGAAGTTAAGGCATACGCCCACCTTCGCCCCGGCGCTGTCCGGGCCCACGTGCAGGCGCTTGTAATCGTCTACCCACACCACCGAGCCGGCGCCGCTACCTACCGAATCGAGTTCCACCATCTGCAGCGCCAGGCGGTGCCCGGCGATGTCCGCGCTCTTGGTGATGGCGAGGCGGTTTTCCACAATCAGCCCCACGTCGAAGCTGGTGCCGCCCATGTCGGCGGTCACGATATTGGGAATCCCCAGCTTTTCGCCGATGAACTGCGCGCCAATGAGTCCGCCGATGGGGCCGGAAATCATGGTTTCGTAGAGGCGTTCGTATTCCATGTTCACCGCGCCGCCGTAGGAGAGCAGGGTGAGCAGACGGCCCTGATAGCCAAAGGCCTTGGCCTGGGTTTCCACCGACATCAGTGAGTCGCGCACCAGTTCGGCGGCGAAGCACTGGAAGAGCAGGCTCTTCAGGCGGTTATTTTCTTTCGAGACCGGCGCGACGTCGGCGGAGCACACCACCGGCAGGCTCAGGCCGCGTTCCTTCAATACGCGCTCGGCGATGGCTTTCGCCTCGTGCTCGTGGCGGGCGTCCACAAACGAGAAGAGAAACAGGATGCCGATGACTTCGCAGCCGCGATCGATCATCTCGTTGACGGCTTTCACCACCTGCTTTTCGTTGACGGGAATGAGTTCCGCGCCCGGCGCCAGATGGATGTTGCCCTGATAGCAACCGCCGCCCAGACGCTCGCTGATCCCGAACACGTTCTTGGGATGCACCAGCGGTCGGGTGTGTTTGTGCAGCTGCTGATGCAGCGTTTCGTTCTGGCTTTGCCCCAGATACGACAGCCCGCCTTCCATCACGGTGATGTCTTCGAAGCCGCGGGTCACCATCAGGCCCACTTTGCGGCCGTTGCCGGTGAGCACGGTGTTCAGCATGCCGGTGCCGCAGTAGATGTCGGCGCCGCAGCGGGCGTGCACTTCTTCGGCAGTCAGTCCGAGGTTGTTGGCAGCGTCGGTAACGGACTCGCGGTAGCTGCGCGGTTCGTCTTCGCGGCGGCTGATGGATTTGCCCACCGTGAAGCTGCCGTCGGGTTTCACCAGGATGGCGTCGGTCATGGTGCCGCCGGCATCAAAAGCAAAAATGAATTGGCGATCGTCGCTCGCCGTCACGTGGGAATCGGACATGGTCGTTTCCTGAAAAATAGAGTGTTCGCGTGTCGAAAACGGAGCAGCCCGGCCAGCGCCATGTGGCGCTGCCGGGCGCGTTGGCCGGCCTTAGCCGGCGGCGCTTGCCGCCCAGCGTTGGGTCAGATCTGCGGTGCGATCCGCGTACCAGTCGCCGGCTTCGTCCGGGAGCGGCTGGCCCAGATAGTCCCGGTAGAACTTATCCAGATCCGGCAGCATTTCGAAGACTACCGGATAGCCCGGCGCCACTACTTCCACCGAATGTTGAGCGGCGCAGTCCGGGCAGAAGAACTCGCGCACTTCCTGCCAGCCCGGTTCCGGGCAGGCCGGGGCCGGGTCGTAGACCTCGCGCATTTCGGCCAGCGTGCGGCGCACGCGGACCTTGCAGCCCAGTTTCCAGTTCTGGCGGTAGTCGCCGAACTCGTGGCCGCAATCGCACTTCACCACGCGCTGGTTGGCGGCATTCCGCACCACGTAGAGCTTGTCGCCCAGACGCAGCAGGATTTGGTCCTGCCAGCTCACGCGGGCTTGCAGCACCGCGCAGTAGTTCATGAAGCGATCCTGATCTTTGCGCGGCAGACGCTGCAGACGCGTGGCGTTGTCGTCGTCGATCGTGCCTTCGACCAGTTGCGAGATAAGTTCTTTGCTGATGCTTGCTTCGCTGGCCATGACTTACTCCTTGCTGAAGTTGAATTCAGCGGGAACCTGCCAGAAGCGACGGAACTCGCCGTCGAATTTGGCAAAGCTCAGGCTTTGCGAATACATCTCGTGCACTTCCGGCACGAAATCCTTGGCCAGCACCTTGTTGCGTTCCTGCTGCCACCAGTCGGCGGCGGGCTGGGATTCGTCGAGACGGGCTTTACGCAGCACAGCGCGCTTGGCCGTGGTGGCGGCGGCGTCGAGCGTCCAGTCGCCGTCGGCATTCTGGCTCGCGACCACGCCGTGCATATTGCTGACGAAGTCATAGTCCGGCGCCACGCCGTCGTTCAGATCGGCGATGACCAACATGGGGTTGCGGTCCAGCGGATCGCCCCAGCCGCCGGAGGAGCCGGCCGCGTCCACGAAGAGGTCGTGGTCGTGCAGGGCAAGTTCGGGGCAGTCGGTCTTCCAGATTTCGAGGTTCTCAACCGTCAACTGGCCGCTGTCCACCTGGGCCAGCAGCTCGCGCGCATCGCGCGGGGTTTCCCCTTCGGCGATCAGCTCCGGCAGGTTGGTGCCGCGGGCGGAAATCATGAAAGAGCCGGGACCCGGATAGGCGCCGCTCATGCCAAGGCCCACCGAGGTCGTGCAGGACAGGCCGCCGTTGGGGCGGGTAAGCGCCACGTGCTTGCCGGGTTCCACACACCAGTGCACGGCCGAGTTGCCCGGGCCGCCGCGATATTTGCCGTAGCCGAAGTAGCCGGGCAGGAGCTTGCGGCCGAGATAGAACAGCGGCGGCACGCAGGCTTCGAATTCTTCAGCGTCGCCAATCGTCGCAATCTGCGACCACGCGGCCCACACCAGCGGTTCGCCGTCCTTGTAGC
>Ga0164295_10003560_pt1 | contig 12484 bp, 11 predicted proteins | sample GEODES006metaG_FD_111798 | JGI IMG/M metagenome (GOLD analysis project Ga0164295, IMG submission 111798) | Oligotrophic lake water microbial communities from Sparkling Lake, Wisconsin, USA - GEODES006 metaG | ecosystem: Environmental > Aquatic > Freshwater > Lake | place: USA: Sparkling Lake...
GCGAGACCAATGCTCCAGAAAGGCGATCTGCACCCGGAGTGCCGCGTGCGCCTCGCGCACTGCCTGAGCCTCCTTTATGCGTCGACGGACGAGGCGCTGCACACGCCGAGCGAGGCGCTCTGCCGAGGCGAGGAGTGAGAAGCGCTCATGGCGCAGGATGCTGGCGCGCGCGGCGCGCGCCGGCGCCGCGGTCAGAAGCAAAAGCTTCCCGGCGCGGCACTCGGTCAGACCGGCGATGAGATGCGGCGCCCCGCGTAGTGTGACAAGGTCAGCGCTCTGCACCTTGGTGTTTGAAGGCAGCGGCGCAGTCGTCGCGAGGCCTGCGGATGCGTACGGTGTCGCCGTGGCGGTGACGACTCGGACGGCAGCCACTCCAGGAGGCAGCCGGATGCTACCGCCGAGCGTTCCGCCCGCCGGCACGCCCTTATCAACGACAGCGCTGAGCTCGACGACGCCTGTAACTCCCCCGCTACCGGCGCGCCTGCGCCCGTCGCTGCCGCCCTTGCCGAGGCCGATGGCGAAGAGCGCTGTGAGGGGCGTGAGCGGCAGCTTGCCAACGAGCGCTGAGCCTACGGCGGTCGCCTCGGGCGCCGCTGCGAGCGTCTTGTTGAGGCTGGCAGTATGGGCCCTGGCGAGGGCACTCTGCTTTGCGAAGCGCTGCATGACGGTGCGCTCGTGTGCAAGCTGCGCACGCGTCTTCCACTCACGCTCCTCGCCGGCTGGCTTGTACGCTGCCCCGTCGCCGCCCCGGCCCTTTCCGGCGCCGCTCGCGAGCTGGAGCGCCTTCAGGGCTGCCACGAGCCGTTTCGCGCGCATGGCACCCACCTTGCGCCGAGTCTGGCGCACCCGATCCACCTGGCCGGTGCTTCGGCGGGCGAGCTGGCCACGGCGGAGCGCTTGGAGCTTCATGGATGCCCTGCGCTGCTTCTCATTCAACCGACGCTTGGCGATGTGTCGGAGGGCGTGCGGTAACAGCCGGCGTTGCAGGTCCTCAGCTGCGATGATGAGTAACTGGCGCTCAGTCTTCAACGTTGTGCTGAGCTGCTCGCGCGCACGCTTGCTGTCAAGCAGCGGCTTGCCGTTCTTGAGCGTGGCGAGCGTGGCGAGCGCGTGTGCTGGCCCGCGCAAGCGCAGCTCGTCTCCCGGCAGTACCTTGATGTCCAGCACCTTGCCCTCTGTCACCTTGCCTGAGCTCGGCCGCCTCAGGCTGAGCACCTCGACGACGCGCGGCAGCTGGAGCGCGCTGATTGTGCACCCGTCATGCTTTGCGTCGATACTCACAGCCATCTCGGCCGGCATCGTGTCGAAGAGCAGCGAGAGCACCGAATGGCGAAGGCCGAAGAGAGCATTGAGGCGCGTCGCGTACGCGCAGGCGACGGCCCGCGGAGCCAGTCTGGCGAGCATGGCGGGCGCCGCGTCGGGCTTGGCGGGCTCCTCCACAGGCGGTTCGATGGTGGCCGGCGCGGCGGAGGCCGTCGTCGAACCATCGCCTACTAATTGACAACACGGGTTCTCGCTCGCCGTCGTGTGTCGGCTGCTGCTGCTGCCGATATTCGGCAGGGATGGCAGAGGTGGCATCGGAGCTGGCACTGGTGCTTCCGGAGCGGCGCTGGTCAATGGAGGCCGGCCCGGGCGTGTACTCTGCCGATGGCTCGGCGGAGGGCTTGGTCGTCTGGGGCTTCCTGGCCTGGGGCTGGGCGCGCGCCTGAGAGATGGATTCATGCCAGGGCCCGTGACGGGCGCCGATACCTGCTTGGGCGTTGCCACGGGCGTGGTTAAGCGTGGCTTCGAAGCGTTCGCCGCCGCGCCGCTCGACGATGGTGCGGAGGCAGCGATGGATGCGGCTGGAGTAGAGATGGACGAGGACGCAGCGACCGGGCGCCGCTTGGAAGGAGTGGCTGTGGCAGCGGTGGCGGCGGGAGGCCGTTTGGGCTTGACAGCTTTGGCGTGCTGCTGCTGCTGCTGCTGCTGCTGCTGCTGCTGCTGTCTTGGCGGCGACGAGTGCTGCTGCGGCTGCTGCGGCTGCTGCTGCTTAGGCGGCGACGACTGCGGTTGTGGATCCGGCGCGGAGGAAGTACCCCCCTCTGCATCATGCGTACCAAAGAGTGGCCGGAAGAACTCGAGAGCGGCTGACGCTGCCGCAGTGGCTGCACTGGCGGCGGCAGCGGCCGCGGCCGCTGCCGCTGCCGCCGCGTCTGTGATGCCTGCGGGTTCTTCTCCGCCGAGCTCAACGGGCAGCTGCCACGTCGTCTGTCGAGTCTCATTATTAAAGAAATACCGCTGCCCCGATGCAGTCGTGAACTCGCGCCACTTTTGCGTAGGCAGCTGCGCGCCAGCAATGGCTGTGACTGCGGCTGTCGTTTTCGCCTTTGGGCGGAGCATTTCGGGCAGCTCCCACGTGGTCGTCTTGGAAACCTTGTGGTAGTAGTAGGCGTTGCCATGCGCGTCCTCGAGCTGCTCCCAGCCCCCGCGCAGACGCCGGCCGGCTGGCGGCATTTGGGCGACCGGAGACGAGGAGTGGACGGCCCCGTGCAGGCGCAAAAAAGAAATCCGAGCGTTCGCTCAATACAGCGCGCGAGTATGCACTGCGTTAGTACCATTCCGAGTGATTGCGTGACTGCGGGAAGGTTCCTCTCGATCTGTTTGTGTGGAAACGATTGCTCATCTGAGCGCCCTGCCGCTGCCGCCGCCGCCTTCAAGCCGCCGCAAACCCTCAGGTCACCAGTCCTGGCGTGGCGCTCTGTCGCGCGCGCCATGCCCACGGAGGCTCGCGCCTGCGTTGCGGGAGCCTGACCATCGCACGCATACATCTGCACCCGCCTACCGGCCGCGTCCCCAGCGCGTCCGGCTCTGCCAACGAGCTCTGCCACGCTGCGAGTGCATCTCAGCCGCAGGCAAGCGCACACTCACCTGTACCTGTGCTCGTTGCTCGCGCGCAGGCATCATGGCGTCACAGGACATCGAGTACAGCGAGAAGTACTTCGACGATGACTTCGAGTACCGGTGCGCGCGCCTTTTTCCATTTTCCCAGGCCTGACGATGCGCGCACCTGCCGCTTACGCCCAACAGCAATCACTCTGGATGTCTGACCACTGCTCGCCTGTGCCGCGCGCGCAGCCACGTGATCCTGCCCAAGCACGTCTCCAAAGGCGCGCCCAAGGGTCGCCTGCTATCGGAGAGCGAGTGGCGCGGCCTCGGCGTGCAGCAGAGCCGCGGCTGGGTGCACTACGCCATCCACCGGTGCGCGGAGACCCGCGCGCGCGACGCCTTCTACCTGCCCTGATCGCTCGGGCTTGCACTCAGACGCCTCGCTGCCGTGCACGTCTCTCTTGCGCAGGCCGGAGCCGCACATTCTGCTCTTCCGCCGCCCGCAGGGCACGGACCCGACCACGGGCCTCGTGCACGGCAAGCGCATCGACCCGTCCACGGGCAAGGTCGCCTGAGCGCCGCAGGGGCCGGCCGAGGTCTGATCCCTCTGCTGGTTTTGCGAGCTGCCCGGTGCCTTGTTCATCTCGTCCGGCCCCCTCCTGAGGCTTGCTGTCCGCGCTTGGTGTGCGCGGCTGCGTCTCGCGCGGCCTCGGAGGGCACGACGGCAGCTGGTTGGCCAGCTGCCCTCGGGGGCTTCGTGCTCGACGGAATCGCAGTTCGTGGACGTGAAGTCCACGGATTCATCGTATGGTGTGCCGTGGACTCATGATGCGCTGTGAGACGATGAGCAATGCGTGTGTATCTGCCCCTCTGCCCCTATCCGTCTCTGTCCGGTCCTCTAGAAGACGAGACGACCACGACCTCGACCACGGTGGGCGGGACGGGGAACCGGGTTTCTGACCTCGACGCAGCTACGTAGTTGAGTTTGGTTTGGTACATGTATAAGATTTCAGCGAGTGATCAGCCGGCAGGTTCTAAACAATTTTCCTAGATTGCGCCTGGAGGGGCCCTGGCAGCCCCCCGGCCCCGCCGGCGCCTCGCCGGCGCCTCGCCTCCCCATGCGCGCCGGCTTGAAGGGGAACGGGAGTGGTCTAAAGCTTGACTTGACTTGACTTGTCTACTACAGACTTGACTCGAGGGGACCTCCCGCGACAAGGCTCACCCGCCGACTCCCCGCCGTCGCTTTTCCCAACCCTCCCGCTAGCGGCGTTGTTCGCCATGGATGAACCCTATGCGTCCCTCGATCGGGCGCGCGCCACCGAGTCGGCGCTTGCGCACCTGCGTGCAGAGCTCGATGCCCTCGAGCGGAATTCCGGTCCGATGCTGCTCGGCCCTGGAGGCCCTGCTGCGCAACTCGGCACAAGCGTCGATGACCTCGCGCGATTGCACGAGGAGCATGCCGCGACGATGCGCCGATTCGGCCGCGTGCTTCGTGAGGACGATGAGCCTGCGCCACGGCCGCCCTACTACACCTCGTCAGTGGCCGCCGCACCGCCGCTCTATAGTGAGGAGCCCGACCTCGGCCTCGTTGGTCATCGGATTGGCAGCGCGGCTAGTGCGGCGCGCTCAGCCGTTGGGGGTTCCGCACCTGCGATGCCGCCGCGGCCCAACTTCTCACGGCCACTTCTCAACGAGCCTCCGGCCATGCCATCTGCGTCCGCTGTCTACAGCACCGCTCCTAGCACTGCCACCGCCGGCGGCAGTCACTCGGCGCGGCTTCCCTCGTCGGCCTCGATCGACGAGTCAATGCCCATGAATCGGCCGGGCGGTGCACGGCGCGAGATGGCGCAGGCGGCCGCTTCGCGCGCCGAGGCGGTGGCAGCGTCCCGGTATGCGCGCGAGGCACAGGCGCGCCGCGAGGCGGCCGAGGAGGCGGCGCAACGGACGCGCGAAGCGCAGGCTCGCGCCGCGCAGCGGAGCGGCTATGTGGCGGAGCGACTGGCCGTCGACGAGACCCGCCCTCAAGGCGAATTCCGCGGCCATGGCGGCAGCAGCTCAGCACGGGCATCGATCTCAACTCGGGGAGGCGCGTCGGGTGCGCTGCCGCCAGGTCCTCAGCAACGTCTCGCCAGTCTCGCGACGAGCGCGTCCGCCTCGCTGCCGGTGCGCATGCCGGTGCGCCCCGCGTCGGCGCCCAAGGAGCGTCCGCGAATCACGGTGCCCACCCCATTCAGCTTCGAGCACCGGCCGAAGCATGACGCGGCTGCTCTGCGCAAGATGCGCAACGAGCTCGCCGAGGAACGCAAGGCGCTCGAGGAAGCTCGTAAGGAGAACAAGGCGCGTCCGGTGCCCGCGACCAACGAGCCTGGCCTGTACATGAAGCAGATGCAGATGCTGGAGGAGAAGTCGCGCGAGCGGCGCCAGGTGCGGCGGACGGTGCCGCAGCCCTTCTCCTTCCAATCGAGGTCGGAGCGCAAAGCGAGCCCGACCGAGGGCCACGCCGACGACGCGTACGGCGAGATGCTGTTCAAGGCAGCCGAGGCCGAGGACGTCGGCACGCGAAGGCCTTACAGGGCGAGGGAAGTCCCTCGCTCGATGTCGGAGCCGCGCTGGGAGATGATGCGGATCCGCGAGTCTGAGCGGCGCGAAAAGTGCGCGCAGGACGCGCTCCGGCTGCTCGCCAAATCGAAACTGCCGCCGCGCATGCAATTGCACAAGGAGACCGAGCGCGCCAGGAAGGCCGCCGAGGCGGAGCGCATCCAGGCGGAGCTCGATAAGGAGCTCACGCTGACGCCGCGCATCACGGACGAGCCTCCCGAGGGATACGATGCATACTTCAAGCGCAAGCACCTCGAGGACGAGCGGCGGCAGGCGCGCAAGCGCAGCTCGTATCAGCCGACAGTGCCCGCGCCCTTCCGAATGGACATGGCGCCGATCAAGGAGCGACGCGACGAGAAGCGCAAGATGAAGCGGTACATGGAGCAGCAGGACATGCGGCGCGACGCGCTCATGATGCCCGAGCAACGCTGGCCGTACCTGGCCACGCAGGCCCCCGTGGGACGCTCGAACCCGCCCGACTTTCCAGCGCTTCACCAGAAGGCGGCGCTGATCTCGGAGACGACCAAGCTCTTCATAGCGCGCAAAGAGAAGCTCGAGCAAGAGCTCGCTGAGGCCAAGAAGAAAGAGGAGGCCAAGAAGAAGGAAGAAGAGATGCGTCAGCAGCAGCAGAAGGCGGCAACGGCCGAGGTGGCCAAGAGGCTGGAGGAGATCACGGGCAGCTCGCGCGACCGCAAGAAGCAGTTTGCAGAGAAAGAGGCGGAAATGAAGCGCCAGATTCGCGAGAACAACCTCGAACAGAAGCGCACTGCCAAGAAGTGGCTCGACGACATAAACGCGCGTGTGGCAGAGCGGCGCGCGAAGCGCGGCTTCATGTTCGAGCAAGCGCAGGCTAACGTGGCCGCCGAGCGGGCCAAGGCGGAGGCGTTAGACCGGTTCGACGAGACGCTGCGCAAGAAGGGGATCGCGGACATGCTTGGCACGCACTGAAGGGCGAGGGATGACGCACGCGTGGATCACTCTACCAGCAGACCAACGCTGCCGACGAGCCCTCCACCTCGGACGAGCCAGATCAGAGTGAAAGTTGAAGGCAAAGTTGGATCAGCGCACGGCGGCCGCCGTGTCCCTGCACGCTTAAGGGCGCATGTGCGATGCGGCGCTTTGCGACAGGTCGGCGACTGGCTGGCGCACATGTGATGTTGGAGCGCTCGAGCACCGTCAGACTGCGCATGTGCATTGTTTGTCTCCCGCAACACCTAAATCCATGACCCAATGTCTAGGTGTGGAGCCCCGGGGGACGATCGGGGCGGCGTGTCGGCGTGCATCATTCTTGTCTTTGAAGTTTGATTATGTTTATGAATTTTTGTTCAGTCGGTTTTACCCACGCCAACAACGCGAACAAGGGGCCTCGCCGCTCGCGGTCACCTGGGTGTGGCGTGTGGCCTGTGGGTCCTCCGGGCGGCACGCGTGCGGCCGATCTACCATCTAGGAAAAGTAGGATCTTGGGACTCCGCCTGGCCTGGTGCTCGGGCCGGGCATGGGTAGGTGGGCACGCTCGGGGCGAGTCTGCAGTCTCGGCGAGAACATTACCGTTAACGTTAACTACTAGTGTACGATCAACGATAGTGCATAGACATAGTCATGTATCGTGAATCGTCTCTTTAATCCGATCGTGGTCTCTGGATTTTCACGATCCTCACGAGCTCGTTCCCGGTTGTGGGTTGATCAACCTCGTCGCGAATGAACCGTGTTCCTCCACCTCTACATTCCCTGATTTCAAACTGAGTGATTTATCCAAGGGGCTAAAAGGGCGGGTAGGGGAGGGATTCATATTTAATTCATATCTGGTTCTGGATGCATCGCACACAATCCATCAATCCTCATACCCTGATTTCAAGCTGAGTGTCCGTGACTCTGCGGAGCCCGGCCTGAGGGCATGTGTCCCTGTGAGCGTTTTCAGTTTGCCGCTCGGCGCCACAACTTTCGATTATTTGCGACGCGCGCGCACGCTGACTTTAATGCCGACTAAATGCCGACGAGCACGAGGTCGAGGACGACTAACGGCTTCTCGAAGTAACCGTGCACCTGCACGGCGTTCGAACCCACGTTATTCATACGATATTCGCCCTTTCGCCGTCTCGACACTATGTTGAAACACCATAGGGTAACGGACCCGAGAGCTGAGTGTTGAAACCCACTCGTAAACCCGACCCTCCTCCGAAGGTGCAAGGTCGCGCAAAATCTCGCGGTCCCGCGCAGACTCGCGACCACGAACGCCCAACATACTACTAGTAACATTCACATCGATACTGCCAGGGCGTCCGACGGACCTGCAGTCGGTGCAGCTGCAGGTGGGCGACGCCGACGGCTCCCACGGTCGGGACTGGTCGCGGCTGGGTGCATAAGCTGGAGTCGCGCGCGTGGATAGGACGGCACGTTCGCGCCGCGCGGCGTGCTGTCAATACAACGCTGGCTGGCTACTATCCCATGGGTCTAACGATAGCTGCTTGCCGGCCACATTTTCGCAGTACCACTGGGTCGGCGAGCAGGTCGTGTTGTGGCAAAAGCAGTCGGTGAGACCGCCTTGGCAGACGAGGCTCCCGCAGCTTTTCCGCTTGCGCATGCGCGGCACGCAGATCCTCGACGTCGTGTTGATCGAGTTGCCAAACTTGCAGAACATCCACGACGGGTCGTAGCCCACGCTAACGTTCTGTCGCCAGAGCGCCCAGTGCAGGAAGCTTTCGCTCGTCAGAGTGAAGCGACGTCGTTGCGGCGTGTGGCTAAGTGCTCCCTGGGCGGCAGATTCGTACTGCCACTCTGCGCCGCGAATGCGCCTCGGGTGGCACACGAACGCCTTGTTGTTGCTGCCCAGTGGGCACTCGTAGTGCAGCAGCCCGTCTCGCGCAATCGATGCACGGAGCGCCGCAGAGGCTGCGGTGCGGTTGTACAGCCTGTTAGCCTTCTCGATAAACTGCACGCGAGTGAGGTACGCAAGCATCGGCGCACGGCGTCCGATGGCCCACTTGTCGTTGACACCCGCCTTGGTGTTCATACGCGCCGTGTATACGACATTGGGCTGTAAGACTTGCGGCATCGTCAGCGGTGTCTCCCAAGCGAGGTCGAGCCGCAAGCGCGCGAGCGTCAGAAACTGCCGTCCAACGCGTCTCTCATTGTCCTCAACCAGCTGGAGGCAATCGCGAAGGTCGCAGAGCGACTGCACGAACGAGTTACCGTAGGTGACCCGCTGCGCGTTCGTTTTAGCATACGCAGAAAACCACGCAGGCCTTGATGGTCCACATGGCGTCTGGATTGACTCTCCAACGAGCGGAGGAAGGTCAGTACGGACTGTCGCCCACGAGTCGTTGGCAGGCCTGACGCCAAAGAAGGCGACGTTGCGGCCAAGGCTCCAACCGCCACGTCCGTGCTCGCCGTGGCCAGTTAGCGAGCGCCTCGACCGTGGCAGCGCATCAGACCGCTGCTGCAGGCGCTGCTGCTCACTGGCCTGTGCTGCTGCCATGTCTGCAGCTGTACTATCACCACCGTGTCTCCAACCAGAGTACAGGTGCGAGAGCGAGTAGTGCAGGTTGTGGCTGATCTCCGGGTAGGAGCGCTGCAAGCCTGTCACGCAAACCGCATGCTTTGGCGCATGGTGCTGTGCCGACGTGGCCGCCTTCGACGCTGCATTCGACGCACCGACGGCCATCGCTCGTGCCAACTCGGCGCGTATCGCGAAGGGGACCTACGGTGGAAAGGGGGGCCGTGGGTCGGGCGGCCAGCCCAATTGCTGTCAGTCATCGAGGCGTCTCGGTCCAGTTACTCCACGGTCGCCCGATGAACTGGGCAATTGAGTCCTGGACTGAGACGGCGGGAGGACGAGTCTCACTGGGTTTTTAACGATGAGCGCGCGGGACGAAGACGAATACGCGCAACTGGTGCGCGAGCAGCTTGAAGCTCTCGGTTACAATAGTGCATCCATCCCCGAGAACGTCCTGCGCGAGTTCCTGCAGGACTTTGAGCAGATGGATGTGGCCGGTGAGGCAGATGCCCAGCTGGATGCGCCGCTGAGCTATCCGACGGCATTGAGCACCGCTGAAGCCGCGGGCGTGCCGGCGCTCACCCGCCCTGCTCTCCCGGCGAACAAGCCATCGTCGGTCAAGGCCATCAAGGGCCGTGCAAGCGCTAAGCCAGCGAAAAGCGCACCAAAGAAGCGCCCTCCGCCAATGAGTCCGGCGTCTTTGGCCGCCGCCGCAGCGGAGGAGGTAGCAGGCGACGGAAGCATCGCACGCGAGCAAGCAGCGGACGGCTCCGCATTCGCCGCGGCAGACGAGGCCCTGGATGCGACGGGAGAGCAGCCGGCGAGCGTTCCCGCGTTCGAGCCCGCGCACTGGGACGCCATGCGCCCCAAGGTGCCTAGCCCAGGAGCTGCCAGGAAGTCGATGCTGCGGAGCGCCTCGGCTATGGCGGCACGCGAGCAGCAGCGGCCGCACTCTGCGCGTGGCGCCGGCGCCGGTGGTGGCGCGAGCCTTGGCAGCACGCTGCACTCGTCGCGGCCGACTTCGGCGAGGGCGTCGCTCGGGCTCGACAGGGTGTCGTTGACAGGCAGCATGCCGCCGCCGCCGCCTCCGGCTGCCTGCGTGGACGGGTTCGTTGGCGGCGGAGTGATCATCAACGCGTCCTCGCAACTCTTCGGCGGCCTAGGCTCGCAGATCTATGGCAGCACGCCCCGCAAGGCCAAGTCGGATCCTGTGTCGATGCATGCAAAGCGGATGCATCAATGGCGCGCCGACACCTTCCTCGGTACCGGCAAGCCGCGCATCGTGACGGTCACGTCGTCGCCGGCGCCGCCCTCGACGCTCTCCTCATCGCGCCGCCTCCCGAACGCATACGTGGTACCCACGTCCAAGCGGCGCGACGACCTCGTATGGGCGACGCGCCAAATGATGCGCAGTGCCGACCCCGACGCCGGCGGCAAGACGCGACAGCCACGATCCAAGACGATGCACCCCAATCGCTACGTGCCGTGCACCGAGAATCGTCGGGACGAGCTACGCTGGGCGCAGCGCGCTCAGATGGCGTGGGTGCACTAAGCCACCTGCGCATCGGGGGTGCACTGAGCCAGCCACTGGCTGACGACCGGCCGCGGAGCAGCAAGGCTTGGGCGCACGGACGTGTGAAATGATCGGGGCTTTTCCGAGGAGCGGTCATGGGGGTGTCGGTGTCCGCTCGGGGGGCGTAGCATGGCCTGAGACGGGTCGCGCCGGCGTCATCAGATTCATCGGCTCCAACATGCTGCGTGGAGCGGGTGGAGTGTTTTAATCGCTCGCTGTGATGTGGAGGGCCTGTGAGGTCGTAAGCTCAGAATGGGCCCTCAGAATGCGTGGGTGTCCAGAGGTTTCGCGCGTTGTGTTTGAATTCCAGTGCAGGAAGTCCGAAGTGCTGTGAGCGCGTTGTGTTGAACATAGGAAACTCGATACTGCCGAAGCGCATCGTCGACGCGAACGGTTATCACTAGCTCAGGGACCCCTTATACCCCCTTATCACAGCCATACTCGAACAGCCGTCCGCCCGGTAGTTCACAAGTTACATGTAGTTCACAGCGCATCTGCTCGCACTGGATGCGAGCGTCAGCGGCCGTGAGCGGTGAGGCGGGCCCTTCGTCGCCGGCACGGTGAGTGCTAATAGCCAAGTGAGCAATGGGCAACTTCGCCTCGAGCACTGTCAATCAGATGGCCTTCTGCCCGCCACCGGCAACTTACCGGAAGGAGGACGTCAACATGTGGCTCGACAACGACAAGGGCAACCGGCTGCCAGCCTTCCACATTCGGAAGGGCCACCCGCTGACCATCCTTGTATCGCACGCGAACGCGGAGGACCTCGGCATCGTGCTGGGCTTCTGGAGCTACATGTCAGACGCGCTGCAGGTCGACGTCTTCGCATACGAGTACTCTGGTTACGGGCATTCGACTGGCACACCGTCGGAGGATAACATGTACTCAGACGCGCGTGCCGCCCTGCAGCTGCTTGTGGATGGCTTCAAGCTCAAACCCGAGCGCGACATCGTGCTCTACGGCAAGTCTATCGGAACTTGCCCCACCAGCTACCTCGCGGGCCGCCACCGCTTTCGCGGCGTCATGCTCGTCTCAGGCCTCGCCTCTGGCTCGCGCGTGCTCTTCCCGACGACCAAACTTTACCCGTTGGACATCCTCTACTTCAACAACATCGGCCGGCTTGCCGCGAGTAAGAGCCCGCACCAAATCATCCACGGAACCCATGACGAGGTCATCCCCTTGTCTAATGGCCACGACCTCCACGCGGCTGCCTCCAAATATCATCCGCTGCCGGTGAGCCAAGCGCCTGCCGCCCGCCAGCGCAACCATGCTCACGCGGCGTGCTCACCGCGGCGATTTGCTCCTCCGTGCTGTGCGTGCGTAGCCCGCCTGGATTGACGGCGCGACGCACAACAACCTCGAGACGGTGCATTCGGTCGCGTACATGCGAACCTTCCGCGCCTTTCTTAAGCACCTGCTCGCGACGCAGCCGAATAGCCCGACGCCCAAGCAGCAGGGCTGGTTTGACTGGATCCCGGGCGCTAAGCAGTCCACGCCGACGACGCGCGTTGAACCCGACCCAAAGAAATAGTCCGGACCCCCACTGGTATTGCGGCGGCGCCGCGGTGCGCCGTCAAGAGCGGCAGCGCCGCCGAGCGCCGTCAAAAATCACTCGGATGAGGTGTGGTTACTGGTTTCGCGACCAGGGGTGATTCTCTGAAAAATATGGGCATGTGGTTCATGAACAAGCCACCCTGATATAACCTGGACCCTTCCTGAGATAAAGCATGCCGAATTAGCTTATACCAGCCTAATGGTAATGGCCAGTTGGCTAATCGGCGATAGAAATCGGCGTTGATTCGTCGCCGCCAGCACCTCGTCGCCCTCACGAGCTAAAATGTAAAAAGCAGGCGACCGGCATGCCGCTCGTTACGGTACCGGTCGGGCCGCGGGCCGCGGGCCGCTTCTGAGCGACCCACGCCCTTCCAACACGCATCGGTCCCGAGCTGAAC
>Ga0164295_10003561_pt1 | contig 12483 bp, 14 predicted proteins | sample GEODES006metaG_FD_111798 | JGI IMG/M metagenome (GOLD analysis project Ga0164295, IMG submission 111798) | Oligotrophic lake water microbial communities from Sparkling Lake, Wisconsin, USA - GEODES006 metaG | ecosystem: Environmental > Aquatic > Freshwater > Lake | place: USA: Sparkling Lake...
CCATCCATCGGCATGTGCCGTGTGTCATCATCGATCCACGGGAGGTTCAATATGCGCCAACGCAGCGACTGGTGCTGGAGCGCAATCGCATCCTCCGCGGCGCCCTCTCTCCGTTTGTCGAAGTCTCTTCGATGGCGGCGTTCATCTGTGAACAGATCGGCTCGCACGATGTCTCGCAACTGTACGCGCGCTTTGACAGTCGTCATGTGCTTGCGGCAGCCGCCCGGATGTACGGGGACCGCAGATCAGCGGACGGGATGGCGGCAGCGGACGAGATGGCGGCAGTGGCCTCCGCCGCACTTGAGTGCTCTTTGATGGTGGGCGTTCATGCGGACGACGCCCTCGATCACATCATCGACGTCGCCCTGGCGCTGCGCAAGCCCTTTGCAGTGGCACCCTGTTGCGTCTTTTGGAAGCACGGCGGCAACGTGCGCAGACGAGCCCTCCCATCCGAGGTGGGCGGGACGTACGAACAGCTCTGTGCGTACCTCGCAAGCAGAGCACCTGGCATTCGGGAGACGACGCTCAACTGTCAGCAGGGCGCAAACCGAATATTTTACTGGAAGCCTGAGTTTATTGAGCAGCGGAGCGACGGGGAAGCTGCCGTCGATGGTTCGTCGAGGAGCCTGAGCAGAGAGGCCAGGGAGTGCGAACTGTGCGATTCGGACGCAGTGCCCTCTGCTACTATCCAGTCTTCCTCCTCCTCCTCCTCGACGACGACAACCTCCTCCTCCTCTACCACCTCTATGACGTCTATGTAACCACTTCGATCTTCGGTTGCTCCTGAGTTCGCAGTACTGCTGCCGGCGTCTGTGCACGTGTGAGTCACACTGAGAGAGCAGTGTAAGTCTGAGGCCCGTGTGAAAATTGCGCCGGCACAAATACACCTGACCCTTCGCCTTCGTTGGTAGGGGGGCGGCATTCCGCGTCCATCCTTTCACCTAACCGAACCTTGTTTCCGCCCTGAAGACCGATCTTCTTTGTGCTTCACACACTGAAGGGATGTTTAGATAGAACAGCCCCGAGAGCGGCTGGCTGAAGGCCGAGCTCTGAGTCCGGGTATCACGTATCACTTCTATCACCCCGCCCGAGCATCAGCGCTACACAGAAGAGCTGCCCCTCCCTCCCCGTTCCGCGCGCGCGCTGCTGTCGCCGCAGACGATGAATGCGAGCACTGCCGTACCGGTACAGGTACCTAGTGACACCAATTCGAATAGCCTAGTGACCGACAGCTCCGCCGCCTTGCCCACTGGAGAGTGCGGCATGCTTGTGTACGCACGAGGGGCAGTACCAGCCGTCGCTGCCTCGTACCAGCCGGGTGCAACTACGAGCATGCAATAAGTGACGATCAGTGGCAATCAGTGGCAATCAGCGAGACGTTGGGTGAGCTACTCGAGATGCACCTGCGGTGATACGCGTCGGCGCACCCGTCGCACGCGTGCACAATCCCCCCACGCTTCAGGTTGCCGCATTGGGTGCACTTGTCTCGATTGCCGTCTTTGGTGTTCGCGGGGTCGAGCTCCTGCGTGCGCACTATGCCCATGAGGCGCGAGCCTGCATTGGCGAGGAGGAAGCACAGCTGATCTGGATAGATCGAACCGCGGTCCGGTCGTCCCTTTTGTCCCTTTACGGGCCGAACCTGAGCGTGCGAGCCAAAAAAGTGGCACGGCGTCTGACGAGTGCATTCCTTCTTATACGAGCCGTCTTGGTGCACGAAGGTTTCAATGGTGGCCACGTGATCTGACCACAGGTTAGTGGTCTTTTGGAAGGATTGGAGCCCGGAGGTGACGACCGTGCAGTATCTGATGAGGGGGCCATCAGTGGCCATCAGAGAGGTCATCAGAGAGGTCATCAGAGAGGTCATCAGAGAGGTCATCAGAGTGTCATCAGAGAGGTCATCAGAGAGGTCATCAGAGTCAATTAGAACTTGGCCATCCCAGTCATCAGAAACAATGAGTGGTCATCAGAAGCCATTAGCATACGAGACTGAGAACTTGGCCATCCCAAGCCCGCCCTCGTGCTTCGGCCTCTCGAAGACGCTCACAGTGAGCGGATGGAACTGGCGCGTCGCCTTTGGATTCTCAGCGGAGCGCATGCACCTGATGAGGGAGGCCATCAGTGTCAATCAGTGTCAATCAGAGTGACTATCAGTGGGTTCTCAGCAGAGCGCATGCACAGCTCGGTGGTACCGCACGCCTGCCAGTACAGATGACACGCAGTGAGGTAGTGGTAGCGCAGGTTGGTCGCAAATGCCTCTGCCGACGTGCCAAAGTACGCATTCTCACGCTTGCGCTGTGAACACGAGAGCGACATGTTTGTGAACGTATGGCAGTCCAGCCCGTCGTGGATTGCATGCAGTGAGCCAACGTCGACCCTGCCCGAGAGCACCGCAATCGCAAAGTCGAGGAAGTCAAGGTGGATCAGGTTGCCCCTCTCGAGTCCGTTGAGTGTGCTCACTTGGCCGCCATCGTCGTACGTTGGCTTTGGCGCGAACGAGGGCTCCACGTACCTGATGCGGGAGGCCATCAGAAGGCCATCAGAAGGTCATCAGAAGGTCCTCAGAGGTCCTCAGAGATCCACAGAGGTCCTTAGATGGTCCTCAGATAGCCATCAGAGGCCAATCCAAGGCAATTGACGTTAACCGCATCCCAATCAAGGAATGTCATCAGAGGTCAATCCGAGGCAATTAACGCACTCCGCATCCCAATCAAGGAATGTCATCAGAGGTCAATCCGAGGCAATTCCGCATCCCAATCAAGGAATGTCATCAGAGGTCAATCCGAGGCAATTAACGTACTCCGCATCCCAATCAAGGAACCAAGCCGCGTTGCCCATGCTCCTCTGGTGCGCCGACCAGCCCGCACGCCCGCAGTAGAGCTCGAGAGTACGCGGACGTGTGCACGGCGTGCAAAGGTCGCGCTGCTGGTTGCGTCGGACCTGCCGGCCCCTCGGCTGCTTCGCTGTGGTGGGCGCTGCCGCGCGCGCAGACGTGCCGTGGACGCCGCCACTGCTGCCGCCGCCGCGACTGTCGCCGCCACCGTTGCCGCCATCGTTGCCGTTATCGTTTCCGCGACTAATGCCGCCGCCGCCTCCATCGTTGCGGCCGCCATCACTATCGTCGCTGTCGTCGCCTTCGCCGCCGTCACCACCTTTGCCGCCGCCTTCGTCGTCGCCGTCGCCGCCGTCGCCTCCGCCTTCGCCGTCGCCTCCGCCTTCGCCTTCGCCGCCGTTTTCGCCGAAGCCACCGTCGCCGTTGGCGTCGGCATCTCCATCGTCAGCACCGGATGCATGCTGAGCAACGATGTTGATCGATCGGGCACGGCGCTCGACCTCCGCCCACGAGGTACAGCGCCAACCAGAGGGCTCACCTGCCATTTTTGGAGCACTCGCGCTGGGTGGCCTCTGATGATAATGTTTCGTAAAGTGGCGGCTGCATCTCTCACGTAGAATGTGGACGTCGGTGCTCCAATCCGGACGTCCTCGCGCCTTGTCCTCACCAAAATAGTACCTGAGGAGGTAGGCGATCAGAGACCAACAGAAACCATTAGAGGGGTCATCAGATGTCATCAGTGGATAGCACGTACGTGGGCAGCTCTGGCCTTGCCTCGGTCACAAAGAGGCAGCCGAGCAGCTCAAGCACCTGGCGTTGGAACGGCGCACTCTGCGCGTTCACCTGTACCGACACACGTTGAAACACGGGCGTCATCAGAGGTCATCATCAGAGGTCATCATTGGCCATCAGACGCAATCAGACGTCATCAACCCACCTGCACCGACACGTCGTGCCACGGACGGCACACGCGCAGGGCGTCGCCGTTGAGGTCAATGGCGAGGCCAGTGCGCACGCACGCCTCGCGATCGCTACCCCATGCAACGGTCGGGCACGCATGCAGCTGGTGCGCGTAGAGCACGTCCGTCTTGTCATCGAGGACATACCCGTCCCCGTCCTCGGCCACAGCCCACGCCGTAAGTGAGACAAGGACCTCTGTGGGTTGGTGGCCGCGATCTGTCCGGCAGCCGGCAGCCGTCGGGGCCTTGACCACAGGCTCCGTGAGCTGCTCATGAAATTCGTCGAAGCGCTTGAGCATGAACTGGGCGTCCTCCTCAATCCAAAGCGCCACGAGACGACCCTTGAGCCCCCCGGCAGTGTGCTCGGGGAGCCTCAGCTGGTTCTGATCTGTGAAGTCGAGCTCGAGGGCCACGTCAGCCTCGGGTGGAGGGGCCGACGCCACCAGCCGCCTCGCGGCTATCTTTGTCTCCTCTGTGGCGTTTTCGTCAGCCTCGACGAGGGCAAGAGCCACTGCCGCCACCCCGTGGCACAGGGAGCTGTACTCTGTGCGAGCCTGGTGGCCACACGCATGCAGCCTCAGAGCCGCGTGGGTGCCAAGGTGGCGCGGCGGGCGCACGCCACCAATCGAATCCGGCGCCACGAGCTCATGAGCGGGATGCTGCACGCGAGAGACGTCGGTACGACCGACCGTCCGTCCATCCAACCAACGTAGCACTTTGGCACTCGCACCAAACGGCGCCTTCCTCGCCACCAGATCCACGTAAGATTGCAGCGCGTGGTCGATACCCTGACCGTCGAACTCGGGCAGCACGGCAACGAGCGGCACCTGAGGAGGGAGGCAGTCAGAGGTCATCGGAGGTCATCAGAAGGTCATCAGAGGTCATTCTAGAGTCTGGCAGTCGGGCGGCGAGTGGCACCTCTAGCACGAGCTCCTTCGAGCTTCCATCTTCTTCCAAGGCCGCGTGGAACGCGCGCACGACCGCGAGGCCGACGACTTCAATCTGCAGGCGTGCGAACACCACAAAGGTCAGCTGGTCGTCGTTGGCGTCTGCTGCCGGCCCGCCGCTCGCTGCGGATGCCGATGGCGCTCCCTGATGATCCCTGATGACGCTCCCTGATGATGACGATGCGCCTAAGCCGGAGCTGCTGCTGCCTGAACCACCACGCGTGTCTGAAGAGGTGCGCCTGATGAAATAGTCATCCAAAATGTCGTCAAGATCCGCCTGGCCGAAGCACCTGGCGAGGACGCCGTGCACGGCCAATGCCTGGTGGGCGAGCAGGTGCTCGGCGTACCTGTGATGAGGGCGGCCATCGGAGGTCATCAGAGGCCATCGGAGGCCATCGGTGGTCATCAGAGGTCATCAGAGGTCATCAGAAGTCATCAGAGGTCATCATATGTCATCAGATGAATTAAGATGCAATCAGCGTCAGAGGCCATCAGATCAGATTATATCCTTTATATCCGTCGGAGATATATCCACGCACCCAAAATCGAAGCCCAACGTGTATTCGTCGAGGGGCGGCTGGGCTGCCGCCGCACGCTGCCCCCGGCTGGGCAGCCGACGCGCGGGCAATGCAGGCCGCGCTGGCCTGGGTAGGCGCTTGCGAGGGGAGGCGGCGGGCACAAGACCCTCCTCCAGCCCGAGCTCCTTAAAGAGCGCCTTGTTACGCTCTATATTCCTCAACCTCAGCTGTTCTATCATAGGTAGCTCCTCGAGCGACGAGGTGCCCAAGGAGGCCGCGAGGTCAGTGCGAGGCTTCACCTGATGAGGGAGGCCATCAGAGGTCATCAGAAGCAATCAGAAGGGTCATCAGCGGGCATCAGCGGTCCGTGCGAGGCCTCACGTGCTCTCGTGGTACGTGGTGCACGTAGGATTCATCCGTGTACCGCACGTCCACCGTGCCGTCCGCGTGCGCCGCAGTGACAGTGCCTGGGAACCAGTCATGCTGCTCGCCGCTCGAGTACCGGTATGAAGGCGCTCTCTCCCCTTGGTTGATCCACCATCGGCCACTCACCAGAGTGCCCACCCTGTAGCTCGGCACCGCCGACGACGTCTCGCCACGGGCATGGGTGGCGGCTGGCTGCGCAGTCGGATTGGCAGCCCGAGCAGCAGCAGCAGCAGCAGCAGCAGTAGTAGCAGCAGTGGGTTGCTTGCGAGAGGCCTTGGCCGAGGGGGCCAGCCTGGCAGCCCGAGCAGCCCCAGCAGTAGCAGTCCCCCCAGCAGCACCCCCGGCAGCAGCCGCAGCAGCCATCCGTTTCTTGCCAGAGGCTTTGCTGGAAAGGGCGGCCGCCGGTTTGGCACTCTGGAGCACTCTGTTGTGGAGCGGTTGGTCCTCGTCGTCCTCGTCACTTGAGGAGGACGTCGCGGAGGAGTAGGGGGCCGCTGCGCTGGCGCTGGCGCTGGCACTACCAGCGCGGACAGCATCGGGTGGTTTGGTGGGTGCGCCATCGAGGAGCCATGCTGTACACTTCTCGAGGCTCGGTCCACAGACCTCAACAGCCTTCATTACGTGCTGATGTGCAAAACCCATGCTGACCATCTCGCCAACCAAGCTCACGTTGTCACCGGTAGGCGCCCGTGGCGCGGGATCATTCGCATGGTCGAGCAGGTGCTGTATGGTCGCATTTTGGTCGTCGCCGCACGCAGCGATCGCGATCCGAATGCGCTCGACCTGATTAGGGAGGGCACACTCAGCATGCAAAGAGGGAGGTCATCAGCATGCAATCAGGGGTGCGATCCGACGCGCTCTACCTCGAAACCCATCGCCACGAGTGTGACCTCCATCGATGCCGACGTGGCCGAGAGTGTTTCGTCGAAGCCTCCACTCTCTCCGCCTCCAGTGCCGCCACCGTCGCCCCCTCCCCCCCCCCCTCCCCCAGCGCCGCCACCGTCGCCCTCTCCCCGAGCGCGGTCATCGTCGCCCCCTCCTCCCCCTCCTCCACCAACGCCGCCACGTGGCACCTCCACCATGGTCACATCCATCGACTCCTCAAGACCAATCTCGGCCTCAATCTCGTCGTCGAGATCGATCACGTGCTGCTCGGGTTCGCGCAGCTCGGCAGGCGGGCGTGGCTCGGAGGGATGAACCTCGGATGGCCGCCGTTGCTCGGTGGGAGGTCGTCGCTCGATCGCAATTGGGCCAAGGCGTCGTCCCTCGGCGGCCGTTGGCCCAAAGGGACCTCCAGTGCCCACGCACGTGCCGACCTCGTGATGACCACTGATGACGAACTCGTCGCTTTCCGGCGCATGGGCGTCGTCGTGGGCGCCGCCGGCCTGCATGGGAGTCTGCTCGTGTGCGTCGGCAGCGTCGTCCTGAGCGCAATCATGGGCGTCGTACTGAGCGCCTTCAGCGTTGTCTTGAGCGTCATCCCACACCACATCGTCGCCGTCGTCGAAATCGGCTGCAAACTCTGCCACCGCCGCCCCCGCCGCCTCCGCCGCGTTGGCCGCCACCTCGGCCGCCACCTCGGCCGCCACCTCGGCCGCCACCTCAGCGGCCAAAGCCGTCGCCACCTCTGCCATCAGCCGCCCCGCCACCAACCCCTCCGCCACCTGGGCCGCCACCGCCGCCGCCGTCACCGCCGCCACCGCCACTGCCTCGTCCGCTGCCTCGCGAGTGCCGCCGATTACAGTCGCGCCGCCGCTGGCCTCCGAGGGCCTCTGAGGACCTCTGAGGACCTCGGCGGTAGGCGACGGCGGCTTCTCATCGCACTGTTCGGCGCACTGCTCGGCGTGTTGCCCTGGCATCCGTGCTGCAGGTTGCCCTGGCTGTCGTACTGCAGGTTGCCCTGGCTCGCGTGCCCCGGGCTCCTCCATCGGCGAGTGCTCAGGGGAGTACACTGGTGAGTACACTGGCGAGTCTCGCTCGGAAGAGTCTCGCCGTCGATGTCGGCCTTGCGACCGTGATCGTGATCGCGACCGCGACCGTGACCGCGACCGCTGCTGATGGCGCCGGCCCGCTGCCATGTGGCCGTCACGGCCACGGCCTTTGCCATATCCGCCGTCATTGCCACGGCCATTGCCATACACACCGCCTTTGCCGTACCCGCCTTTGCCGTACCCGCCTTTGCCGTTGCCATGGTAGCCTCCGCCTTTGGCGTGGTGGCCACCTCCGTTGCCGTGGCCACCACCGCCTTTGCCATAACCGCCGTGACCGTAGCCGTCATCACGACCGCGCTTCCTTTCGCGCGAGCACAGGTCATCGAGGGTCATGTCGAGATTTGAACGCCGCCCATCGTCCGGACGATCGCCCATCGTGCACGAACCTCTGGAGTCCCTCCGTCTCGCGGGACGCGCCAGGGCCGTTTCGTGGGTGTCGAATTATAAACATTGGCTGTGAAGTCGTTACAAAAACATGTTCAAACCAAGGCTGTGAACCCTTTTTCCCATCACGAAGAGTCAGGTCGTCGCACATCCTACGGTGCCGCGTCACGGAAAATTCATTTCCGAAAGATTAGCACGAGCCAAGGACGAGCCGAGAGGTCCGACGGTGGTACCGGTACGAACCAATCTCAAAACCACATACACTTCGCAGGAGATCTCACCTTCTTAGCGGCGCCCCGCTCGCTGGCCTCCTGGCCAGTAGGCAGTAGTCATGTAAGCGCGCCCCACCGGGCACGCTCGAGGAGGGTCCCCGTGGTCTGGCCCTCAGCTATCGGCAGAAAACGGGTTCTCGATATGAGCTTTGGCCAGCTTTCTCTGATTATTCAAGTGATTATTCACACCTGCCAATACGCACGAACCGCCATTTGCAACGATTCCGCAACCCATTCCGCCATGCGGCCGGCCGGCCACCGTAGCGCTCTCCTCCGCGTCTTCCCGGCGTTCATCTTTGGATTGTGCGTCGTGGCACTGCTCTCGGGCGCCTGCCCGGCGGGGCGCTGTCTTTTCTCAAAGCGGGAGACCATCATCATCATCGGCGCCGGCGCGGCGGGCCTGGCCGCGGCGGCGGCGCTCAATACGGTGGCAGACGTGCTCGTCCTCGAGGCGCAGGAGCGGCTCGGCGGCCGCGTGCACACGAATCGGAGCCTGGGAGTGCCCATTGAGCTGGGCGCTGTCTGGATCCACCGCGCTGAGGGTAACGTGGTCTCCGAGCTCGCACGCAGGTTTGGCTGCGCTTCGGTGGTGACCGAAAACAAGCAGCTGGAACTCCACGACGAGGACGGCACGCCCATGCCCACGTCGCTCGTGAGCCAGGTGTACGCCGAGTTTATACGCACCATCATGCCCGAGTTTTTGCGCCGGCGTGCCCAGCTGCCGAGCGCGGCGCACGACGTGGACATGGAAACTCTCATGCGTCATCTGCCGTCCGCGGCCAGGCTGAGCGACGTGCGGCAGCGGTGCATCTTCGACTTTTTGCTCTTCCGCGACATCGTGCAGGACCACACGGCCGACCTGCGTCAGACGAGCGCGCGCGAGTACGACACCGACATGTACGGCGGCAAGGGCAAGGACGAAGTGCTGCCGGGCGGCTATGACTGCATCGTGCGTGGGCTGTCGCGCGGTGTGGAGGTGCGCACGGGGCGTGCGGGCGAGGTGGAGCGGCTGCGGTATGGCGAGGCGAGGGGCGTCGAGGCGCACCTGGCCGATGGCTCAGTCGTCCGCGCCGACCGCGCCATAGTCACATTGCCACTCGGAGTGCTCCGAGTGGGGATTGAAGCGCAGCAGGCGGCCACCGGCGCGGCCAACTCGTCGTCAACGTCGTCCCCGTCCTCGTCGTCGTCCTCGGCGTGGCCGCGCGGCGCTGTGCGTTTCGAGCCGCCCCTCCCTCCGCGCTGGCTGCTGCCGCTGTCCAAGCTTGGGTGGGGCGAGGCTCTCAAAGTAGGGCTGCGCTTCCCGAACATCTTTTGGGCGCCGACGGCGCATTTCTTGGGAAAGGTGGGCGGCGGTTGCACCGCATACGGCAGCTCGCGACACATGGAGTTCGTCAACCTAGCCGTGTACACGGGCGCGCCCGTGCTGCTCATGGAGACGGAGAGGGCGTGGGCGCGAGCGCTCGCCGCAATGCCGGACGAGCAACTCTTGGGCGTCGTGATGGGCGAGCTGCGGCGCATGTACCCTGGCGCTCCCGCGCCGACCGCCACCGTCGTCGCGCGGCTGGGTGAGAACGTGTTCCAGCGCGGCGCGTTCACGTTCATGCCGCCGCGCGAGACGAGCGAGCTACAACGCCGCCTGTGGCAGCCGCTCGCGGCCGGGCGCGTGTTCCTTGCGGGTGAGCACACCTCGGTGCTGCATGCGGGCACGGTGCACGGCGCCGTCGTGAGCGGCCGGCAGGCGGCTGCGCAGGTGCGCGCGGCGATGCGTGGCGAGCCGTTGGTCGCGGCGGCCGAGAGGTTCCACGAGCAGTACCGCGAGCGGCTATACCGTGCCAACTATGGCGACGATCATGAGGACGAGCGTTGGTATTTTTGGGGCGGCCTCGGCGGAGGCGGGCAGGACGCGGCCAGCGAGGGCGACGATGACGATCCCGAGGAGGAGGTGTGGGACCGCAACCCGTAGGTTGCTCGCTACACAATATTAGGTACCCTCCACGCTCACTACCGTACGAAAACCAAGAAGTGCATGCTCCGGGTCGGGTTATTCGCTCCGACGCCATGTCCGACGCACCGCACCGACGACGAACCGCGCGGGCCGCGGGGGCGGGGGCGCGCGCGCCCGCCCGGCCTGTTCCGGGCCGGGGCCCGGGGGCGAGAATAGGCCGCATTCCTCTATAATCTATAAGGTTGCGATAACGCGCTTTGGTGAGCGCGCGGTGCCGCACGCCAGGGGCCGCAAGCAGGCGCCATGGCCACACACAGGGGACACACACAACACACGACGGTCTACTGTAGCTAAGTCCTGGACAAGGACATAGTCTCGTCTCTGTTCATTCATGCTGGTTCGAATGGAGCATACTGGTCATCATTGTTCTGTGTTCGAATCCTTCAGAAGAAGATGTTCTCATACATCTGCAGGGCGCCCATCGCCTCTGGCATGAGAGAAGAATGATGCTCCATAATCTGCCATTTCGTCCCATTCCAGGCGTAGACAAACGTGAAGCGAGCCCGCACCGAGGCACCCGTGGTGGAGAAGGTGAAGGTGTAAATGCCGGAGTGGATTGCGAGGTCGCCAAAGGTGCGAATGTTCGACTGGTCGATCACGCCGCTCGGGCCTTTTGCCAGAAAGTGCTCAAAGTAATCCTCCCTCTCCTCGGTGGTGTGGCGAACCGTGTTGGACAAAGTCGGCAGCAGGATGGCGTTGGGCGCATAGAGTGCCGAAACTTCTTTGGGCTCTTGAGTTTGGAGTGCCTTGTTCCATACATCGAAGAGGCCGGCGATTTCGTCCTTGAGTGCCGTCTTCGTCGGCGTGACGTCTTCTTCGGTGGTCTGCTCCGTGACTTCGGTCTTGGGTACTTCGGTGGTCTTGGGTACTTTAGACCCGCGCAGGTCATCCGGCAGCGCGGGGTCGAGAGTGGATGCCGTCATGGCCACGAGTGGCGCGACGAGCAGCAGGCTTATGAGGATGCGCATGATTGGATGTATCCTGCGCAAATGTAACACCAGTTAGCTCGCAGCGTATCTGTTGGCTCTTGCGATCAACACAAAGGACATACCGCTCTTAGGAGCCAAATTTGGATTGTAACCGAGTCGGCTACAGTCCATATTTGGTACTACACGTCTCGTGCATGTCAAAAAGAAGGACACACGAACAGCATGGTTGAGTTTGGTTTTGGGTATTGAGAAACGTAGTACAGTATGAATACAGTACGCATTCAACTCTTTTTCTGAGTCTCGTCACACACGTGGCAGTCCCTCCACGAGGGCCGAGCAGACGAGCCGCGGCATGGGCCGCGAGAAGCAAGAGCAGCTTTCGACCAAGGAGGCAAAGAAGAAGGCGGTGGAGGAGGCCGCCAAGCCTCCGCCGCCCGAAGAGCCGAAGCGCAAGCTCAACAAGATCAGGACCAACGTGCACGTCGCCAAGGTGGACCGCGTTGTCACCTTGGCCGCGGTGCCGGCGGCAGGCAAGGATGGTGGCGGAGGCAAGGGTGGTGCCTCCACGACCGCCGCCGCGGCTGGGGACTGGGTATGCCCGGCTTGCACCGCCGAATGCTTCGCCTCGCGCACCGAGTGCTTCCGCTGCAAGACGCCGCGGCCCAAGGATGATGGCATCACGGTCATGCCAGCATCCAAGGCGCCAGTGGCATTGGCCACCGCCAAGGCGGCAGCAGCCGGCAGCAGCGGCGTCGGCGTCGGCGTCGGCGGCGTCGGTGGCGGCGGTGGCGGCGGTGGCGGCGCACCGGGCACCTCGTCGGGCACGTCGTCAGAGGCTGCCGAGGTGACCATCATCCTCAAGGAGTGGCAGCGGCTGCCGCGCCAGCTGCTCCAGCAGCACACGGATAAGGCCAAGGCGCCCAAGCCCGACTTCCAGCTGCACCGTGTACGCGGCGAGCTGCGCGGGCGCGTCAAGCTCTGCCTGCCTAAGGAACTCGCCGCCCCCGAGACGACCTTCGACTGCCCGCTCGCCGCCCTCTCCAGCCAAGATGCGTACCAGAAGGCCGCGCTCTATGCGCTCTACCAACTCGGACCGACGATTGCGCACCACCGCGTGCTGCCCGATCCCTACCGCGAGATCTGGGTGGGCTGGCAGACTGAGCCTCCTCCGCCGCCGCCAGGCGCGCCAGGCAGCGGAGTGGGCGGCGGAGGTGGCGGCGGC
>Ga0164295_10003562_pt1 | contig 12483 bp, 6 predicted proteins | sample GEODES006metaG_FD_111798 | JGI IMG/M metagenome (GOLD analysis project Ga0164295, IMG submission 111798) | Oligotrophic lake water microbial communities from Sparkling Lake, Wisconsin, USA - GEODES006 metaG | ecosystem: Environmental > Aquatic > Freshwater > Lake | place: USA: Sparkling Lake...
GAGACCGGAGATCGGATAGTGGACATGGATATGTTCCTGGTCAAGGATATACTCCGGTAGATAATTATTCCGCATACGGAGCATCACAATCGAAGGGGTCAAATTATATGCCAGTTACAGCAAGTTTTTCTGCGTTTGGTAAATAAATAATATGGGCGATGTGCGATAGATTGTGTATATTTCATAAAAAGAAATTCTATTTATGAAATTATGTAAAATATGTAAAAATATTAGCCCAACTGTTTTTCTGCGTCCTCAATAAATTGTATATTTGAGAAATAACTACGATGAAAATGTGCATCATCATAATTCATGAAAAATTTAGAATGGTTACATTTTAAATGTTCTTGATACATCCACATTTCTAATCTACGTAATGGACGATTCAATACTTTTAAATTCGGGTAATGAATAAGTGTATTATACATAATAACTTGGTCTATATACCAACCAGATGAACCAGGTATTCCAGTATAAGAAGTATTATAGTTATCATTTAGTTTTCTCTCAATATCATCAATGGTTTCTATTCTAAAACATTTACTCCACGTAGATGGATGTGCGGCATTATAACACATATATATTTGTTGTTCTACCGGGTCAATACTACGATAGTATATGAAATCTTCCTTTTTAAAATAATCTAAATCGGCAGTATAATATGTGGGAGAACATGGTAGCATATCCATATCTGTAATCATAACCATTTCATCGTCTGGTAAATCTAAAATGGCAGTATAGTATAAACGTATATTTTGTCCAACATATGCGGTATTTAAGTCTAGATTTTTCGTCCAGAGTATAATATTATCACTATACTCAGATAATATATCTGGAATTTTATTACCAATAAAAATAGCTATAAATCGAATTCCAAATTTATTCCAAAATAGTATTTGTTTTGGAATAAACATATAATATTCTGGATTATCATTCACGGATGAAATGACGGTTGATAAACGCATGTTGTATATTATGATAAAAAATAATATATTTTTATGTATTTTTATTATAAATACTATTATATAACCGCAACATTTTTATAATAGTTTCTTTATAATCGCTGTTTTTTTATTGGACATTTTATATAATTTACAACCGTGAATAATATATGAATATATAAATATATATTCATAAATTCGTTCAAAATACTACATAAAAAACACACGCCTAATATAGAAGTATATTTGAATAAAATTAATGGATTATCAAACAATCAATAAAATATTAAATCGGGAATCCATTTCCGCAGAAATTAAAAGTATTCTCTCGAATTTCTCCGAAAATTGTAAAAATATTCAGTTTAAAAAGGGAATCTATATTTACGGGTCGCCGGGTTGCGGAAAAACCAGCTTTATTACTGAAGTATTAAATGAACTAAAATATGATATGATTAAATATGACGCGGGCGATATACGTAATAAATCCCTTATTGATACGATTACGTCGGATAATGTCGCCTCTCAAAATGTACTAGATATGATGTCTAAGAAAAAGAAACCGATAATAATTGTAATGGACGAAATCGACGGTATGAATAATGGGGATAAAGGCGGAATTACCGCATTAATAAAATTAATAAGGCAGAAAAAGACGAAAAAACAGCGATTAGAGCATCAGACATTAAATCCGATTATTTGTATTGGAAATTATAATATTGATAAGAAGATTCGCGAATTAATGAAAGTATGCCATACATTTGAACTGAAAGTTCCTACAAAAGAACAAGTCTTTGAAATTATTGATAAAAAATTCTCTCGAATAGAATCGACTATGAAACCGAAATTGATAGAATATATACAAGGCGATTTAAGAAAATTATCATTTATAACGAAAATATATAATAAAAACCCGTCGTTATTAAATGAAGAAATGATAAATACGATTTTTCATATGAAATCGTATAATGACGATTCAAAACAAATAACGAAACGGTTATTACATAATAAAATCGAGTTATCGCAACATAACCAATATATAAATGAAACGGATAGAACAATCATTGCGCTTTTATGGCATGAAAATATAGTCGATAAAATAGAAGATATTCCAAAAGACGAAAGTATTCCTTTCTATAATCGTGTTTTGGATAATATTTGTTTCGCCGATTTTATTGACCGTATTACTTTCCAAAATCAGATTTGGCAGTTTAATGAAATGAGCTCGATGATTAAAACGTTTTATAATAATAAAATTTATCATGAAACGATTCATAATAATAATAATAATAATAATAATAATCGAGAGAATACGGACGAAATTCGATTTACAAAAGTATTAACGAAATATTCAACGGAATATAATAATTCGATATTTATTTACGACCTTTGTCAGAAATTAGATATGGATAGAAATGATTTAATCTGTTTTTTTCAAGAAATGAGATTAAGATATGGAGAGAATATTCTAAAAAATAATAATACTATTTTTGAAGAAATTAATATTAGTAAATTAGATATCAAACGTCTGTATCGATATTTAGATAAAAATATTAAGAAAGAAACTATTTTAGAAGAAGATAGTGACGATGAATTAGACATATAGTTTCATAAATAGAAAGTTTCTGTTTATGAAATTTATTATATTATGGTGTGACCTCCGGTCTATAGAATGACCTCCGGTCTATAAAATGACCTCCGGTTCACTCTTAGACCGTTCAAATACGATTTCGCTAATATCAATGGATTTACTATCTGTGGATGATGAACGCAATTGGTTTTCTAAAACATTATTTTGCGTTTCTAACTCTTTAACCCGATTCATTAACTCTTGTATTTGTTGTCCAGAGGATACTTGTATCAATTGGTTTTGTAATTGAATCGCAATATTCTGTAACTCTTCGTTCTTTTTCACTAAATTCTGGATATCCGTTTTCTGTGCATTAATAATCGTTATAATCTCTTGGTTGGTGAGAGCTTTAGGAGGTTCTCCATCTTTACTCATCATAATCGGAGAATTTGCTTGATTTTGTTCCATCATTTTCGCACGTTCCATTTCAATCTCCTTTGTTTGTTTTAGAACATCCGGTTTCATCTTCGGTTCCCCCGCCTCATATCCCGCTAACATATCATCAATCTTATCTAGAAAAAAATCCTTTATCCATGCCTCTTTCGGCTCTTGAATAAACATATCGACCGTTATAGGCGAAGGTCTAAAATAATCCGGATGTGCATTATCTAATAACTTTTTTTTATCAAACGTATTATGATTATGGGAAAATACTAGAATCGATTTCATAGGGTCTAATTGGACGAATGGGACAGTATAGTTCTTTAGGAAATGTTTTTCTTCGGCTAAGGCTGCGGTATCTTCGTATCTAGAATCTTTCAATAGCTCTGTTCTAAAAGCAAATGTTCCTGCAGTAGCATGGTTTGGACCATACGGTCCACACTTATACATTTGTTTAATATGTTTAAAATAGATATATAGTTCACTCGAACCAGCGCACATTGCCTCTCGATTTTGTGTTAACTTTTCTACTGCATGGCTCACTCTCTCTGGCGGATAATAATCGTCGTCGTCCATATATACAATAATTGTTCCCTTTACGAAAGAATGCATATAGTTACGTTTTTTTCCTAGAGACATCTTCTCGTCTACATCGAAATAACGGATTTGTTTAATTCCTGCGGCTTCGATTAAATCGCGGACTTTATCTGTACCATCATCTACGATAATCCATTCCATACGGTCTTTAGGATAAGTTTGATTTCGAAAACATTCGAGCATCATTGGAATAAAGGGTCGACGATTAAATGTAGGCGTACATACGGATACAAAGGGATAGAATTTCTTTTTTAATACGGGGGTATGTGATTTTGTCTTTCCCATTTCCTAAATAATCTACTGATTTATGAAGTATAGTGCGAATTCCTTTATCCCCTTTTTACGCGATTATTCTCTTTGTTTAGATTTACATATATCTTTTATTCTTATTTCTAGTTCTTCTTCTTTTTGTATTTTTCCTTCTTTTTGTATATTTTCCTTGAGTTGAACCTCCTCTATGCGATTGTTGTTCTGGACTAGTGAATAATATACTTTTCACTTTTAAAGTCGATATATCCTCGATATATTTATTAAATGGAAAAATTTTATCGCTAAAATTAAGGGCGGTTATTTCGTCATTTCTTAAATAATCAAGTATTGCTTTAAATAATTTGGAATTTTCACTGAATAATTCATAATCTTCTACCCTAACATCTACGTGTCGATTTATAATTTTAAGATTATCATAGTATGAACCGTCTTTAAATGTAAGTGAAGGTTCATTTATGTTATTATAAACTTCATCAACCTTTATTTCTAATTGTGCTTTTTTACAAGAAATTACATTATCGTTTAATCCTTCATATATTAAATCTATATTGGATTTTACTCTCGAATCTTCTTCTTTCGTTGACTTTATTTTATCTAATTTTCTAAAAAATTCATCTTGTTTTTGTTTTTGTTTTAGTTTTAGTTTTTCTGGTAATTGATAATCATCCGTATACTCAAAGAAATATCCAGAAATAATTTGGTCATTTGTATCACAAAGTTTATGTAATACTTCAACATTGCTAAAATTTCCATCGACATTTAATTTAAATACAAATAAAGATAATTTAGATTTAGGATTATGATTTTTAAGCGATTGTTTATCTGCTTTACGTATATACTTTTCTATATTTGAAAACAGAGTCAACTGTATATTTTCTCTATTTTCTATATTATTCCGCGTTCTATTTAAGTAATCCAATCCTCTATAAAACAAATTTTCATTATTAGAACCAGATGTATTAGCCATAGGAACATCAACTTGAGAACCAGTATTAACTTCAGAACCAGCATTTTCATTACTGGCTCCAGAACCAGCATTTTCAATAGTAGCTTCAGAACCAGCATTTTCATTACTGGCTCCAGAACCAGCATTTTCAATAGTAGCTTCAGAACCAGCATTTTCATTACTGGCTCCAGAACCAGCATTTTCATTACTAGCTCCAGAACCAGCATTTTCAATAGTAGCTCCAGAACCAGCATTTTCAATAGTAGCTCCAGAACCAGCATTTTCAATAGTAGCTTCAGAACCAGCATTTTCATTACTAGCTTCAGAACCAGCATTTTCAATAGTAGCTTCAGAACCAGCATTTTCAATAGTAGCTTCAGAACCAGCATTTTCAGAACCAGCATTTTCAATAGTAGCTTCAGAACCAGCATTTTCAGAACCAGCATTTTCAGGAACATCAGCAACTACATTATCATTTCCAGTAGCAACTCCACTATCATTTTTAATAGTAGCGTTAGAAATTTTTTTTTTATATTCCTCAATTATTTTTTTTTTTTTTTTTATCATTCCATTGTTTAGTTTAATCTGTTTTTCATCTGTTATAGTTTCATTAAGCGTTTTTAAGTATTCAATATCAATATTTAATTTATCAATCTCGTTTTGTAATTTTTCATTTTCTGGTACTGTTCCTCCTGTCAGGTCGATACCATAATATTCATCATAATTTGCTGTGTTATCTAATATTATATAGTAACAATTATTTATTAAATTACCTTTATCTTCTAAAACACAAGTAGTATTCATTGTAATAATATATATATATATATATTATTAATATATATATTTAGGAATTTATTTCTCAAACTAAAATCTTATTCGATATTTAGATTCCTAAATATATTTTTATATCAATATGTGGTCTTTATAGAATAATATAATATATTCAATATATATATATTGAATATATTATGGTAAAAAATACTAAAAGAAATAGTAAAAGAAATATCAATAATAGAACAATTAAATATGGTGGCATGATGCCAAATGTTAATTTTAACCCAAAAGGCCGTTCATTAGAAGAAATTTCTAAAATATTGTCGGATGCCGGATATAATGTAGTAGACTATATAGATAGGTCAACCAATGTATTTGACATCGATAGAATACCAGCTTTTATACGTCCCGTTTTAAGAGATTTTGTAGCAGTACAGAATCGCAATATAAAAATAACAGCCGTATCAGTTGTAGCTGGTACTATTGGAGCACTATTAACCCCTGGAGTGGCACAAGGAGTAGCAACAGCAGCAACAGCAGCAGCAGCAACAGCTACGGGTTCAATAATAACCGCAGGTCAACAGTCTTTAGCAATATCAGCTGCTAAAGTGGTATATAGTTCAATACCTAACGAAGTATTCGACGCTATTGGAAAAGAAGTTTATAGAAGTCATCAAGACCTTCTTCATGCTATTGGCAAAGCTGTTTTAAATCGTGGATTAGATAAAATACCCATAACGAATAATCCAGTAATAGATAATGCATTACACAATCATCTTAAACCTACGAAACTTTCAGGATTAAATATTGGTTTGAATATTATTAACCAAGCAATAACCGGTGAGAAAAAATTCTTAAACATAATCAGTGACAGTCAATCTTATATAATAAATGGTAGAACCGAAACTATCATTACACGAGAATATTCTATGGGTCAGAGAGAATTAATTGATCAATATGTATCAAAATTACAAGATGATGTTTTTCAGTTACATCTTCAAGGTGATAAAGTTCGGAAAGCAGAGAAAGAATATGAGGATTCTAATGGTAACTCCCGAGTTATGCCAATTAAAATAAGAGCATTAAAAACTGCACAAACAAAACTTAAAAATATTAAAGAAAGAATATCGAAATACGAAATTCCACTTAGTATAAGTGACCTACTAACAGAGTTTTTTGGAACTGTTTATGAAGGAAGTATTTCTGAAAAACAAATACATATGTTTAGCAGTTGGAACGATATTGTAACTGCATTTTTAACTAGTAACCCTCCACATTTGGAGGAGCGCGATTTTGTTGAAACCGGTAATGAGTTCCTACGACACTATAATGTTATAAACAAACGGTTGAATTATGATAAAGTAACTAAAACTGACGAAGAAAAAGTAAAAAAAGAATTACAACAATATGGAAATAGTAATATTCATGAACTTTTTCAATTAAAACCAATACAGACAGTTGAACAAAGTCTCGACCTAAAACAACAACAACAAGAAGACAAACTAGCAAGACAATATGGAGAGGAATATGCCCGCCAAGATGAATTTGATAAAAACGTAAATATGGCTGATTTTGTCGGTGAAGTTGTAGCGGAGTCTATTGAAGATTATGCTGAAGATGAAGTTACCGATTCACAACTTGATATAAAAAATGCACAAGAACAACTTTTTAAAACTATCTCTGCTACTGCTATTGCAACTGCAGAACAAATTATTGCCGATGAAGAAAAAAAAACAATATCACTTGATGCCGAACAAGCCAAACGTTATGATGAATTTTATAGTGGAGAACGAGAATTTACGGAAGAAGTAATTAAAGAGTTAAATGTGGCTGATAGAGAATATCGTCCAGAATTAGAAGTAGGACAAGATATTGGAAAGCGTAATCAAGATGAAAAGGATAAGGAATATTTGGACCGTTCTAAAATAAAAGAAGAACATTTAGAGCGATTTCAAGAAAAAATTGTAAATGAGATACTTGAAGATTTTAAAAAAGAGTATGGAGATAATAGTGAAGAAAGAGTTGGTATCACTCAAGAGGAAAAACAAGACGAAAGAGATAGACGATGGAACATTATAGAAAACCATATGTTGAATAAAGTAGAGAAGATTATCGTTGAAAATGAGAATGAATTAAAACGAGAACTTAAAGACGAAACCATTAAAAATGGAAGATTTCAAGAAACAAAAAGGACACGAGAACTAGCTAAAAAATTGAGATGGCTTCAAGAAAATGGTAAATCATTAGTAGACGAAGTTATTTTAGAAGCTCAACTAGATGATATAAAAAATGAAAAAGACAGTGATATTGATATTAATATTCAAACGGATTTCACTTATTATGAGGATAAATTCTTAGAAAAACGTTTTAAATATAAAGCCGATTTTTCCGTACAAAACCTGGATTGGAGCACAGGCTGGAATTCATATTTTACTTTGGCGAGACAAGATACTTCTCTTTTAGAAGTTGGTGCATTGAGTGTTTTAAAATACCGAGAAGGATTACTAAAAAAATGTATTGTAAAAGCTAGAGAAGAAACGATAAGACGAATTGTTAAAACCGACAAACCATTCAAAGGATTTAATCATATATTACATGAAATATATAATACAACAATTCCTACAACGGATGAAGCGCGTATACTCGAATATAATACAGCTATGCGCCAATATAATGGAAACCTTGCTGGAGTTATAGATTTAATAGAAAAACTTAAACGTGAAATAATAAAAATAAATGAAAAAATGGATAGAGATCTCAGAGATATAGATGAAAAATTAAAAGAAGATATTAAGAAATATGACACCAATCCATATGAACTAGCATGTGGTATTATGGAAGCAAAATTAGGTTTAGGAAAAGCAGCTGTACCTAAAAAAACGACTAATTGGGATTTTCAAGAACTTCAATCTGGACTATCTAAACTTCAAACAGATATTGTATCTAAGTTGTATGGAAATGAAATTACAAAAAGCTTAGAATGGAATCAATTAGAGGAATTTCAATCAAATGGTAATTCAAATTTTAGTGAACATGAGCAAAATATTTTACGCCAAACGATTAATGCTCCATATGTAACTGAAGTATTATTTTATCCAGCAGATTATTCACAAAGAAGAGAACAAGAAAATGCGAAAAAAGCAGAATTAGTTAGACTCTTGGATAATATACTTCAATTAAAATTAAGTCAAAGTGATAACCCTAGAGAATTAGTAAACAAATTTAAAATTTTATTTGATAAACAGCATCCAGATTTTAATATTGTTTATAGAAAAATAAATAAAGATATATTAACATTAGACGAAACGAATCGATGGAATAAGTTATTACGTAATTCTGAGCCAATAACTAGAAATATGTTAGAATTATTAGATTTTAATATAGATGATATTAAAACTGAACTTCAATCTATACGATTGGATGAAGCAGCATCAGAAATATCATTTTCTGCAAGCGATAATATATATGAAGTAGCATTAGAATTATCAAGAAAAGCAACACAATCCGCATATGCATCCGAATTAGAAACAGTATCAGCAGCAGCAGCAGTAGAAGAAGAAGAAGAACAAGAACAAGAAGAACAAGAAGAACAAGAACAAGAAGAACAAGAAGAAGAAGAAGAAGAAGAAGAAGAAGAACAAGAAGAAGAAGAACAAGAAAGAGTAATATACTATTACCCTTGGAACGAGAATAGAATTAGAATTCGGACAAGAGAACATATGACTCAACGTATTGCTGACTGGAATATATTTATTCAAGATGAAGCGAGACGAAATGTACCATGGTATATATATGCATTAAATCATGGAGATAGATATATAGCAGAAGAGAGAGATGCCGCTGAGCAGGAGGCCAATCTACAGGCAGAGAGAGATGCCGCTGAGCAGGAGGCCAAGCTACAGGCAGAGAGAGATGCCGCTGAGCAGGAGGCAATAGAGCAATCAGAAAAACCACTTAGTGAAGAAGAAATAAATTTATTAACTTCACCTATCTCTTTAGAGATTAATCCCGAGATTAACTCTATGTTTGAACCATTATTTAACTTTGAATCTAAAGAAGGAATATTAACTGGAATAAAAATTACAGATGATAATTTATTAAATTATATAAAAAATGAATTCCAACATAGACTTATCTCCATTTCTCCAGAAATATTAAATAGAACACACATTATAACATTTTTAGAAAATGAAACAAAAGAGTTAACTGATTATAGAGACGCTATATATAATGAAGAAATAACACGCATGAGTGATTATAAAAATGCGGATAGATACTTTTATTTATCAGTTAATGCTGATAGAAAGACATATGAATTTAGAATTGCCGCATCCATAGGTGAAGAATTAAAAACTGGTTCATTTATATATAATATAAAAACACACCAATCACTTTTTATGGAAATATATAATCCTACTTATGAAAATTCGATTGATGAATTGATGATTGAGTTAGACTTAGATACAACAAAAATTATAGAAGAAGCTGCAAAAATAATAAAACAACAAGCAGAGGAGGAGGCTAAACTACAATCAGCGTCTCGCATCCATAGAAGACCTCAAAATCCATCTCATAATTATAGTCAGAATTATAGTAATACTGGAAGAAATACCAGACAAGTTACCTCAACCAATGGAAATACTAATTTAAACTTTAGATAAAATAATAATATGATTAAATAATATAAAGATAATCATAATTCTATACTAGAGTGATATTCTCATACCAGACTTAGCGCAGTTGGAAGAGCGTAGGACTGTAAATCCTGAGGTCGCTGGTTCGAACCCGGCAGTCTGGAATACTCTCATAAAAAAACAGGGAAGTCCCTGTTTTTTTATTTTCGGCCATCGGATATTTTTCGCATAACTTCTTATAATTACGATTTCAAGAAAACTCTCTACTAATTTCAAATTTTATATCTAAGTTATCAAACATCTTCTCTATGATCTTCTCATTCGTAGTCGGCAAAATCAATTTAATCGGATTATTATCTATATATTTCCCAAACAATCTCATTCGCTGAAGTGCATTCGTAACTGTTCCAAATGTTAAATCGCTATACTGATGGGTTAAGTGTCTTGTATAATCCGACGAGCAGTATGAAAGTCCGCGTAATGACATACGATTTGCAATAAACACTATATATTTTGCTTGATTCAATGAATCTATTAGCTGCGAGATAGGCTGTGATTTTAGTTTGTGAAAAACCCCGTTCGATATAATTCTACGCTCGCTATTCAATGTCACAAATACTATCTGTTTAAATTCTTCACTTAACGATAGTCCAATATTGAACATCTCACTTACCTTCCGAAACGCATTGATTAGCATCATTCCTTTATCTTGTCTCTTACGTACATCTTGATAGAACTGGCGTACAATCGTACTTACCGACGCATCATTATATTCGATAGTGATATTATTCAGTCCCTTATATTGCGGTGAAGTCTCGACATTATGAATCGTATGAAAGAATCCTGGAGATTTGTATAATTTATGATATGGAGTCGCAGTTACATAATATTCATGGACTGCATTGACGGCTAATAGATGTTGTCCGCGATGATAGGAATCGGATTCGTCCATAAAGAGGACGTATTTCTTTAATGGTTGACCAACAACATTGAACATCCTTAAAAACCGTATATATCTCGATTTATTATTCATAAGGACAATGACCTCTTTATCGATACGTTGGGTTTTACGATGAACCATCTGGTATTCGATTCCTGCGGAATGTAACCGTTGTAAGGTTTGGCTCATGACAAGTAACGAGTTCTGGAGAATAATAACCTTATGTACTCCGGCATATAGAGGATTTTGGATTGCCTCGATAATAGCCGCGGTTTTTCCTGACTGTACTTCTCCATAAATAAGGTGCCGGCGTTTATATAATCGAAGATTATTATATAAACGGGGGTCCATATAGTTACGTAGTGTCCATAGAGCTACTCTGTCTCCCGAATACTCGACAATACGCCCGATAATATCTGGGGTTAGCTTCATGTTATGTTTCTATATTTCTACGGCTTACTAAAAAAAAGATTTCAATTTTATAAAACGGTCATTTTAGGCATATATATAATATTATATATATATGTATATATGAATAGCAATTATACAAGAAAAAATACAAGAAAACATATATATAAAAATAAAAAATTAGTTGGCGGTGATTTAGTTGTAACTCCTGTTGTCGTCCATGCAATTAGTACAGTTGTCGCGTCAGTATCAACCTATTTCCAACATTCATATCTTTACAATATATTAGTAAATAATATAAGCGTCATAGTAAGTTATAATACAATAGCTTCAAATGCTGATACAATTATGTCAATTACAACTGTTATTATGGATGAATTGATTCTACTAAAAAGAAAACAGTATGAACTTGCAAATACTGACCTTTTTGGTAAGATTTCTTCTAAGTATAAGTATAACCCAGAATTTTTTAAACATTTAACGAACGATTCATACGAGATTATTGAAAAAATATTGGTAAAAACATTTAAATCGATTGGTTATAAATTATTATTGGATAATTTAGGTATTAATATTGAGTTTATAATAAAAATAATATATCTTGAAGATTTTAAAAAACTATTAAAAAAAATTTTTAATGGTATACCAGAAGATGTAGAAATTGAAATCAAGCCAAAGAATTTTTTAGGACTTTGTAAGTATAATGTAGTTCATCCAGGATTTTTAAAAGAAGTAATGAATTATATAGAAAAATTATTAGAGGGGATAATAGAACACAGTAAAATAATTCCAAGTTCTGGAAGATTATTATGGTTGATTGAATATCGTACCGATGAAGAAAAAGAGTCATATAATTATTTTGTTAATTTTTATAAAAAGAAAATTATAGCGGCATTAAAAAAGTTTAATAGAATATCTACAGAATACGCTCGAGAACCAGATACATTTAAACTTTTAATTGAAAA
>Ga0164295_10003563_pt1 | contig 12478 bp, 22 predicted proteins | sample GEODES006metaG_FD_111798 | JGI IMG/M metagenome (GOLD analysis project Ga0164295, IMG submission 111798) | Oligotrophic lake water microbial communities from Sparkling Lake, Wisconsin, USA - GEODES006 metaG | ecosystem: Environmental > Aquatic > Freshwater > Lake | place: USA: Sparkling Lake...
ATTTTAATAATAATTTCTATTTATTTTTATAAAATAAAAATTTATAATTTAGAATTAATATATTTTTTTAATATTTAAAGTAATATATAGTAAAATAATTTTTTGATTTTGAATTAAGATAAGTTAATAAATAATTCAAAAATAATTATATTATAAATATTAAATAATTTGAATGAATTTTATAATGATTTTCAATAATCTACATTTAGAACTAAACAAACGCCTTGTAAAACCCAATGACTTGGATGCTCTTATGTCCTTAAATTGCTCATGAAGACCAAGCCGACTCCCATGGCATTTTTCCTTAGCTAAGTGACATAAACGGGAACGTCTAAAGAGTCCTTTAGTTTGAGTTTATTGGCTTCTATGGGAACTATATGAATAATGGGCATATCCTAGATGAGTTCTTTTGGATTTTATCTCTTTAAAAACTATCCATCGACATTCCAAGCGGCGCCTTCAATATATAGTCCGTATATATAGCAGCCTTCATCTGGTCTATTTTTGATTTCTTCTGCGTGCTAGAACTTGGTTACTACCGTATATTGAGTTGATTTGTCTAGAGCCCATTTCTTTTTCCTTGAAGTATATTGAACCAAGGCAGTAAGGTAGCTTTAAGGGATATGGAGCCCTGAAATCCACATTGCGAAAGGTTCCATTTTGATCCAGTCACAATATTACTTGTATCTTCTTAAGAAATGGATCATCCAAGCCCCTAATTTCTTCTGTGTTTAGGGCGCTAATTTGCCCCATGCCATGGGCAGAAGTCCGTTGAATAAGGATACTGAAAGGTCGTCGAGTTCAGAATTCATTCCTATTTCTCCTTTCAAGGCTCTTTTTAAATTCGCTATGGAGGAAGAGATTTTATAAATCAATTTATTAAATCTCTCGAGCTCCTAGAAGAGCACGACGGTTTAAGGATCGACTTATTCAGTCTGATTTCTAATGGTTAGGACATCGAATTCGATAGGCATCTTGTCTTCAATGTCATTGGCAATTTTGCTGACATAATCGTCCTTGTTGATGCCCCCGCCTGCGCCCCCGTCAGTGGCCTACATGGACAGAAGATTGCTCCACAACAGTTTGGCGCCGTTCGTGAAATAAGTGATTTCTGCATTCGCATTTAATCCGAAGACATCCGGGGTGTTGATGATCGGAAGGTCTTGGATCTAAGTGAAGAATCCCTCGTAGTTCATGGCTTAAGGAAGTGCGTAGTTGTATTCCTAAGTTTGCGCAAAGTAAAATGGCTTGTTCTTGTCAAATAGGAAGTCGCCCATGAACTCATCTAAATAAGTCACCAACACCCTTCTGTCCAGATCGTCTGTAACTCTCCCTCCATACATCGCCTCTCCGATCAAATATTTTAAGGATGCCCACGGGATCATTTCGTCTTTATTGTCAAATGCTTTCTTTAGATAAAGTCCCAAAAGTCGGAAGGAAATTCTAAAATCTGATTCGTTAAAATCGTATGCGACATTCCAACCTATTTTCCCGTACTTTCTCCTATCCAGAATTATGGAATGGAAAAACGAGACCACCCAAACTAAGGGTTTGAAAGCATAATGTTGACATTCCTCTAATTACTCTTCCGTAAATTTAGAAATCGTGGCTCTAGTGTTCAACTTAATCCCATCCGGTGGCTCAGTAACGACTTTAAGTGACTTCTATAATAGGCCAAGAGGGAATAGATCTGAAGGTTAAGTCGTCAGCCATAAACGAAAGTCCTTATGAGGCTTTTCCATTAACTCTATTTATTTCTCCAGAGAGCCCTTGAGCCAATCCGGTAATAAATGGCAATTCTGAAGCATCAACCAATGGCCTCTTTAGGCAGACGTGTCCACAAATTAAGTCGCTTCCTGTTCCATCCCTTGACCTAAGGCCAAATATTTGAACTTATTACCTGCATATCCCAAAGCTTCGGCTAATTTACTTACATCAGACAAAGGGTCACTTCCCGGGGACAAAATGAACACGATCGGACACTTCTCATTGCTTTAGGAATATATCTTTTCATAATTCAGAGTGGGGGGCTAGACGAAATATTGGTTGTTATAGGTTTCGACAATGAATTTCTTGACTCCATTTACGATACGGTCGGGTCTCAAACACCTTAGGACCAACAGAAGTTAGAATGTCGTGATTTTATTGTACTAAAGAGGCAGGTCAATAGATTCGGGCCTCTCGTCATCATACCAAGTTTTAAACAACTTCAAATTGTCTTTCAAATCGTTTATGAAGTTTTTGAGACTTTCATTGATGGTTATGAGTGTCTGCAGATCCTTCCATCCGCCGACGGATATCCACGTGCCTGGGGAGGGTTCATCTGCGTCCTCCAGACTGGTATTCCCTTTTAGGAAGAAGTCCAACTCTTTCTTATCGAGAAGTGCGTCGCCGTCCAAAATACTGACTGTCATCTAGAATGAGAACATGAGTTTGTGAATTTCAAACACTCCCAAGCAAGTGTAGTCATATACATTTACGGTGAGCTTATCGATTATGTTTCTGAGTCGATTTTCTAAAATGGTATCTTTTCTGGCCTCTCGAAGGGAGTTATTGAAGACGATCAGATAGCTCGACAGAGAGAACTGATACATCTAGGAAATCTGGCTCAACCCCGTCATGGCGAAGAAAAGTATGCTTCCCCTTTTGGCGGCTGGATTGTAGGAGTTTCTCGCGATTTCGATTTCCTAGCTGGTCTCCTCGCCAATCCTGATTGCCTCGGTGATTTCGATACTCTTGTTCTTGGTTTCTTCCAGGGTCTAAATCAATTCATAGTTGTCTAGTAGGGATCCGCGGGACTCGGACAGCGATTGAAGCAACTAGTCCTCCGCTTATTTGAGTTTCTTTTTATTATCGGACATGGATTAGATGAGCTACAGCCTTTGCTTCTCTTTGTCCGGTCTTTCAAAGCCGACGACCACGTTCAGTAGCTGTTAGTGGAGTCCGTTTACTGTAACCGTGTAGTTGATGACCATGGTCTTCCCCATGATTTCTGGCGTATATTTAGGGTTCGATAACTTGGTGGTAAAATACAATTAGAAGTCATTATTGTACTCTATGTCGTTCTCCCCCAATTTCAGAAGTTTGATGCCTGCTCTCATCGTGAAATTCTTCTCTAAAATGGTATCGAGGGTAGGATCTAACTCCTCATCAACAGCCTCGAATAAGACCGGTTTCCCGAATTTAATCGCGTTTTCCAAAGGCTTTAAAAACGCATTTGCGCCCTCATTTATATTGAGAACCTTAAGCTCTTTTTCCTCCCTTTTTTTGATCCAATAACTGGCCTGCAGTTAGGGATCTATGCACAAGGGCCATCTACTGGCCCTTGTTGTCAATATCCCATTTTGAATACTGAGTTCATCGCTCGGAAGTCCTTCATTAGCCCATTGCGATATCTCCACGTCACTTGTCAACAACTCTTCGAGTTTGAAAATCTCGGACCTGGGAATGTCGAATTCCTACAGTTTCTCTTGCCAAAGTCCGTACACCATCTTTTTTCGGAAGAAAAAGTCAAAAGGACCGGTGTAACTGAGGAAACTACCGCATAAAAGACAGTCTCCTAGAAGTTTAACTTTCTTTTGATCCAAGATTTCGGTGTCTTCTGTCCACCTTTTTTGTTCTCTGGAGAGCCCTGAAATCAATTTGGTTGCGGCATTGAGTCTTTTTTACATAAGGGTGGCTTGAGAGGTCAATTCGTCTAGCTAAGCCTGTTTGATGCCTTTATTGGTATTAAGGGAAGTCAACTCTGAATTCAATCTCAAGAGTAACTATTCAGTGGCTTCTAGGTCGCTTTGGAGCTGGTTTTTGCGTTTCTCCATTTCGCCTACTTTTTTTTTCATGGGCTCTACTTTTTTATTGACGTCGTATAGATTGAGCGTGTTTTTGAGCCACTGGTAGATATTGTCGGCGGCACCTGAGATATCTTTGATTCTTTTCATCTGCTCCTACTCCTTGATATCGAGATTCCTGATTCGATCGATGGTCTTGGAACTTACCGAGCCTATTTTGGAACTGAATTTCTTGAGTTCTTCCACGAACTTGGCGGGGTTCATCATCATCTGTTTTGCGCCGTTCCAACCGTCATTCTCGCCAATGTTGTCAATTGGCTTGAGCATCATGACCATCATAAAGACACACTCCACTGCGGGGTGCGGTTTGTTTATAGTTTTAAGCAGGGAGACTTCTTTTTAGTCGATGTTTTAAAGCGCCAACTCCGCAGCCTCCAACATGGGAATCGAGTTCTTCAGAATTTCATCAGCCTCAACTTAAGAGGCACTGATCAGCACCTGATCGATGTCCAACTATTTCTTCTTTTCGATGGCCTGAAACTGATGTTTAGAGGCGATTTCCGTCTTCTATTTGATGTCTTCGATCAGGTTCTCGACCTGTTCTTTCTCTTAATTGACCTCGACCTGCTTGATTTCAAGTTCTTGCTATAGGACTGAAACTTGGGCCGCAGCGTCGATTAGTTTAGTCAGGCCGTTTTAGAACCTGCCAATCATCAGAGAATACAGAGCCCTGTTTTCCTGCAACAACTTCTTGTAATTGAACAAGAAATCCAGATAATTCTTAGGCGTGCTGAAATTCTTTCTCTTCATCATGCGCTCAAACTCTTCAGAAAACTTCTGGATACTCGTATGAACCATAACTATATGAGATATTATCCTCGGTCTTATCTCGCTCGGCAGATCCACCTCGCCCAAAAAATAATTAGCCACCGACATCAAAGCCTCCTCCGGCCAGTTGAAAAACCAGTCGATGCTTGTGTTGCTCACCATTCCCGGGAAATTTCGACATCTGATTCTCAGAGTGTCCCCTGCAGGCGACATCGCTAAAACGATATGCATGTTGTCCTTCACTTTGTCTAGGAAATAGTTCCATCTTAAATTTATTAAATTTCATATTATATACTATAAAATACTCATATAGAATTCCATTTTCTAAAATACACATTTAATATTTTTAATATTTAAATTCGAGTTTTATTATTAAAATTTGATTTTTATTACTAAAATTCGAGTTTTAAAGGGTATTTTTAGAAAAGTTGAAATTATATAAATTTTTATAATAATGATTTGTAATATATTACAGGTCGTCTTTGGTTTCGCCCATTCCTTTTTTCTTGGCCTCGTCTCTGACTCTATCACATATTTATTTTTTGCCTTCGTCGTCGAATAGGGCAGGCACCATTCCAATGGTTAGCATATTATTGATCAATTCGAGAAATCCTTCCTCCATGACATGAGAGTCGGTAAACAAGAAAACAACCTATTTAACACAGAGAATTTCATAAAGTTTCTTTAGATCTTCTCTGAAGTCTTTTTCCTTATACCCTCTTGTCAAAGTAATTTAGAACAACTGACAGCCAGCGATGTAAGTGGCCAGTCTGGACAAAGACTGTTTGCCAGAGCCGCCGTACCCCACCAGAAGAGCATGTCCTCTGGGGAACCTAATGATCCTATTGATTTTAGTGAGATGCTCCAGCGCATCTTTAAACAGGACTAGGTTCATTTCTTACATTCCGTCTTCTTCCTAAAAATATTTGAAATTTTACGTTGTACATCTTCAAGAAAGTATCGAATTTCTTTTAGACCTCTTCGTAGTCTCCGCAGTCCTGATATATTTTGGGGTCTATGGTTTCGGGTTCGGCAGGATTCGAATTCATGTAATCTCCGATAAGGATGGGGTCCTTCATGGCGTACTCGAACTCGGTCCTAAAGTTGTCCTCAACAAGTTTAGCGATGTACTGTTGCACGAGATCTCGGTCCTCCTGGGTGGTGAGTTTATCGGCAAAGACCCTCAGACTTTCGTTCCTCCAGAGTCTGACCAGCTGTTCGGGTTTGTTGAAATAGTCGATGGTGGACTTGCAAAGCCCTTCATAGACTCGCGAGAGATCCCTCAAATTAAAAATGTAGTGGAATTTAATGGGAGTTCTGGGCAGCAGTTCCACCAGGGTGTTATACAGTTTGACCGTCATCTGAGTTATCTTCTAGGTGAAATTCAGGGCCTTGAGTTCAGGCAGGTTGGACAAGTGCGCCGTTAATATCGAGTTGTAAATGCGTTCTACATTTGACTCCGAGGGGAAAAGGATGTTGAAGGTCACGAATAGGGTCAAGAACCTCGGGTCGATTGAATTGGTCCCTCCTCCGGGCGGCAAAGTGGCTCCCACCAATTGCGTGTCTTTAATTATCTTCATGTCGAGTTGACCACCCCTCTCATATATGTACCCCCTTTCTAAGTAGAATTTCAGCCATGCTATGGGCTATTGAGTTCCGTATTTGTCCACATTGGGCATGTGCAAATCGTCCACAAAAATGATCAGTTATTTCCCTGTATTTTTGGGTCCGAATATTCTCCCAGACCTCTTGTCAATATTATCGTCGATGATGTTCTAGACGTCGATGGATCTGGTTCTCGAGGAGAAATTCATATTGAGTCTCAAATAGTTATCAGAAGGCAAGGATCCTAAATAGGAGGACATGATCACAGACTTGGCAGTTCCGGACTCGCCCACGAATAGGACTGGCTGTTTCCTTTGGATCATCTGACCGACCAAGAATGAGAATCTCTTGGTGTCAGCGGTGGGGACGAGAATAGAAGAGAATTTGCCGTCTGCGGGGGGGAGGTATTCGGTGGTGAGTTTCTCCCACTGCGTCCAATTTTGAGACACCCCGTTGAAATCGAAGAAACTGTCGTACAGAGAGTTGTTCGGCAAGTGGCGACCAGAAAGAGCTTTTAACATCATTTCGAATTTGACCCTCGATTGTGCGGAGAGACAACATCCTACCGACCAGATCAGGCAGAAAATAAACATGTATTCGATCAAATTCGCGTCTTGACACTTCTCCTCGTCTATGATCATGGAGTCTATCAACTTGCAGAGTTGCTGCACCATATTCAAATTGGTCCTGTTCAAACTCTGCTCCAAAGGCTTTATAATCTCTTCTTCGTAGATTCCCTCGAAAATCAAATTGATCAAAGGGGGCACGTACTTTTAAAATATTTCCTGCAAAGTTTCACACAGAATTTCGTATTTGTCCTTTTTCTCTATGTACTTCTTGATCCATCTGTCGAAATAGGGCTGGTATTTGAGGTTCTTGGGATCCACATATACCATTCCACATCTACTGATTGTGGCCGGCGAGGCATATTACAAATCGTAGACTTCGAACAGCAGTTTGCAGTATTTCTCCAGTCTAATACGATCTCCATTGATTAGAGTCAAAAGTTTATTATCATCCATGACCGAATTCATATTTTCGACCCAAACGGCGTCCACGTCCCCGTCGAAGATAATCCATCGCATAACGTCTTTCCCGGTGGGTTTCTCGTTGGCCAGTCTAAAAGTCTTAGAAAGTATGCCGTCAGACCACTCTCTCGTTTGGATGTCCATAGTTCCATAAAGCTCGTTGGTGGTCTGAGCCTTTGGGTTGATGTAAAAACACTCCGCATTTTCAATGGCTTTATAGGCATTTATGACAGCGGTCTTTCCCGATCCTGTCGGGCCCACGACCATCGAGGTGTGTCTGGTCATCATAGTCTCATACAGCTAGACTATTTTGTCCTGTTGATCAGCCAAGACAATCAACTGCTCTTTTTCGTAGTATGAGGTAATTTTATCTTTGCGGTCGAAAGGCTTTCGTTCTATATGCATGTTTGGAAACAGGTCGTCTATTAGTCCGTGGAATAAAGGCACGTCGTCCTAAACAAATTTGGGCATGTTCATGTCTCTCAGGGCTCTCATGAGCACGAGATCCTCTAACATGTCCTAAGCCTCTCTCTTAAGTTGTCCCGCCATTACAAGCACTGATTTTAACGCCCTCAGTCCGAAATCGTAATGGAACTGTTTGGAAAGCTATTCTTGAGACAATTTATACAGAACAGTCATTTTTTTGGCGAGCATTTTGGCATTGTTAAAGCCTTCACTCATCAACATATTTTCACAAATCATATTGAGATCAGGCACGACCATGGTCACAGGTCTAAAAAGGGCCTTAAGATTGTCTGGGAGTTCAGATCGACCTTCATAACCGGGATTCATAGTTATGAATATTCCCACCGTGGCGACCACCTTGAGTTCTTTTCGCAACAGCTCAAAAGTCTTCTTCTCTTTGATTAACGCGTCTTGAATGGATTTGATTTGTACCGAGACCACGGACAAGACCTCTGGATTTATTCTATTAAATTCATCGAAACAACCCCAGAACCCTGTTTAGACCAAACCACTAAAAATGATTCCCATGGCCCTATAGTCTAAACCGTCACCGCAATTCGTCACACAACATCTTATCGCCAGTCCCTTGGCCAAATCTTTGACCGTCTCAGTTTTACCGGTCCCGGCTGGACCTGCGGGAGCACCCCCCAATTTAAAAGTCAGAGCAGTGGTTAAAGTCATGACACAACGATCGGTCAAGGGAGTTATGACTAGACGCCCGTTGAGGCCCTGATATTCATATCCATAGGAGAATTGTCCGGTGCATTATTTAATTTGAATGTCATTTTCGTTCAGGTCCCAATAGAATCTGAGCTATGACTCCCATTCGAACTCCCTGGCGTCTAAAATGGAGTCTCTTACAAACCCATCGACGATGTCTCTAGCATGGACGTCCACTATGATCAGAGTATTTATTTTGAGTCTGTTATTCTTGGTGACATCGGTTCTTATAAGTTCTACCAAGTCATTTAGGTCCTTGGTCTATTTGGCAGATTCCTTTTAGTTAAAAAAACGACCTGTTTCATGGCATATTTGTTTCCGGCACGCACTTTTTTGAATACATCTTCGACCCTCCAAGTCCACCAGACCTGTGTGCCAGCAATGGTGACCATGCCTAAGTTATTCATGATCCACTGAGTTCGCATCTGGTTTGCGTAGTTGAAAATCATTTCTTTGGTGATGTCCTTCAAGGTCTTTTGCATCTCCAAATCGACTTTGAACATCCACCCCTCTACAGGTTTCTCGACTTTGATTCCTTCTATGAAGTTGTAGCTCTCGCCCTCATCTGAAAGCATGCCTGCGACTGTTTTCCCCCTTTGCACCAGGACTTCTCTGCAGTTATCAAATAATTTAAGCATGTGAGGTTGCACCGCGTCTACGTCAGACGAACCCAGAATCGACAACAGATCCTCGTCCGACAAAAAGTAGAATCGGGGGAAGTAATTCCTCTTCGTATCCAAATAATCAGACAACGACTTCTGTCTTCTATCCAACTCTTCCGAAAGCCCCTTAAGCTCGTTTAATCTCTGTTCGTTCAATACACAGCACGCATATATATTCGCATTCTTACCTGTTAACTCCATTATCCTAAAATATATTAGATTCGCTTCATTAATCATTTTCAAATTAAATTACTCAAAAATATTCATTTTTAAATGTACCAACCTATTCCGTAAATTAAGTGTTTTTGGCAATATATTCATATTTTTAATTTTTAAATCAAATTTAGATTTTTATTAAAAAATGAATTTCGAACATTTACTTAAATTTTCGAAATTTAACTAATAATAAACAAAAGATTAATATTCGTTAATATTATTTAAATTTTGAAAATTCTAATAAATTGTTTAGAATTGAAATTTATACTAAGATTTTAAATTTAGAATGAATTTATAATGGTACAAATAAAATAATTGTGAATGAGATTAAAAATGAGTAATAATGAAAATGATAATAAAATATGAACTTTTTAAAGAATTTGTCATTTTTGTCGAATTTCCTGGCTTCGTCTCTCAACTACTATCTGATATCGTCGGATCCGGTAAAGATGCCTTCTAAATATATCCATTTTTTTTGAACGATGAACCACATTTCTATGGTTTCCGAAATCCTATTGAGAGCTTGCTCCCAGTGCCTGACTCTTTTCAAGAAGGCAGCGACATATTTGCTGCTGGCAACCTACTGTAGATTAGTGAGCTGGTCTTCCAGTAGCTGTTTGACGTCCTCGTTGGACTTCAAAATGAAGGTCTCTTCTCCGCCTTTGATCAGATTTTGCAGTTCGAAATTGGTGCCTTTCCAGACCTACTCGATGTTCGAGATTTCGATTTCATTTTTGGCCTCGTTGGAGGCCTCCGTACAGATCTCAGTGACCATTTCAGGGAAGTTTTGCAAGTTAAGTTTGAAGACGTTTTCTAAAGTTAGAGACTTCACGTTGAGTTCGAAATCGATGCCCGTGTTCTTCATGAGTTTCTCCCAATGTCTCTCCGAAATCTGACTGTATTTCAACTGTTGAATCAGGGGGATCGAGTCTTTAAACTCCTTTATCATCAGGGACAACTTATCGTAGGTGGGGTGTCCGTTATACTCGTTCGCCAGTTTCTTCCTCAATTTGTCAAACTTATCAGAACCCACCTTTAGAATATCGCTGTCCAACTTGTTCCAAAGCATCGAAGACCACTCCTGCAAGCTCTGTTTTATGTCCTTGTAATGACCGTAAAGCACTTGCATCTTCTTATTCTCAATTTCAATCGAAACCAGCTCCGGGAAGGTCGAAATCGGCAAATTGAACAGTTTTTCGGCCAAAATAAGTCCGTCTTTTTTTTTATTGTATTCCGCAGTCTTCACTTTATAGGACTCAAGCAGGTCAAGACCTTTGTCTAAAGTGACGTCTGGGGATCCAGGTCCCTCAATTTCATACTGCTTGAAAAGCAGTTTAATTTAGGCCTAGAAGTCCATGACTTCCTACTAGGTGACCTTCGCAAAATGTTTTTTCACATCTTGTAACATATGGTCTTTTAATTTGGCCTCGTGAACAAGTTCCCTCCAATTTTTGTCTAGGACTTAGGCCTCGTTGTACTTAACCGGATCTACGTTTTGTTTGTACATTTCCAGGGTTCTGAACCGCTCTTGGACGTCGAAGATCCTGAACTCCATCATCATGGTCATGTCTTTAATCTCGGTAATGGTGTTGAGCAGAACCTTAAGTTCCTCTATTCTGGGGGGGTCGTCCGCCAATCTCTCTCTGTAGGCCGCGATCTCGTTTTTTATCTAAACAAGTTCCCGTTCCCCCATCGTCTTCAACACCTTCCCGTGCTTGTCAAGCCATTCCTAAGCCTCGTTTTTAAATTTAGAAATCACCTTTCCGAAATTCACCTAAATGAAAAAGGCGTTTCTGTAAACTGGGATTTCCTAAAATTCATTTATCATTTGTTTATAATAGCTCATTTTTAACTCCAAGTACGTCGTATTAGGATTCTTGTCCACGTATTTCTCTACCGCCAATTTATTCTTATTATCAAAAAGGTGTTTTTTTCTGTCATCCTCCCACATCTCCTTGAAATTCCTGACTTTATCCGAACATTTCTTTTTTATATCCCCGATTTGGAAGCACACCTGTATGATTATGGGATTATCAATGATTTCTTCAAAAAATGTGTGTCTTTGAATGGGCTCATCATTGGGGCCTTTAGACGTCTCACAAAAGATACAAGTGCTGTCTTTCCACCTCCAGAAACTTTTCGAGGTCTCAAGGATGTTATCGATGAGTTTTTTCAAAATTGTTTCGATTTCTGGAAGGGGAGGGTTATTATTCAAATAAGGGTGGTCGTATTCGGCCTGGATTTGAAACAAGGGGGTCTGTTTACTAGTGGGCTGTTGAATGAGATTCTTAAAAGTCAAGAGGGCTCTCAAAATCATCTTTACTAGAGCATTATAGACTCTGCGTTCCCAGTAATAATAGTACTCCTTCATTTTAGGGGAGGCTCGTGTCGAAGTGTTGCAGATGTTTTACTCAACTGAATTTATATTTTAGATTACCGTTGTCCAGAAGCTATTCTGAAATTATCTTGTATTTATCGGCCATCTCTGCCGTCACTCTCAGCAGGTGGTCTTCAAAATGGTTCGAAAACTCCTAAATCTGCAAAAGCTGATTATTAGGCAAAAACTCAAAATTCTTGAGAATTACAGCATCTTCGATTTGTTTTAAAATATCTTCTATCATCTATGAGGACTTGAGTACTTTGTTCTTTATGTCTTTAAAACTGTTGATTGCCTTGATTAATACTCTATACCTTATTGCAGTTCTCTATGAAATCCGGAATCCCCAAAGAAGACAAATTTTGACTTTCGTACCCTGGTTCTAAAGCCTTGTTTAGCTTTTTTATCTAGTCAAAGAGCAGAGTTCTGTCTATGTCATTGAGAGAGTTCACAGTGTTATTATAGTCCTCAAGCATAAGATTTAGCTTATCGTCGTACTGATAGTATTCCCTTTCCTGAAGCGAAATATTTATTATGGTCTTCGGAATTTTGTAGCCCATCTTTTCCAAATGCTTAGCCTCTTTTATAAGAATTTTAAAATCATCTGAGAAATTGACCGTGTAGTGATTGTCATCAATTTTATTCAGGATTTCCTTTTTAAGAAAGTTCATGGCTTTCTCTATTATTTTGTCATTCCATTCGTTGAATCTTTCTTTTTAGAACTGATCGATCATTTTTGCAAGGTCCTTGTACTCCTTCTTCACTGTTTAAAAATAGTCTTTGTCTAAA
>Ga0164295_10003564_pt1 | contig 12478 bp, 13 predicted proteins | sample GEODES006metaG_FD_111798 | JGI IMG/M metagenome (GOLD analysis project Ga0164295, IMG submission 111798) | Oligotrophic lake water microbial communities from Sparkling Lake, Wisconsin, USA - GEODES006 metaG | ecosystem: Environmental > Aquatic > Freshwater > Lake | place: USA: Sparkling Lake...
CGTTCGAACCTTGTTCGAAGGGGCGCACCATTGGCCTCATGTCAAACGATGCAGGCGCATGGCGCCCGGTTCGTTGATCGTTCGAACCTTGTTCGAAGGGGCGCACCATTGGCCTCATGTCAAACGATGCAGGCGCATGGCGCCCGGTTCGTTGATCGTTCGAACCTTGTTCGAAGGGGCGCACCATTGGCCTCCTGTCAAACGATGCAGGCGCATGGCACCCGGCTCGTTGATCGTTCGAACCTTGTTCGAAGGGGCGCACCGATTTCCGGGCAGAACGCACAACGGCGGGTTCTGCCTTTGCCTTGAGCCTCGGCAATCACGTGGCAGAGTCCCAAGCTCACACCCCGGAGGTGATGCGAGTTCGGAGGAGAAACTGGTCCGGGCTTCGCTGTTGCCGCAATCGCCGGACCACCAGCCTGAATCGGGAACTGTCCAGCTCGGATCGGTCCGGGAAACGGCAAACACACCAACCGCATCGGGCTGATTCCAGAACACCACTCGCCCTTGCTGGCTGTTTGCATCATCGTCTGAGGCGTTGGTGAGAAGGCTGATTTGGGTTACCCCACACGGATGACGCGCTGATCGATCGCGCCAAACAGGAGACTGCCGTCTCGCATCAGGCATTCCATTCGAACCGTATCGCCAAAACGCATGAAGGCTGTTCGGGCACTGCCTTCATCAAGCATCTCAATCCCGCGTCGTTCGGCGATGCAGGAAGAGCCGACCTCCCGGAAATTGGTGTTGGAGACCGTACCCGAGCCGATGATGGTGCCGGCACACAGGCTGCGTGTCCGTGCGGCATGGGCGACGAGATCGTGAAAGCCGAATTCCATCTCGGCACCTTCTGCGTTCCCGAAGCGTGTGCCGTTCCAATCGACCCGCAGCGCCAGATCGATGCGGCCATCGTGCCATGCATCACCCAGCGCATCGGGCGTCACGGCGAAGGGCGCCACCGAACAGGCGGGCTTGGCCTGCACCCAGCCAAAGCCCGTCTTCATTTCGATGGGCGCCAGCGCACGCAGCGACCAGTCATTGATCTGCACCAGCAGCTTGATATGTGCCATCGCCTGTTCGGGTGTGACGCCCATGGGGACGAAATCGGTGATGACGCCGAATTCACCTTCGAAATCGATGCCATCCGCCTCGCTGGGCAGCGGCACATCGGCGTCACCGGCCAGGAACTGGTGCGACAGGCCCTGATACATCAGGGGGCGGCCCGGTGGCGGCGGATCGGTGCCGAACAGGGTTTCCATCAACTCGCCGTGGCTGCGATAGGCAGAACCATCCAGCCACTGCCAGGCGCGCGGCAGCGGCGCGGCAAAGCGCTGGCCAGCGGTGGCATGGCCCTCGCCTGCGGCCAGGCGCGCGGCCAGAGCCCGCAAGGCTGGCTCGGCCGTGGACCAACTGTCCATGGCGGCCTGCAAGGTGGCAGCAATCGGCGCGGCGAGCAGGCACCGGCTCCCATCGGCGCTGACGACGACGAGCGCACCATCCGGCGTGTCGGTGTCGATCGTGGCAAGTTTCATCCTGGTCCCCTTCCGGATCGGAGCTGATGTTGGCGCGAAAGGTCAGTTATCGATGATGGCAACCGCACGGGTCCAGCCGGCGGAAGCGCCGCGAATCTTGTGCGGGAAGCAACTGACGGTGAAACCGAACGGCGGCAGCACTTCCAGATTGTGCAGCTTTTCAAGGTGGCAATAACCGATGTCGCGTCCGGCCTTGTGGCCTTCCCAGATCAACGACGTGTCACCCGTTTCCGCGACCTTGCGGGCGGTGTGGCTGAAGGGCGCGTCCCAGCTCCACGCGTCGGTGCCGGTCACCCGGACGCCGCGTTCGAGCAGATACATGGTCGCCTCATAGCCCATGCCACAGCCGATGTTGACGAAATCCGGGTTGCCCACGGCCTTGCCGGCTGCCGTGTTCACCAGCACGATGTCGAACGGCTGCAGCCGATGCCCGATCCGCGCCAGTTCGGCCTCCACATCGGCGGCGGTGGCGACATAGCCGTCGGGGAAATGCCGGAAGTCGAGCTTTATGCCGGGATTGAAGCACCATTCCAGCGGCACTTCATCGATGGTGATGGCGCGCTCGCCGCCGTTCATGGTGGGATGGAAATGCCAGGGCGCATCGAGATGGGTGCCATTGTGCGTGGTCAGCCGCACCCATTCGGCCGCAGCAAAGCCGGCACCATCAGGCGTCTGCTCGGCGGTGACGCCCGGGAAAAAATGGCCAAGCTCGGTCAGGGTTTCCGTGTGCTGCTGATAGGTGATTTCGGGCCGCATGAAGGGCGGATCGGTGATCACGTCATTTTCCAGATAAATCGACAGATCAATGAAGGTGCGGGCCATGTTCAAACTCCCTTGGCAAATGGGCGAAGCGCTGCCGGCGTGATGATCAGGCCGATCAACCCGCCATAGCCGACCTTGAGGGCAAAGGCGGCGGACCAGGCGAGGGTGGACCAGGGCCCAAACCACAGCATCGCCATGATGATGGCGGCCAGCCCCAGGCCGAGCACAGCCAGGGCCAGCGCCCGCCGGATGATCGCTGCAACGGACGGGACAGCAGTGGCCAGCGGCAGGCGCTTCTGCTGGGCGCGCACGACCAGAGCCGGCATCAGCGCGGCCATGAAACCGGCACCCAGCGTTTGCGGCACCAGATCCACGGCCAGACCATCCAGCGTGCGCACGGCAATGCGCTGCGCCGGTCCGAAGACCGCCAGGAACAACCCGGCACTGATCACCATCGAGATGAGGATGGAGATCAGCGTCTGGGGCCGCACCTGCGCCATGGCCGCCTTCATGCGCTAGTTCGGCCGCCCAGGGTTTCGGCGAACCAATCGGCAATATAATCGCAGCCGTAGGACATGTTGTCGGCGCCGACATGTTCCACGCCGCCTTCACGGGGCGTGAAGATCTTCAGCTCGCGCTGCGGGCAGTTGCTCAACTGGTCAAAGCTTTGATGGGCATAGTCCAAGCCGATCTGCCGGTCCTGCTCGCCGTGGGTGACGAGGAAGGGCACCTTGATGCGCTCCATCACACCGTTCAGGTGCATGTCCCGCGTCTTGGCGTGGAAATCGTCCATGTCGCTGGCGCCGAACACCCACATCACATGCGCCCAATAATGCGGCACCGGGTTTTCGCCCTCGCGGCGCAGGCGCTTCTGCTGCACTTCGGCCCAATTATGGTTGGCGCCCCACACCGCGCCGGAAGCGAAGCGCGGTTCAAAGGCCACGGCGCGCGGCGCGAAATGGCCGCCCAGCGAAATGCCGGTCATGCCGATGCGGCTGGCATCGACATCAGGCTGCGCTTCCAACCAGTCGACCGCCGGCGATGCCCATTGTTCGGCATAGGGGGTCGCGTGGAGATCGTGCAGACGCAGCGCTTCGCCCGTACCGGGCTGGTCCACGCACAGGGTGGAGATGCCGCGTCGCGCCAGCGCCTGGGGCAGGTTCGACCAATACAGCAGTTCCTTTGAGCTATCGAGGCCGTTGCAATAGACCACCACCGGCTTGGGGCCATCGCCCGGCGCCCGGCAATAGAGCGCCGGATAGGCGCTGTCGCCAACGGGGATCATCACCCGTTCGACCGGGTGGTCGCCCAATTGCATCGCCTTGGCGAACACCGCCTGCGCCTTGGCAAAGGTTGCGGCGCGGGCCGGGCTGCCATGGGCCTGCATGCGTTCGCCAACGAACAGATAGAGCGCGGCGCGCTCCAGCTTCTTCGCGGCCGAAAGCGTGCGGCCACGCGCCTCGTCCTCATCGGCAAGGCCGATCAGGCGATCGCCCATCGCCACCCATTGTTCCAGGAAGCGACCGGTACCGGCATCCTCGCCATTGGCCGCGGCGTCCCGGATCGGCTTGCACATGTCGATGATCTCGCCGATCTTGCCGCCGCTTTCCAGGGCGATCGAGACCGACAGGTTCCAGACATAGTTGGGGAAATATTCGAACAGCGCCATGGCTTCAGATCCCCGCCGGCTGGAACAGGCCCGGATCGGGCGCGGCGTGTGGCATCGTCTGCGGTCCGCCCACCCCAATGCCCCACTGGTCCATCACCAGCGGCGCTGGCGTGTGCACCTGGGCCTGCCATGTTGCGTCGTCCACCTCTTCCAGTTCCGCCGTATATTCGACCGCGAAGCCGGCCGGCGTGGTGAAATAGCTGAAGGTGTTGTTGCCAGCGGTATGGCGGCCTGGCCCCCAGCGGATGGTCGTGCCCTTCTGTTTCAGGCGGTGGATGCCGCGCATCATGTCGTCCACGCCCAGCATGTCATAGGCGACATGGTTGAGGCAGGGCGGCCCCGGCAGGATCGCCAGCCGGTGATGCGCATTGTTGCAGCGCAGGAAGCACATGAAATCACCCAGCCAGTCGCTGACCTTGAAGCCCAGCACTTCGGTGAAGAAACGCACCATCGCCTGATGATCGGGCGAATGCAGGACGATATGGCTGATCTTCTGCGGAATGCCTTCCCAACGCGTGAGATCGCGGGCCGATCCACGGGCGACATCGGCAGAGATTTCGAACGGCAGCCCATCCTTGCTGAAAAAGCGGAAGCCATAGCCGCCGCCCAGCGTCGTGAGGACGCGCGGCGGGAAGATGATCTGGCAGCCATGAGCGGCGACGGCCGCGTGCAGGGCATCGACATCGGCCCGGTTGGCAGCGGCCAGGGTGATGATGTCGACACGCTGGGTTTCGGCCTGGCGCAGGCGGACGACATAAAGCTCGTCATGCCCTTCGGCCGCGAAATGCAGCAGGCCATCCTGCTCGCCGGCGTCCTTCAGACCCCAGACATCGCGGTAGAAGGCCGCTTCGGTCGCGATGTCGGTTACGGCATATCCGACATGGCGGATTTCGCTGACTCTGGCCATTGTTCCTCCGGCTTGAAAATCCTGTGGGCGGGCGCGCTCAGATCGGCTCGGCGACCTTGATGAACATGTCCCGGGTCGCGCTTGCATTGTCGACCAGCGGCCCCTTGCCGATCTGGCCAAAACAGATCGCCCGCGACGCCTCGACGATATAACGGCAACGTTCGAAGCGGCGCGCGCGATAGGCGGTGAACGCCGGTTCCGGGGCATCGGCCACGGCCAGCTCATCGGCCAACACCAGCGCATCCTCGATCGCCATGCCGGCACCCTGACCCAGATGTGGGGTCGTGGCATGAACGGCGTCACCCAGCATCACGATCCGCCCCTTGTGCCACGGCCCTTCCAGGAACAGCCATTCCAGCGGCTTGTAGACCACCTCATCATCATCGGTGATCTGGCCGACCAGCGCGACGATCGCCGGCGAGGGCACGCCGGCGATCTTGCTGCGCATGGCGGCGGCCAGCTGGTTCTTGTCATACCGGGGATTGCCGGGTTCTGGCGTGGTCACATACATGTACATCAATTGGTCAGACAGGGGCACCAGGCCGATTCCGGTCTGGCCTTCATAGGCCTGCAGGCCGATCACGTCGGGCGTGCGCTTGAGGTTGTAGCGCCAGACTGACTGGCCGGTGAACTCCGGCTTGGGTGCATCCGGAAAGATCAGGCCACGGATTTGCGAATAAAGCCCATCCGCCCCGATCACCAGGTCATGGCGCCCGGTGCTGCCATCGCTGAACGTCACCGAAACGCCGGCGCCATCATCCTCCAGGGTGCTGACGGTGATGCCCAGGCGCACCGAGGCGCCGGCCAATTTGGTCCGGTCACCCAGCACCATTTGCAAGGCCCGCCGGCCGATACCGACGTTGCCGGGATACCGATCCACAAGGCGCGGTGTCGGAATGTCGGCCACGCACTGCCCGGTGGGGATATAGACCTGCACACGGTCAAAGCCGAAACCGGCATCGATATAATCATCAATCAGGCCCAGTTCGGCCATGGCCCGTATGACATTGCCTTGCTGGATGATGCCAACGCCATAAACCGACCAGTCAGGATCGCGCTCGATCACCTCGACATCATGGCCCTTGCGCCGCAGAGCGATGGCGGCCGTGAGACCGCCGATGCCGCCGCCGACAATCAGAATGCGCAAACCCTGCACGTTCCCTTCACTCCCCATGATCGGCCCTGCGCCGGGACCGCTTGCTTGCTGGTCAGTATGGCGGCGCCAATCAATCTGTAAAAGCTATTGTATTGATACATATTCATCAGATTGAATGATGATCTTTGGCGGTGCGGCTGGATGATCGCCAGGTTGTGGTCCAAGTGGCCGGGCTTGACGACGCAGTCGCGGCCGGCGCGCCGATCATCGTGCTGCAGCGCAGCGTTCGGATGACCGTAGGCAGCAATGGTCTGGAGTTGCGCGTCCAGAGGATGAAGCACAAGGCGCTGCTGTTGGCGGTGGCGATCGTGCCGGCCAACTGATGGTCAGGGCTGGGCTTCCGGCAACGGGATGTCGTCAACCACGACCGGGTGCGCCTCGGTCAGCACGAAGGCGATGCGGCAGGCCTCGCTGGCGCTGGGATTGCGCCACAGATGCATGGTGCCGCGCTGAACCACGATATCGCCCGGGCCCAGCCGGGTGACGCTGCCATCGTCCAGTTCCAGTTCCAGTCCACCCGACAGCACGATGCCGTAATCCAGGCTGTGGGTGCGGTGCATCGGCGATGCCCGCCCCGGGTGCATGTCGACAATCCGGATGACCGAACCGCCATGCAGGGTCAACCCGGCGGCGCGTTCCCGGCCATCGGTCGGGTCCATATTGTCCACCGGCAGCAAGGGTGCGGTCCACACCAGGCAGAAGGCTGCGTCGCCAGACGGAATGTCGGCCACCGGGAACTGCGCATCGCTGCTGACGATGGCGCGGCCTTGCTGATCATGCCCGGTGACGATGCGGCGCACAGGGGTGCCGGCGGTGCTGCTCATGCGCATTGGCTTTCGATGGGAGGCAGGGCGGCAAGGGCGGATGCCACGAGCGCGGCGACGGTGCCATCATGGCGGAAGCCAAGGGCATCGGCGGCGGGAGTATACAGCGGCGGCTGTGCGGCAAAGCCGGCTTCCAGCAGCGGATCGGGATCATGGGCAACGAGCGCCGGATTGGCACCGGTAGCGACCGATATGGCCGCAATCAGGGCATCGATCCGGACGCGCAGGGCCGGCAGGGTGATCGCGCGGCCCGGCGGCGCCGCACTTGTATCGATATCGAGTGCGTGGGCAAGATTGGCAGCCGATGCCGAAACCGACTGCAGCCAGACCTGCCCCAATGCAGAGACCGGGCAGACAAACGGCTGATGGCGGCGCAGTTGTTCGAACAGATCCGACAGAAAGGCGGATTTGAGGCCAGACGCCCCCGCCGGCCGCGCGACGATGCCGGGCAGGCGCAGCGAGATCCCATCGATTGCCCCCCGGTTGGACAAGGTGGCCACCAGCACCTCCATCATTGCCTTGTGTGCGCCATAGTGCAGCCGGGGTGATGCGGCAGTGCCGTCGTCCACGGCCGGCGGCAAGGGCTCCCCGAACACGGCGATGGAGCTGGCGAACACCACGCGCGGACGGTTGCCGGCGGCCGCAGCGGCCTGCAGCATGGCGCGTCCGGCCTCCACATTCACCGCCCAGGCCCGTTCGGGATCGGCCTCGGCCGCGCCGCCCGGCACGGTTGCCAGATGCACCAGCGCCGTGCAGCCGCGCGCCAAGGCCGCCGCCCGCACGGCCGGATCCGTCAGATCGCCGGTCACATGGCTGATCCCGGCTGCATCCGGGCAGGCAATGCTGTCGACGGCCACCACCTGGTGCCCGGCCGCCACCAGCCTTGGCAGCAGCGCCCGGCCGACAAATCCGCCGGCCCCGGTGACGATCACCGGCATCGCCGGCCCCCTGCAGCCTTCATGCGCATCCGTTTCAGTCCTCAATTGCCGTCGCTGATGGTTGTGCCGCCGTCCACCACCAGTTCGTGGCCGGTGATGAAGCCCGCCGCCGGCGACGCCAGAAACAGGATGGCCGACGCCACCTCGTCCGGCGTGCCGATGCGGCGCAGCGGGGTCAGCCCCAGCCGCCGAGCGCTGGCTTCCGGGCTGCTCAGGATGGCGTTGGCCCAGGATGTGGCGATCAGGCCGGGCGCCACGGAATTGGCCCGCACGCCCTGCGGCCCCCATTCCACCGCCAGATTGCGCGCCAGCTGGGCCAGCGCTGCCTTGGTCAGGCCATAAAGGCCAACGGCCTTGTTGCCGCGCCGTCCGGCGATGCTGCCGGTCAGCACGATGCTGCCGCCGCCTGCCGCCGCCATGCGCGGCGCCACCAGACTGGTCAGTTGCAGGGCGTGATGGACGTTGACGGCGAACAGGGTATCGACCGTTTTGGCATCAGCACTGCCCATCGGCCCGGCAGGGCCTGGAACGCCAGCATTGCAGATCAGCGTGTCGATGCGACAAAATCGGGCTTCTGCCGCCGCAACCAGCGCGGCGAGCTGCTCCGGCTGCGTCACGTCGGTGGGCAGGGCCAGCACATCGCTGCCGTTGCTGCTGAGGTCTCCGCCAAGCGCCAGGAGCGCTTCCCGTTCGTTGCTGGCAATGACCAGCCGGGCCCCGGCGGCGGCAAATTGGCGGGTGATGGCGGAACCGATGCCGCCGGTGGCGCCCGTGATCAGCGCCGTGTGGCCGGCCAGGCTGAACGGGCTCATGGCTGGGTCCAGCTCGAGCTCAGATCGGGTTCCCGAAAGGCGAAGCGCTGGACATGATCACCAATCGCACGCTGCAGGCCGTCGCGTTGCCCGGCGGCGGACGCGATGATGACCACACGCAACCCCTGGTCATCGGCATCCAGCACGACCCGTGCGTCTGCCGGCCAATCTGCACCGCGCGCAGCGCGGGGAAACAGGATTTCGGCGTGCCACTCGTTATGGCGTACGTCCAGCTTGTGGGCGAAATGCTTGGCGGTTTGCTGCAGATAGCGGGTGGCATGAACCGTCGCGAACCGGCCTGTGGTGGTGAACTCGCTGCTCATTGCGAAGGCCCTTCAAGACGCTGGACACAGCCCGACCGACCAGCAGGCCGCATCCGGGGTCTTTCAGCAAAGCCATAGGGTGGTTTGGCAGCAGCAATCTGTAAACGCGATATTTTGGATGAAAATTCATCCATCAAATCGATGCATTGGCGGCCTTCATCAGCTCTTCGCGCAGCCATTGCAGACCGGCATCGCCGGCGCGGGCACGGTGATACTGCACAACCTGGCGCATGACAGGAACCGGGATGGGCAGCGGGTGGATTGCCAGCGCGAACAGGTCGCCCATGCGGCGGGCCAGCCGTTCATGCATGACGGCAAGGCGATGCGTGCCTTCGATCAGCATCGGCACGCTGTTGAAGGATGGCGCTTGCACTTCCACGCGCCGGTCAAGTCCCATCGCCTCCAGATGGCGGTCGGCAAAAGCCGGTGTGCGGTTGATGCCGACCCCCACCACGATATGCGCCGCCGACAGGAAACCGGCGACATCCAGCGGCGCGGCCATGACTGGATTGTCACGCCAGCCGACAACGACATGCTGCTCCTCGAACAGCAATTCCACCGGATTGTCGGGATCGGCATAGCCGTCGGGCATGATCGCCAGATCAAGCTTGCCGCTTTCAAGCTGCTCGCGGACATGCTCGCCGGTCAACTGGATGTCGAGGCCGACACCGGGCGCCGTCCGGGCCAGATGCACGAGCATGGGCGCGAGCACCACGGCGGTGAGAAAATCCGATCCGGCGATCCGGAACACCCGGCGCGAGGTGGCGGGATCAAACACGGCCGATGTCGCGATCAGTTCGTCCAACTGGCGCAGGCAGGTGCGGACCTGCGGCCACAGGGCCTCGGCATGCGCGGTGGGGTGCATGCGCTTGCCATGCGGGGTCAGCAGCGGATCGTCGAAATAGTCGCGCAACCGGGCCAGCGCCGCGCTCATGGCCGGCTGGCTGAGGTTCAATCGCTCTGCCGCCCGCGACACGCTGCGGGTTTCGACCAGCACGTCGAAGGCGACCAGAAGGTTGAGATCCAGACCACGGAATCGCATGATATCGCCTTCCTATAACAAAAATTGTTCGTTTCCCATCAAAAGAAACCATTATCCTTATATCAAGCTTCGATGTCAGAATCCTGATCCATAATAGCATGCCCAAAAATGGGCGATCATATCCGTGGGAGGGATCAGATGCGGGCATTCTTGCTTGCCACTGCTGCGTTTTCGACTCTGGCGACTGGCACTGCTGCACAGGCGGCCGAAGCCGAGGGGGAGCTCAAGGAAATCGTCGTCACGGCCCAGCGCCGCAGCGAAAATCTGCAGCGGGCCGCAATCCCGGTCAGCGCGATCAGCGGCGATGCCCTGCTGAACGCAGGCATTTCCGACACGGCCAACCTGTCAAAGCTGGTGCCGGCCCTGCAGATCCAGCCTGCTGGCGGCAGCACGCTCAACATCTATATCCGCGGGGTTGGCACGCTGCAGGGGAACAGCTTTGGTGAAAACCCGATCGCCTACAACTTCAATGGCGTCTATCTCGCCCGGCCGACGGCGCCGGTGGGCAGCCTGTATGATCTTGAACGGATCGAGGTGGTGAAGGGCCCGCAGGGCACGCTTTATGGCCGCAACGCCACCGGCGGCGCCATCAACGTGTTGCCCAAGGCACCGGTGCTGGGCGAGCTGGGCGGCGATGTCACGCTGGAATATGGCAATTTCAACAACAAGCGCGGCAATGCCGCGATTAACGTGCCGCTGGGCGACAAGGCCGCCCTGCGCATCGCCGGCCAGATCGTAAACCGGGATGGTTTCCTGTCAGACGGCTATTCCGACGAAGTGGGCGAAGCCGTCCGCGCGTCGCTGAAGTTCGAGGCCTCGCCGCAGCTTTCGGTGACGCTGGTGGGCGATTATTTCCACCTGGGCGGCAAGGGCGTTGGCAGCGTGCTGGTGCCGGGCACGGCAACGCCCGCCGGCTTCCCGGTTGTATCGGCCCCGCCGATCGACAGCCTGATCGGGGGCAGCGACAGCCGCAGCACCGCCGCACTGCAGGCCTTCACCGCCGGGCTGTTCGCACCGCCCTTCTGCGGCGGACCGGGCGGCTTCGTCACGTCGGGCTGCGTGCAGCCGCCGCGCGGTGATGGCTTCAATGACAGCAAATTCTATGGCCTGTCGGCCACGATCGATGCCGATCTGGGCTTTGCCCGGCTGACGGTGATCCCGGCCTGGCGGCAGAGCAAGCCGCGCTTCCTTACCTACATGCCCGGCTTCCGCGGCGAGATTGCCGAAACCAGCGACCAGACCTCGGTCGAAGTCCGGCTCTCCGGCCCGGACGATGCGGCCTTCTCCTATGTCGTCGGCGGCTTCTGGTTCTCCGAACGCCAGACGGCGACCAACTTCTTCGTGCAGGGCAATTTGTCCACCACGCGCTTCACGCCCGATCTCGACACCGACAGCCTTGCCGTCTTCGGCCAGGCCAGGCTGAGGCTGGCCGACACCGTCCGTCTCGTGGCCGGCGCGCGCTACACCGATGAAACGCGCAGGCAATCCACCAGTTTTGCCGCCGGCGGCCTGCCCGGCCCGGTGTTCCCGGCGCTTGGCGTCCCCGCCACCGGCCGGTTGCAATTCGACAAGATCACCTGGAAGGCCGGCGTGGAATGGGATGCCGGGCCGCGCTCGCTGGTCTATGCCAATGTATCGACCGGCTTCAAGGCGGGCGGTTTCTTTGTCTCGTTGCCACCCAACAACAGCTTCCGGCCCGAAGAGCTTACGGCCTATACCATCGGGTCGAAGAACCGCTTCCTCGACAACCGGCTCCAGCTCAACATCGAAGCCTTCTATTGGGACTACAAGGACCAGCAGATCAGCTTTGTCGGCGGGATTCCCACCCCGACGGGCATCGGCTCCGGCCTCGTCACCATCAATGCCGGCCAGGCGCGCATGTATGGCGCCGATGTCGAACTGCAGTATTCGGTCACCCCCAACGGCACGTTCAGCGCCAATGTGCAGTTCCTTGACGGCAGATATGACAGCCTGGTCTTCACCGCGCTTTCGGTCTCTGGCGCGCCCGTCCGCACCGGCTGCACCATCACCGGCAGCCGGGCGGCCAATCCCGGCACGCCCAGCCCGGCGCGCTTCTATGATCTCAACTGTTCGGGGCGCGCCACGGTCAACTCGCCGCGTTGGACGGCGGTGTTGGGCTATGACCATCGCATCGATCTGAGCGGTGGCCTGGGCCTGGTGCTGTCGGTGCGCAGCCGGATCGAATCGCGCCGGGATCTGACCATCGACTATCTGCCCGAAACCGCGCAATCCGGTTTCACCAATAGCGATCTGCTGGCGACGCTGGAGGGCAAGGAACAGCGCTGGTCGGTCACGGGCTATGTCAGCAATATCGAGAACAATATCGTGAAGGCCGGCGCCACGCTGCGGCCGGTGCTGAACACGGTCTATGCGCCGCTGCGGTTGCCGCGGACCTATGGGATCCGCGGGACGGTCCGGTTCTGAACGGCCACCCCACATCATCGGAGCCGGCTTCGCCGAGGTCATGATTGACCTCGGCGAAGCTTTTTGAATCA
>Ga0164295_10003565_pt1 | contig 12478 bp, 9 predicted proteins | sample GEODES006metaG_FD_111798 | JGI IMG/M metagenome (GOLD analysis project Ga0164295, IMG submission 111798) | Oligotrophic lake water microbial communities from Sparkling Lake, Wisconsin, USA - GEODES006 metaG | ecosystem: Environmental > Aquatic > Freshwater > Lake | place: USA: Sparkling Lake...
CTGATGGTCTTATTAATGACTTTTAAAGGCTCATATTTTCGCTCTTGCATCTCTGAACCTCCTAAAGCAGTAGACCCGGACTCCGATTCAGTTCTAAACTGTAAAGGAGGTAATTCGTCTAAATCACTCTTTTTCGTTTGTTCTTGATACAGTTGGGCCTGACTTTTATTTTCAATTTTAGTGTTCTTTTTAAACAATTTCTTTTCCTGTGCTTTTGACAAAAAGCAAGGAAATAAAAAGATTACACCTAAAAAAATCGTTTTAAAATTCATCAGAATGATTAATGTAAATGATTAGCGGCTAACCACCTTTCCGCGTCTAATGCAGCCATACAACCTGTTCCAGCTGCGGTAACCGCTTGTCGGTACGTGGAATCTTGCACATCTCCACAAGCAAATACGCCTTCCACATTGGTTCGAGTACTTCCTTTTTCTGTGATTAAATATTCTTGTTCATCCATGGCTAAAACATCTTTAAAAATGGACGTGTTGGGTTGATGCCCAATCGCGACAAAAAATCCTGTCAAGGCAATTTCTTCGGTAGCTCCACTCACTCTATTTTTTAGACGAATACCTGTCACGCCTGTTGAATCCCCTAAAATTTCTTCGGTTTCTGAATTCCAATGAATTTCAATTTTAGGATTATTTTTAACACGATCTTGCATGATTAAAGAAGCTCTCATCTCATCTCTGCGGACAATCATGTGAACTTTGGTACATAAATTAGCCAAATAACTTGCTTCTTCTGCGGCCGTATCACCAGCTCCCACCACGGCAACGATTTGATTTCGATAAAAGAATCCATCACAAACAGCGCAGGCCGAAACGCCTAAGCCATTATAGGTCGTTTCTCCTTCTAAGCCAAGCCACTTAGCTGAAGCTCCCGTAGCTATAATGATGGAATCTGCTTCAATTTCATCGCCATTGTCAATCCAAACTTTTTTTGGCTGAGAGGTAAAATCCACTTTTTCAGCTAATCCATGACGAACATCCGTTCCAAACCGCTTGGCTTGATTTTCTAAATCAATCATCATGGTAGGCCCATCCACACCTGTTGGATATCCTGGAAAATTATCTACTTCCGTGGTTGTGGTCAATTGTCCTCCTGGTTGGCCCCCCATGTACATCACTGGATGCAAACCTGCACGGGAAGCGTAAATAGCAGCTGTATAACCTGCAGGACCCGAACCTATAATTAAACACTTGATTTTTTCTGACATAAATTTTGAAATTGAGGCAAATAAATAGCTTGCAAAATTCGGCAAATCTGAGCAGAATCCCAAACGATGTTTTATTATCAATAATTATTACTTTTGCCTAAACCTCTTATTAACGTATGAAAAAGAATAATATTACATCAAACCTCACTTTCTGGGTCCTTCTTTCTATCGTTATTGGTGTTCTTGTAGGTCATTTTCGACCTGACATTGCGCTATACCCTGTATTTGAAAAGAAAATTAATTATTCCCTGTTAGGAACCGAAATTTCTTTTGGTCCTTCTTTAAGTGAAATGTTTAGTGGTATATTTATCAGTTTAGTCAAACTATTTATTCATCCAATCATTTTCTTGACGATCAGTTTGGGAATTGTTAATATGGGTAATTTGAAAAAAGTAGGCCGAGTAGGTGGAAAGGCATTATTGTATTTTGAGGTAATCACGACTTTGGCTTTAGTTATTGGTTTGGCAGTTTCTAAATTTCTCCAACCAGGAATAGGGGTTATTCGGGACGATGTCGCTGGTGGAGATATTTCAAAGTATACTCAAAAAGCCGCAGATTTTAGTTGGCTCATATTTTTAAAAGAAAATTTCACGATCCAAGTATTGATTTTCTCTCTGATTTTTGGTGTCCTCTTAACTTTCATTACCCGAAAGGCAAAAATGATTTCAGGCATGCACCAAGCCTCAGATTGGGTTTTCAAGGGTTTACATTTAATTATGTTTTTAGCTCCATTGGGCGCTTTGGGAGGAATGGCTTTTACGATTGGAAAGTTTGGTATTCATTCTTTATTGCCACTCGCTAAATTGATGATTTCAGTGTACGTGACCATGGGAATATTTGTTTTTGTTGTCCTAGGCTTTGTGATGCGTAGTTGCGGCGAACGAATTTGGAGCTTTTTGAAATTCATTAAGGAAGAATTATTAATTGTATTAGGCACTTCTTCGTCTGAAGCAGCTTTACCGTCGCTGATGAAAAAATTAGAGAAAATGGGTTGTTCGAAATCGGTTGTAGGTTTGGTGGTTCCAGCGGGATATTCGTTTAACCTCGATGGAACAAGTATTTACCTATCCATGGCTACCTTATTTTTAGCGCAGGTATATGGCATCGATTTATCCTATGGCCAATTATTGACCATCATTGGAGTTTTAATGGTGACTAGCAAGGGTGCCGCTGGGGTAACTGGCAGTGGATTTGTGGTGTTAGCATCGACCTTAACCGCACTTCAAGTAATACCCTTGGAGGGTTTGGCGTTATTATTAGGCGTGGACCGATTTATGTCAGAAGCCCGTGCCATCACTAATTTTATTGGCAATGGAGTAGCCACTGTTTGGATTGCCAAGCATGAGAAAGAATTTATGGCACCCGCAGCCGAAATTAAGGATTAGGCTTCATCCAATCTTCCCTCAATTTGATTTGCTTTCTTGAAGGTAAAATAAGTTCATTAATGGATTTTCTGCTCGATTGGATCGTCAACTGAAAGGGGGCAACTAATTTAATCGTTTCAAATCCCCCTTTGTCATTAGACCGTGCAATTTCTAAGGTTAATAAATCACCGGGTTTAATTTTTGACAAAACTTGTTGGGTATTTTTGACAAAATTAGGTAGGTCTACGGGCAATTCATTTACGGAAACCAGTTCGTCTTTGGCTTTTAATTGGAGTGTATTCCCAAATGGATTAACACCTAACTCGCTTCCAATAAACGCTCTTTTTGTTTCTGAATTAATGTTAAGTGTTTGAAAATCAAAGCCTAAGGTTTTGACTGTATCTTTTTTATTTGGATCGATTTCATATCCAATGCTATTAAGCCAATCATTTAATGGGATTTTTTTGTTTCCTGCCACGTAGTTATTGAAGTATTCTTTTAGGCTGGGAATCTTGGTTACTTCAATTAATTGATCAAACAATTCATCGTCTTTAAAGGATTTATTGGGACCATAAATTTTGGCTAAATCTTGCATCATTTGTTGGGTTCCATAGGCTCCATTTGATTCCTTTCTCAACAACAAATCTAGTCCAAAACCTAATAAAGCTCCTTTTTGGTATACATTGCTATATTGGTCTTTATAGGTATCTAATACCTTTTTGCTCATGTCTGTAAAGGGGATCTTATCGTCAAATTGCATTTGCATCGTCTCCCATTTCTCCTGTATCGTTTGCATGAATTGGGGTAATTTAACAAGTCCATATTTCAATTGCATATGGTGCGCCGCATATTCAGTTAGTCCTTCATATAACCATAAATGCTTGGACATTTTGGGTTGGTTAAAATCAAAATTTCCAATCTCCTCCGAATGAATATTTAAAGGGGTTACAATATGGAAGAATTCATGCGCGCAAATATCTAAAATAGTCTGGCCCAAACCTGAAATATCTCCCTCAGGTAAATAATAGAAAGATGATTTTGCGTGTTCTAGTGCACCATAACTGCCATTTTTCAGGTTGTCCGATAAAATGATCAAAAATGCATAGCGTTGGATTGGTAAATTACCTCCCAAATAGTTTTTTTGAGCCTCTAAAAGCGGCTTAATTTTTTGTGCTATTTCCTCTGAGATTAAGGTTTTATTGGGACTAAATAAGGAAATAACGATTTCTACGTTTCCAATTTTTAGTAGGGTCGTATCTGCCTTCGCATACATAAAAGGGGAATCCACGATTTCATAATATGAATTTGCCTTGAAAATATCTTGGGTGGGACTGCTTTTACTGTCGCTTTTCAACGAGGAAGTGCCCACCATAAATGTGGGTTTATTAATTTCTAATTCGATTTTATTTTTTTCAAATCCTTTGAAATAACCTAAAAATCCATGTGTGTTTAAGGCAAACAAAGTATCTTTTTGGAAGGAAGTTCCCGCGGGTTCAAAAACATATTCGCCGTCAATTTCCGGGCTATCCCAAGTGTCATCTACTTGGTATGTAATGCGAGTTAATTTACCTGCATTTTTAATTTGGTATTGATTCACATTCTTTTTTACGACCGATAAACTTTTTCCCTGTGCATCAAAGGCTTGGAAATCACTAATAAATCTCCCAAAGTCATAATTGGCATACGTACCCGGAACAATTTTAGGGAAGAAAAAGTCAATTTGATCTTGCTTGAATTTGGGTGTTTTTACTTGGACACTTAATTTATCGTTGGCGAGTTTATTCAAATCAATGGAATAACCAATGGAATTTTGTCCAGATAAGTAAATGCTGAAGAGAAGGAACGAAGCGATGAATAGATATCGAACGTTTTTAACTTTTGTAATTGATTGCATCTTTGGGTTCTATTTTTTTGATAAATAAGGTAGGTATGGTAATCGTTAGGGCGACTAATAGACATGTTCCTACATTGACATATATCCAGGTAGGTGTATCCCAAAGTATGGGTACAGAGTTCATATAGTAATTTTCAGGATCTAATGGGATCAGTTTATAGGTAAATTGAACGTAGCAAAAAAGAATGGCGATGATATTCCCTATCACTAATCCTCTGAGTAAGATAAAGAAACCGTTCCACCAAAAAATGGTTCTTATTTGTTTTTGAGAGCTGCCTAATGCTTTTAACAAACCCACCATGGGTATTCTTTCCATGATTAATACCCAAAGTGTGGCAATGAGGTTAAAGCAGGCGACTACGAGAAGCAAGGAAATAAAGATGACAATGTTGCGGTCCAACATATTCATCCAGTCAAACAAGGATGGATACAATTCTTCAATGGTCTCTAATTTCCATTCGGTGGGCAAATCCTTTTCTAAATAATAGGCCGATTGGTTCAAGTCAGCACCTTTTTTAAGAATGATTTCATAACTACCTAGGGAATCAGAACTCCAGCCATTCATTTTCCCTACCCAATCACGATCTGCTAGGATAAAAATTTTATCTAATTCATCTAATCCCGTTTCATAAATCCCGGTTACGTTAACTTTTCTGGGTCGCTCCGGTTGGCTTAAGAAGTATAAAATTAGACTTTGATTGATGCTTGTTTTTAATTGTTTGGCCAGAATCTGGCTAATGATTACATCTTGAGAATTTTTAAGGTAGGGGAGACCTTGAATAAGGTTTTTTTTGATTTGCGCTCGTGGCATATCCTGCCCAATGCCTTTAATGACTATTCCTGCTAGTCCCGTTTTACCTACCAATATACCAGGTTTCTGAATGTGAGATTGGACATGATCGATGTAGGATAGTTGGGCCACGGACTTTTCCCAATCTGTGTTTTTATAAATCGGACTTTCTGAAACCGAATGATTCCCACTGATTTTACTTACGCGTATGTGTCCTGAAAAACTAGTTAATTTTTCCTGAATGGCCGATTTGAAGCCAAATAGAATGGAGAAAGCAATCAGAATAATGCTTATGCCTAGTGATATTGTTCCTACGCCAACCCACGTAACGGTCTTAGAAAATGAAGTTTCTTGTGTGTTTCTAATCCGACGAGCTACGAATAAGGGGAAATTCATTTTTAAATCACAAGTTTATAATGCTAAAAAAATATCTGATATTTGATCTGATATTTTAACACGCAAAGAAAATGCTATTGCTTCGATTCTACAAGCTAATCTTGTTATTGTTCATTTTTTATTCATTGCCAGGCCAACAATCTGGCAATCCTATGCCAGGTGCTTATTCCACAAGATCATATTTGCATTTATTGAAGAACAAAAAGGTAGCCTTGGTTGTCAACCACACTTCTTTTATTTTAAAGACACATTTGGCGGATAGTTTATTGGCTTCCGGCGTTCAAGTCACTAAAATTTTCGCCCCGGAGCATGGATTTAGAGGAAGCGCAGATGCTGGGGCACATGTGGACGATAGTGTAGATCAAAAAACAGGATTGCCCATTGTTTCCTTATATGGATCACATAAAAAGCCAAACCAGGAGGATTTTAAAAATGTGGAGATGGTTGTTTTTGATATTCAAGATGTAGGCGTTCGGTTTTATACGTATAGTTCTACGCTTCATTATGTGATGGAGGCTTGTGCTGAAAATAAGGTGCCATTGCTCATTTTAGATCGTACAAATCCTAATGGTCATTATGTTGATGGGCCCGTTTTGGAACGTCAATTTGCCTCATTTGTTGGCCTAAATCCCATTCCAATTGTGCATGGTTGTACGCTGGGAGAGTTAGCGAAAATGATCAATGGCGAAGGTTGGTTAGCGAATCAGGTAGTTTGTGATTTGAAAGTTATTCCGGTCCAGAATTATTCGCATGACGCTTTTGTGCACATTTCGATTCCTCCATCCCCTAATTTACCCAATGATCAATCCATTGGATTATATCCTTCACTTTGTCTGTTTGAAGCGACGCCCGTAAGCGTTGGCCGAGGAACTAAAACGCAATTCCAAGTAGCTGGACTTCCTTTGGACGGCGCGGGAGATTATCAGTTTACACCTGTGCCTATGGCTGGAGCGATGGATCCACCGCAAAAAGGTAAACTTTGTTTTGGGTTTAATTTGACTACGGTACCTGTGCGCCAATTGGGTTTCAGTTTAAAATACTTGCTTTATTTTTTCAATAAAATGGGTAGAAGTGAAAGTTTCTTTTCTAGCCCATCTTTTTTTGATAAACTGGCCGGTACAGATACCTTACGCAAGCAAATGATAGCTGGCCAAACGGAATCTCAAATTCGTGCTTCTTGGGAACCCGCTTTAAAAGTTTATTCTCAAATGCGCTTACGTTATTTATTATACAAATAGATTTTTCTAACGGAATAATCGGTTTTTGATTGAAATTTCCGACCTTTGCTGTTTATTTTTTATCAATTCGTATGACGGAAAAGATTATTATCCTTGACTTTGGATCTCAAGTAACTCAGTTGATTGCTCGGCGTGTCCGAGAAATTAAAGTTTATTGTGAGATACACCCTTTTAATAAAATCCCAGTTTTAGACGATTCTGTAAAAGGGATTATTTTGTCAGGTAGCCCTTGCTCGGTTCGTGATGCGGATTCGCCAAGCATTGATTTGACTTTATTTGGTGATCGGCCAGTGTTGGGTATCTGCTATGGAGCTCAATTATTAGCTCATTTGGGAGGAGGATCTGTGCAGGCATCTGCGCATCGGGAATATGGAAGGGCACACATGGATTCGAAAAAGCCAAGTGCCTTATTGAATGGATTATCAGCAAAAAGCCAGGTATGGATGTCTCATGGAGATACCATCATGGATTTGCCAAAGGAATATGAGGTGATTGGAAGTACAGAAACGGTGCGCGTGGCCGCATTTTCACATATATCCAAACCGATATTTGGAATACAATTTCATCCTGAAGTGACTCATTCTACGGAAGGAGGCGAATTAATTAAGAATTTTGTTGTGAGTATATCTGGATGTTCACAAACTTGGACTTCTGATTCCTTTGCCGAAACTTCGATTGCCGCTTTAAAGGAAAAATTGGGAAATGATAAAGTTGTTTTAGGCTTATCAGGTGGAGTTGACAGTTCTGTAGCGGCCGTTTTATTGCACCGGGCGATCGGTAAAAATCTATATTGTATTTTTGTCGACAATGGATTATTGCGTAAAAATGAGTTTGAACAGGTGTTAGAATCGTACCACACTTTGGGATTAAATGTGAAGGGAGTTGATGCCAAAAAGCTTTTTTATGATGCGTTAGCTGGACTTTCTGATCCGGAGGAAAAACGTAAAGCGATAGGGAAAACGTTTATTGACGTTTTTGACCAAGAATCCCATTTGATCGAAGGTGTTTCGTGGTTAGGCCAAGGAACTATTTATCCAGATGTCATAGAAAGTGTCAGTGTAAATGGTCCTTCGGCCACGATAAAATCCCATCATAATGTGGGTGGTTTGCCTGATTTCATGAAATTAAAGGTGGTGGAGCCTTTGAATACACTGTTTAAAGATGAGGTGCGGTTGGTCGGTAAGACATTAGGCGTTCCTCAAGAAATTTTAGGGCGTCATCCCTTCCCTGGACCAGGTTTGGCCATCCGAATTTTAGGAGATATTACCCCAGAAAAAGTCGATATTTTGCAAAAAGTGGATGCCATATTTATTAATGGTTTGAAGCAAGATGGTTTATATGATCAAGTCTGGCAAGCTGGAGCTATTTTATTGCCTGTTCAGTCGGTCGGAGTGATGGGTGACGAACGTACTTATGAGCAGGTTGTAGCTTTGAGAGCTGTGACAAGTTTGGATGGAATGACGGCAGATTGGTGCCATTTGCCCTATGAATTTTTAGGACGTATTTCCAATGAAATTATTAACCAAGTTAAAGGAGTGAATCGAGTGGTCTATGATATTTCGTCTAAACCACCGGCGACGATTGAGTGGGAGTAGTTTTTTTAGGTAATACCTATTACCTAATACCTATTACCTAATACCTATTACCTAATACCTATTACCTAATACCTCTTACCTAATACCTAATACCTATTACCTAATACCTCTTACCTAATACCTTACCGTGTACAGTTCTGCTAAATACAGAATGGTTTCCGTAGCTTTTTGCATATCTTGAACGGAGACCCATTCTTCTTTGCTATGAAAAGCATGTTCACCAGCAAATATGTTTGGACAGGGCAATCCCATAAACGTCAATCTTGAACCATCGGTCCCGCCTCGAATGCTCGTTGTTTCTGGTGTTAATCCAGCTAATTCCATAGCTTCCATCGCTAAAGAAATACATAATGGATGGTCTTTTAAGATCTCATTCATGTTGCGATATTGTTCTGTTTGAATGAAATCGGCTGTGCTGTTTGGATAATTCTTTAATACATTGGCGGTAATTTCTTTGAGTAAGTTGCCGTATTCAATCAATTTCAATGTATCAAAATCCCTCAAAATAAAGTCTATTTGAGCTTCTTCCACATGACCCTGAATATCCACTGGATGAATAAATCCTTCCATTTTTTCGGTTGTTTCCGGACTTAGATTTTCTTTAGGAAGGTTTGAGATAATGTCAGAAGCTATTTTTATGGCGCTTTCCATTCGACCCTTGGCAAATCCTGGATGCTGCGAAATTCCCTTAATTTTAATGGTAAATCCATCCGCAGAAAAAGTCTCATTTTCAAGATGTCCTCGTTTCTCGCCGTCCAACGTATACCCATATACGGCATTTATTTTTTGAATGTCAATGTGGTCCGTTCCTCGGCCTACCTCTTCATCAGGAGTAAAGACGATCGAAATAGGACCATGCTCAACACTCGGATATTGTTGCCAAAAAGCCACCGCATCCATGATTTCTGCAACTCCTGCCTTATTATCCGCTCCTAATAAAGTTGTTCCACTCGCTGTAATGATATCATTTCCTATTTGTTCTTGTAAGTCGGGATGTTCATTGAGTCGGATGACCACAGAAGGATCATCGGGTAAAATAATGTCTTTTCCTTGATAATTTTCATGTATAATCGGCTTTACCCCCAAGCCAGAGCAATCAGGGGAAGTGTCCATATGAGCACAAAAACAGATCGCCGGGATATCATTGGATACATTGGATTCAAGATGTGCGTAGACATATCCAAATTCATTGGTATGCGCATTCGAAATTCCTAAATCATGTAGCTCTTTGACTAAAAGCAATGCCAAATCTTTTTGTTTTTCAGTACTTGGACTAGTCGTAGATTTCGGGTCGGATTGTGTGTCAATTTTCACATATGTCAGAAATCGATCCTTTGAACTAAATGAGTATTTAGAAATTAGTTGGCGTAAATGCGTCATAGAATCAAATATTTTTGAAATATCTTTAGAAAAAATTGTGTTAATTAAATTAATTTTTACTGGATCAACAAAGGTACTTAACCTTTCAAAATTACGTATTATCTTAGCGTTTGAAATATTATTAGCCAAGCCATTTTTTGAAACTATAAACTATTCGACTTTATATCATGTCTCAAATTTCATTCATCAATTTAGACGGTCAATCATTTGAATTGCCAACATTTGTAGGTTCTGAAAATGAAAAAGCGATCGACATTGCTAAGCTTCGTGATTTATCAGGTTACGTTACATACGATCCAGGTTACAAAAACACAGGAGCAACTAAAAGTGCGATTACCTATTTAGATGGTGAGGAGGGAATTTTAAGATATCGAGGTTATAGTATTGAAGAATTGGCCGATAAATCTACTTTTTTAGAAGTGGCTTATTTGTTGATCCATGGCGAATTACCCCACAAAGCTCAATTGGATTCATTTGAAAGTGAAATAAAGCAATATACTATTTCCAACGAGGTTTTGAAAAAGATAGCTGATACGATTCCGAATTCAGTTCATCCCATGAGTGAAATAGCTGGTTTAGTGGGGCTTATGTCCGCTTTTCATTCCACTGAAGAGGCTGGCGATGACGAAAAAAACATGATGCGTTTGATGGCAACATTGCCTATCATGGCTACCTGGAATTATAAAAAAGGTTTAGGCCAAGAGGCTAATCAACCGGATACCTCTTTGGATTATTGTTCTACATTTTTACAATTGATGTTTGCGAAACCTGGTGATCCTTTTAAAGGGGATCCTGTCGTTTCAAAAGCTTTGAATAAATTATTAATTCTTCACGCTGATCATGAGCAAAATTGTTCTACGTCAACGGTTCGATTAGTGGGTTCTTCTCACGCCAATGTATTTGCATCCGTTTCAGCAGGAATCCAAGCACTTTCTGGTCCGTTACATGGGGGTGCAAACCAAGAAGTTATTGAGATGTTGGAAGCAATTAAGGCCGATGGGGGAGATACAGATAAGTATATTGCCATGGCCAAAGACAAGGCTTCTGGATTTAGATTGATGGGTTTTGGGCATCGTGTATATAAAAACTTTGACCCAAGAGCTAAAATCATTAAAAAAGCCGCTGATGATGTTTTAAAAGCATTGGGAGTGAATGATCCTGTCTTATCGATCGCGCAGCATTTAGAAGATGCAGCTTTACATGATGAGTATTTTGTCGCAAGAAAATTATATCCTAACGTTGATTTCTATTCTGGAATCATTTACAGAGCCTTAGGGATACCAACCAATATGTTTACTGTGATGTTTGCGATTGGCCGTCTACCTGGTTGGTTAGCGCAGTGGAAAGAATTAAAGACCAATAAGGAGCCTATAGGCCGACCAAGACAAATTTATACGGGATATACCTCGCGTGCGTTTGTTGACATCGCCAACCGATAAGAATTAAAATTTCTTTGTTAAAAAGCTCTTTGTTAAAAGAGCTTTTTTGTTTTATCCGCTAGGACTTACCTTTATTATGATATCACCCATTTTAAAAATTGCCATTCTTTTTTTCGTATTACATCTACAAATATTTGATGTTTCAGGCCTTGACAACAGCCAAACAGGAAATGCCACGTATTATAGTAGTCGATTTTGGGGTGTTAAAACGACGAGTGGTGAGAGGTACAATCCCTATCAATTTACAGCAGCGCATCGCTATTTTCCATTAGGGTCCTGGGTGGAGGTAAAATTCCCAAAAACGAATAAATCAACTATTGTTCGTGTCAATGATCGAGGTCCTTATCGACGAGGGGCGATTATCGACCTATCGCTTGCTGCTGCCAGAGAAATTGGATTGGTGCCATTTGGTGTTTCAAAAGTGGCTATAAGATTAATTCCCGAGATAGAAATCACGGATTCATTACGTGCTGCTTGGGTAAATAGAGACTCGACTAACGCGGGCTTACACCCTTTTGTGGCTAAAAAAGTTTTCAAAAAGAAAAAGAAACGAGTACGAAAAAAATCTAGGGCAAAATAATTTCAATTCTTCTATTAGCTTTTCGCTGTTCGATACTTGCATTTTTAATTTTGGGTTTAGTGTTCCCAAATCCCTTCGTTAAGATGCGAGAAGGTTCAATGCCATGGTTAACAAGAAATGTTTTGACAGAAAGGGCTCTTCTTTCCGAGAGTTTTACATTGGCAACCGAATTTCCCACTTCATCCGTATGGCCATGTATTTCAATATGTTGATGGATATTAGCCGTAAGAAATTCGACTAAATTCTTCAAACTCATCGGAACGTCCATCGGTAATTCAGCTTGATTTATTTTAAATTGAATATCCTCAAAACTTAATTCAAAAATTGGCAATGGCTTTGTTTGGACTATTTCTGGTTCGGGCGCTAGCGGTTTTTTAATCCAACAATAATCTGGAATGATGACACTGTGTATTTGAAGATCTTGATTGGGATCACCCACTTTTTTGGAGATAAAATACTGATTTTCGATAATGGCTTCAGAAAATCCAGCTTCGTTGGACGGACTATTGATCTCATAAATGGGTACAGATTTAGACCAAATACCTTCATAAAGTAAACTTTGATGAAAATCTAAACCTCCTAA
>Ga0164295_10003566_pt1 | contig 12474 bp, 8 predicted proteins | sample GEODES006metaG_FD_111798 | JGI IMG/M metagenome (GOLD analysis project Ga0164295, IMG submission 111798) | Oligotrophic lake water microbial communities from Sparkling Lake, Wisconsin, USA - GEODES006 metaG | ecosystem: Environmental > Aquatic > Freshwater > Lake | place: USA: Sparkling Lake...
AGGTCTTAGGGGGCCAATTCCCCCGCGTAAGCGGACATACATCCCATCGCGGAGCGACTTGCCAGATTGCGCGGGTGCGTGAGCACCCAAGCCCTCCACCCCGGAGGGGATCCCGCAAAGGTCTGGGGAGGTGTAAGGGGACCAATGGGCGGGGGCAGGTCTTAGGGGGCCAAGCTCAGCGAGGTTTACCGAGACTGAGCGAAGTAGGGCCAATTCGAAATCCAAAATCCAAAATTCAAAATCTTCTCCCCCCTTAACCCCTTAATCCCTTTCTTCTATGCCCCCTGTCCCCTTCTACTTCCAGCCTTTCAGTTTCCAGTGATCAAAACGTCGGTGTTGTGAATTTGAGGATCGGTTCACATATCTCTGAAGCTCCAGTTTTCGCCAAATGAACATCAGTCATTTAGATCAATCATCTCAACCTGTTCATAAAGACTATTAATGTCACCGACCTGCACACGAAATTGACTTCTCCTTTTTATTCGCGGCCTGTCACTAAATGCCTGCTCCAATTTGATCCCAGGATCATAAAAGATTTTTCCTGCTGCTAGGCTCGTCAGGAACTTAATCCCGTCAGTTCCGTTACAGACCTTAATCAGATTTCCATACCTATACTGCCATTCAGGATTTTTTCTGTTTTCCGAAGCTACATAAACCGCATTCGCATGCTTATGCTTCCAGTGCTCCAGAATGTTCGCGAAGGACCATGAAGCAGCATCTACCCCATCTTTTGTTTCGAGCCTTACCGATCCACCGGCTTTGGTAATTCTGCTTTTTTCCGCATCGAAGCCGTCAATTTCCATGGAAAGCCCAGTAGCCCGGCAAACCTGACGAGCTTTATGAATTCCCCCAAAGTTCAATCGGTCCGGTCTGCCCGTTTTATCCTCGTATCCAAATGATCTGATAAAAACCTCAACCCCAAGAGTCTTATACGTGCCACCATCGGGCTCTGGTGTCATAAGGGTAATTCTTCCCGTTCCCGGCTTTTTAAGATCTTTTACCCCATACTGCTTCACCTCATATCCGAACAGATCAGGATCAGCCTTGCTGTTTTTGTGAATCCCCAGCTCTGCCTCAAGCGTGAAACCGCCGCACTGCGGAGCCCGGCAAGGACCGATCTTTCCGTCTTCCGACAGCTGCTTGGAATCGATCCAACCAGCCAAATGGACCTTTGTAAGGGCCGCAATAATACTCTCACGTTCTTTTTCCCTGTCTAAGTTTTGAAGGTTTTTAATCTGAAAGAGAGTGAGGCTGTCATCTCGGGGTTTGAGGGCACGGATCTCTTTGGATGCCGGATCTTCAGCCTGCATTACAAAGCTGATCACCTTTGATCCGGCAATTCCGAATAACATAACCCGGCCTGCTATTCTTTTATTTAGCAGTTCGTTGGGCCCTTTTGTGCATCCCCGGAGAAATCCGGAAAGCCGGACTTCCGGGTACTGAGCATAAAGAATGATTTGGGTATGGGGCGCGGAAGCGACATGCCCGTCTGGCTGAAGCCAGCTAAGATCTATTTTGGCTTTAAATGAAGGTCCGGCCGCAGTGTCGGTGCTGAAGATTTTTTCGCTGGGCAGAATATTAAGAACCTTCAGATCCCCGCCAAGATAGATCTGATTCTTGGAATTATCGTTCTCTGCCAAATACTTGCCGAATATAGCTGTGCATCCGGTTTCACGGAACAGGCCAAGCAGCCTGCCAAGATTCATTTAAGTATTTCTTTAACCACCTGTCCCGCCACTGCTTCCACCACCGGGACCACGACCGAGTTGCCAAACTGGCGGTAGGCCTGCGTATCGGAAACCCGAATTCTGAATCCCTCCGGGAATCCCATTAGCCTACGGCACTCCTCCGGGGTCAAGCGCCTTGGATTAATGGAGCCGCCGTTTTGCCGGATCAGAATCTCCGACCCGTCCTTGTGGTAGCGGGCACTAAGTGTACGGGCTACATCTTCCCTACCGAACAGGCCAAATCCAAATCCGTTGCCTGATTCCCGGTGTTTCTTTGCGTACTCCTGAAGGTAGTTCCAAAGATGATCAGATAAGGTGTATTTTGTGGGCACGTTCTCATCCAAGATTTGGCCTAGCAGATGATTGCCTTTGGGCACTTCTGGAAAAACAAAACTACCGGGTTTTCGGAATCCAACAATGAACACCCGCTCACGGTGTTGAGGCACAAAGTTTCTGGCATCGATGCCATTATGCTGGACGTCATATCCAAGCTCTTTTTCGAGGACATGCAAAATTGAGCGGAAAGTGTTGCCCTTGTCATGACGGAGCAAATGTTTAACGTTTTCCAAGATGAAGGCCTTGGGACGATGCCGCTTGATAATCTTGGCCATTTCAAAAAACAGCACTCCCTGGTTCTCGTCTTCAAAGCCATGTTTTCGCCCCAGACTTAACTTTTTTGATACCCCGGCAATACTGAAGGGCTGACAGGGAAACCCTCCGCAAACGAGGTCCACCTTTCCGGCGTAAAGCTTTTCGGAACTTAGCCGCCGGATATCACCAAACGGAACTTCCCCGTAATTTTCGTAGTAGGTGGCCTTGGAGTTCTTATCCCAGTCAGAGGAAAAAACACACTTCCCTCCCATTTTTTGCAAGGCCACTCTAAATCCCCCAATCCCGGCAAATAGATCGATAAACGTGAACTTGGCCTTGGAGGGCGGCGGGAACGGCACTTCGGTAAAGTCAATTTTGGGGGATGATTTGTTGGTGACTATACTAAATTCTTTTTGAAGGATTTTCGTCCATTCCGCAGCATCCCTGTTCCCAAGCAGAATGGGTGCTTCACCGGGGGACTGAAGCCAATGTGAAACGATGGCCGGGAGTTCGTCCTGAATACGCAAGGGATACTTTTGAGGCTGAATATTAGCGAGCAGCAGTTCCAAAGCCTGACGGTGTGAAATCGCAGCTCCATGCCCTTTATCGGTCTGGTGTTGAATGCTGGCACTCGGGCTGAAATATTTAGGCAGAAAGATCATGTCTTCCTATTCCCTTACTTCCGGTTCGTTGGTGAAAACTGCATTACATATACTTACTCTGCCATAATGCATTGTCAGCCTGCTCCGCGTTATTATCCCCGCCGCATGCGCACAAAGAGTTATTAACTCTATCTGCGTAAAATCGAATTTATACATGTACCAATCTTACTTGCCCGGGTGGGACATCTGCGGTACTTGGATATCGAGATTTTGAGGACACTAAGAAGGTCTGGTCATATGGGCTGTAAACTTTTTGAGGCAGTAAAAGATTCCTCAGATTTCTACTACAGGATTGTTATTTGGCACCCTTGTTCGCATTTCAATGCCTGGCCGCATGTTGTTACGCGGGAACAATAATTCAAAACCAAATGTAACAAAAGATTCATGCCCCCCACGAGGCAATTTAGCCCGTACCGGATAAATCAAAACGATCATCCTCTGTTCGTCCCTATATTGAACAGTCTCAGGGGTGGGCTCTAGAAGTTGATTTTTTGCCTCCATACGCACAGATCGTCCGGTTAAGAATTCTGCAACCTTGCGGTGAACGGGCTCGCCAAAACCTCCAAATGGGCCCCTGTCACCACCCATTCGCTTGCGCTCTTTTATAGTCAATCCTTGCCAGCTCTCGGGGAATTTTACCTGTTGCAGTTGAGGCGCGATCAAAAGGCAGCTTGTAATTCCATTGTCCGGCTTGTTCAAGAATTCCAACACGAGCTCAAAGTCGGTCGGCGGAGTATCTTCAAACCATTTGAGTTGTACTAGAAAATGAATTAGCTGCGACTTACCTGCCTCACGTAACACCGCATCGAAGATTTCATGGTCTCCTCCCTCAAATTGACCGCCAATTTTTTTCGTTCCGATTATCTTGGCAGCTGCCCAGAGATTTTCCGCTGTTAAGAGATTTGTCTTCGCTACCCGCTCAATGTGGGGCATCCGTGTAGGCATGACCCATTTATCACCATAGTTCTTGCTGGTGATTTCCGAGTTCCATCGCTTGTTTTTAGAAGTAGGAGGTAGGTTTCCGGATATTGCGATAAGCGGAGGAATATCGATAGGGCGAAGCACTGTGCCATCAGCTTTGCGCCTGTAACGGCGGATATCGTCTCGAGCCCTTTCTTCCATATCGCACGCTTGTTTAAATAGATCCACCAGATCAATGCCTTCAGCCCCTTGGCTTCGCCCGACAAAGATTCGCACCAAGTCACGGTAACCGTGACGAAAGCCATACCATCGACCCATTTGCATAAGTGTGTCAGCAGCGCCAGCTCTACGCAGATAGTAGCTAATCGTCAGGCCTTCAATTGTGTATCCCCGTGAGAGCTTATCCCCTCCCACAATGATTTCCCAAACTTCCTGCCGGTCAAAATCGGGCGGCGCATCACCATCCCCAGCGGCGTTTAAAACACGAACAGTCTGGCCTTGTGTGATTTTGTCGAGTGCCGGGCCAACAAAACGATACAATGTTTCAAAATCTTTGGGAATCGGACCGTCCGCACCTTGAGCACTCATAACCGGTAAAAAATCATTTTCCCACAAATCTCTTAAGTAAGTTTTTGTTCCTGGCCCCGAAAAGGAAGATTCGCTAAAGATATTTTTTACATTTTCTAAATCATCCGAGTGTTGAACAGTTTTACGGCTGGAATGGACTAGCATGGTGTGGTGGCGGAATCGTTGTTTGGATTCCGAATCAAGAGACTGACGAAATAGCTTAACAGCGCCTGCCATCACGTAGCTTGCCAGCGCCGCCTTCATGGAGTCCCTGTACTCCATCCGTTCGGAGTCGTGCGCGTCCCGGACAAAGGCTCTTTCCTTAAATGTGAAATCATTCTCGGGAATTTCATCAGAATAAAGCTCTGGATCAAAGAAATCAGAAATTCCCATGTATCCAGGTGGGCGATCGAGCGGCAGGATAAAATCCCGAGGGAAAAGGTCGGCTGCGTCTTCCTTGTCGATTAGGTAGTTGGCATAGGGCGTTGCAGTGTACCCGACATACTGGCCAAAGCTTAGGATTTCAAGCAGCCTAACAATCTCGCGATTAGTAGCATTTCGTTTCTTTCTTTCCCCCTGCTTGGGCGGCTTCAGAGTATTTACCCCGGCTTGATCTGATTCGTCGTCAATTATAAGTGAGGGCACAGACTGAAGCCGGTCACGGATACGATTAAGATCGCCGCAAAGTTTTTTTAATATTATGGGGATTTTTTTGATTACGATGATCCGACAGGGCGCTTTCTTTAGATTATCGTAATGGTTGAAGGGCTTCGTTAAGTCGTGCCTCTGATAGTCTAATGCCCCAATAGCTTGCTTGAGTCTTTTGTAGTCATCGTTAGCCCCTGTTAAACGTTCTAATTTGGGTGCTTCAAGGCTTTCAGGCGGGATTCCGTGGTCATTAAAGTCGCCCCAGTCCTCAGGAGGGATCTGGTAATCCTCATATTCGCATAGAGTTGGTTTTCCCACCAATTCCTTGTCAAGCCGTCGTTGGGTTTGCTCTCGAAGCATATTCCACGTGCCTGCAAGTACAATGACAAGCCGATAGCCAGCATCAATTGCCTTAGAAATAACTCCCGTGAAATTAGCGGTTTTTCCACTTTGAACATATCCAACAACCAGACCTCTCACGCGGCGGCTTCGGCCAGGATCTCCAGGGTTCGCAAGGCGTGAAATAATTTCACGAGTCGAGTTATCCAAGGCAGTAAGGCTCTGGTCAGGCCAACCCTTCCCCCGGAGGTATCGTTTGTAAGCACGCCAATAAAAACCTGTAGGGGAATCTTCGCCGATTGCTTCCGGTTTGTACCAGTCAGGGTATTCGTCGCTGACCACTAGGGGCTCAGGGACAGTGCAGAAAGGTAGAGTGCCAGAAATCCGTGTCTGAAGTCCGAGGTCGACGCCTAGCAGCCGGTAAATTAAGTCCCTTCTTACCTGCGTGTTTCTCTTGGTGTGCCCAACCCACTCCATATCCCGGGCGTTATCCCACTTTCTCAGCAAGTCACCAAAATGCAGTCGGGCGACTTCGTTGGGATCCGAAGAAAGAATGAGGTTTTCCAAAACAGGCCAGTCTTTCTCCACAACTGCCCCGAATTCATCATCAGCCAAGTTATTAAGAAGTGTTTTATAAAGATTCGCTGGCTTATCACTCATCGAAGGTAGCATCTTTTTAATGCGCCCCCTTCCCTGATCAGGCGAGATTGTGCCAACCACGGAGTTCATTGTGTCTTCATAATTTTTGCTAGGTGATCAGCAAGGCCATTTTCCAGCATTAGCCCCGCCCCATCAAGATTCACCTTGTAGGCAACTTCCTCCAACCGACTGTAAGCGTTGCCCAAGGCTTTTTGCAGAAGCCCCGGTTCTAGCCTGGGGAAGTTTTTATCAACAACTACTAGCATGAGGGGAGCACGAAGCTTCCATTTTCTTGTGTAGGCAGCGGCATCTTCAGATCGATAGCCCCACTTCTCCAAGCCAGCCCTCAGCGAGGATCTTGATTGAAAATCATGAGCGAGGGAGTTTTCCAAGGCTGTAACTAGTGAGGGCAAGGTGTTTCCCTCCCCAGGGCCAGCCGAGCCAATCAGGATTGAAAGGAAACACAAAGAAGCACCAGGTGATGCGGACGCTTGGGTTAAACTATTTATAGTATGAACGCGACGTCTGCCGGCGGCGGTTTTCACCTCAAACTCATGGTTCGCAAGCCGAAAATCGTGGGCCTCTCCAAAAGGCCCTGTCCAAGAGGAAATCATGGAAGCACCCCTCGACCGAATAAATTGCTCAAGAACCAAAAGCTCGCCATAAAGACCGATCTGCTTCTCGATTGATAGAATTCCCGCTTCGTCAAGAAATGTCTCTAAAGCAGCCAACTCGTCTTGAACGGCCTCGACCGCTTCTTGCTGATCCTGTAGAATTCGATCAATAACGGCCGTAAAAAACAGATAAGCCTCACGGAACAAGCTAGGCCGAGAACATGTTACGCGAAGCATGGTTCTGCCATCGATGGTGGGTTGATCAACTTCAAGCATAAGAAGTCGAAAAAGGTTACTATCAGGCGGAGTGACCGAATGCCGTTGCAAGAGCATGCCGATTCGTGCGCCTGAATGATCGGCAAAAATAACGATCTTTGGCTCAGTTTCCACGCTGTGGGATCTGTCTTCCCCGGGCCGTACAATCCCCTCAAGGAAATTCTGCCAAGTGAGATGCGACGTCATGGAATGAAGGCACTGTCCGATTTAACTGCGGACGCCATAATTTTACTAAGTCCTTCGAGCCTGTGCTCCTCTTTTGGGGATATCTGCTCGCGCCCAAGACAATCCTCAAGCAAGAAAAACAACGTTGTTTTCAAAAGGACAGCCTTCCCTAAGTCTTTATTGTTGCACGTACCGGGCTCTACGCGGGCCTGATAAACTTTATTGAGCAAGCAGAGGTTTTTTGCAGGTATCAGACGAAAGAATAAGTCTGCGTCATCAGGATCAAACATCTCCCATTTAAAGTGAAAGTCCCAGGTTGTAACACTTTGACCTCTCCCCTGTATTTCAATAATTTTCTCCCGAAGTTCAGCTGGAAAATCAGCCCCGACCGGAACTATCACAGTTCCGGCCACTTCATCACCGCCCGAACCTCCAGCAGCTCGATATGTTGAATTAGAATCTTTTAGAAATTTCTTGAAAGGTTCTGCAGCAGAGTTCTGGGACGAAAGAATTGCCTCCCTGAGTGAGGGCGTAACCTTCACAAGTGCCTTACGCACGTCGAGACTGACTTCGCGCTCAAGTTCAGTATCGCCAAGAAGATTAATTTCCGCACGGCCGAGAGAATCATGGGAATCTAGACCCTCTTTAATATCGTACCAACCACCACCGCATATTAGCCTGTCATGACGGTAAAAATAGAGCCCTTGTCGTTTAATGGCACCGCCCGGAAGTTTGTAGTTGGGACTGGAACTCTTAGCAGGCCAGATGTGCGCCTTGATTGTTAGTTTTCCAGCATATTCTCCCGAAATTAAGTATTCTGATGGATAGCCTGCGCAGCCAGACATTGGATATCCGAATGGATCGTACGGACGCACCTCCCTCAAGGCACCACTCATTCCTTTGTAATCACATATTTCAATTGTGATTTTAGTTCTTTTCAAAAAACGGTGCAGGTGAAGTCCCAAATGATTTTGCAGATCCAAGGCAAGTTTTTCACAAAGTTGCTCCGCCTTGTGAAAAGCTGAGGCGTGCCTGTGCAGAAATTCTAGGTAAACCCAAGTTCCATGGCCTTCCCTCAAGGGGGTTCGATCGAAACCGGTTATTCTATCGATCTGATTTCTAGCAAGCCGGGAACAGAAAAAGCCCTTTTTTAGTCCCTCATCAGTCCAAGAACGACCAGATAATTCTCGGTTTTTTAATGAAACAACATGAAAGTCCATTGCTTGTGCAATGGACGCCATTTTCAAACCAAGGCCGAATTTACCAAGGCGCTGCTGTCTTGCCTCGATTGGCTGAGTCCCGAATATCATGGCTTGTCGAACACCGCCCTCATCCATTCCCTCCCCATTATCAGAAATCAATAAATCGACGCTGGTATTTTCACGAATAACAAACCGAATTGAGATATGCGTGGCGGCGGCATCGATCGAATTGTCAATTATATCCGCAACGCTTTCTTCAAAGCTATAACCAACACTTCGAAGTGCATGGATAAAGTGCTGATAATTAGGCGAGAGTTGCTCCTCATCGTCTCGGCAGTTAGGGATTTGGGAACGCATGTCCATGGGGCAATTTAAAATTCAGAATAGCGAAGCCGCTGGGGATATTTTGAGGCTAAGCCATAAGTCCTCGAACTCAGCTTAACGAACTTATCTGGGGAGTCCGCTAAAAAACAAAGCACGGAACTAATACTACAAGGTCGCGCCCTACGCATTTCTTGAAGGATTTCATCAATATGCATTGGTCTGTCCGCTTTTTCAAGAAGCTTCAGAAGTGACTCACGTATGGTTCCAGTTTCTTGGTTCCATTCAGACAAGACCCAGTAACCCGACTTACTAATTGGCCTGAACCTTTTGTCACGAAGCAACCGACAGGCAAGTAGCCTATCTGACTCAAGAAAGTCAGGATGCTCTAGCTTGAATATTCTGAGAATTTGGGAACTATGCATCCTGCTTCCGTTTTCTTTAAGTATTTCATATGCACGACTGCATGTAAGTTTACCCAGATTTGGGTTAAAATACTGCTTTTTAATCCTCCAAAGACCTTGGCCAGCTAATTCTATAGTTGGGATTAGAGCCAATATTTGGGCTTCATTAAGACATACCTTTTTAATGAGCGGCACAGATCCTAGAGCGCGAAAGATTTGGTCAGCGCTCAAAGCTTCATCGCATGTTTGAACAAAGAGATGAATATCGTTGATCAGTATTTTAAGCCTTTGGACCTGTTCTCTGTCTGTTGAGTCGTTTATTACAAGTTTAACAGAAATAGAATTACGCAGATTTAGGGTTTCAAAATAATAACCAAGTAGGAATGAGAGAATTCCGCTATTTTTATCGATCTGTTCTGGCGAAGTATTCAATAACTTGGCGAGCGTGCTTTTCCATTCATCAAAAAGAAAGATACTAGTTTTAAGTTCGTAAACATCCTTATTCAGTTTTTGAATTATTTCTTGGACACGTGGTTGAAATCGAAATCTTAGTCCCTCAAAGAATAAGCCTCCGGACCTTTTTACGCAGCTTATGCTATATCGACCTTCAAAAAGCGAGGGTTTCAGGAACCGCTCAATTTGTGCTTCATTTTGCCTTATCCGTTCCCGACTTAATCCATATTTATTCCCAAGAACAGCAAGGGTTTCACCACCATCTGTCAAAGGCCTAATTCGGCCATTTAGAATATCTAGATACCGAGGAGAAGACTTTCCCTGGAATTGTGTTTCAACAGCTATCTTAACCCAGCTCTCCAGATGCGTTATAATCTCGGATACTGAAAGCTCATTATTTTCTGGAATAACTCTGAATCCGCGGTGTTTTGCATATGAGATAGCATTCCATTCTCCATCCGAATTGGCGCTACTCTGTAAAGAATCGGCCGCAGCCATAATTTCGTTAAAAGCTTTTTTTCCAAAGTTCCGCAGATTGTTGGCATTAATTCCCTTTGCAAGCAAAGCAATAAAGCCCCCAATATCACGGACGCCTAGATTAAAGACTGAAAGTGCTGCTCTGCTGTCCAGATGCAGGTTATCGACTGATAAATCACTATTTTTTTTGGAAATTCGGTTCATCAGCTCGTTTTCGATCTGTAATTCAGGAAACTCCAAAAGCTCAACAACATTCGGATTGCCTTGATCGACAGATCCTTTCGGCCCAAAATTCGCCATATTTGATCTCACTCCAAAAGCTAGTCCGTGGCGCGCAAGCTTCTCGGTGATCTCTTGAAGTGTTTTTTTTCCAAAGTTCCTATAGCCCATTAAATCGCTTTTGTTTTTGGTCAGAAGTTTTTCGATGGTATCGATTTTTGCGAATTCAAGGCAGTTGCTTGCCCTGAATGAAAGGTTCAGCATTTTTACGCTCATCCCAAAGAGTTCCCGTTTATCATTAAGCTTCTTTTTTGTCATTTAATGGGATTTCTTTATTTATGCTACCGAAGTTCTAGTAACTACTTATTTTAAACATAATCTGCCAACGCATTTGGAGATTCCTGAAGTTAAGTTCGGCTTAGGCCTATTGTAGAATATATTCTGTTATATTCATCCCTTTTGGGGGTGAGTAATAAAGAAAGAAGTGTCCGTCTTTTTTCCATACACGAACATGCCAATAATACCTATCCTCACGAACTGTTTTGTCCATTTTCTCAAGGTATTCCTCAAACTTTTTTGACGGAATGAACAGTATGTCATTGGCAGACCCACAGCCCAAAGCAACAAAAGAGCTCTTTGCCTGAGCTAGGTACTCACGTTGAGTTGGGTGAAAAGCAAACCAGAATCCGGAGTCGCCGTAGGCTTTTGACACAATACATAAGATTCGAACTCCTTTTTCTTCGTTGGCATATGCACATCTTCCCTCTTTGACGAGCGGCAGATGGAGTTTCTTTTGGATTCTTTCGACACATTCCTGATAATAACTAACTGGTCTTCTCTTAGTTTGTGCGCCAACGCCCCCCTCCTTCGCGTCATCCTCCTCAAAATCCCTAGCTCGGATTTCCTCGGAAGTATTAAATAACATGGCCACAATTCCGTCTAGCCTCGTGTACTCAAGCGGCTGAAGGACTTTCTGGATTTTTAGCAAAGTTTCGCGAACACCGCTTAGTGTTTCTTTAACTCGAAGTAAATTAAGAAGGGCCTCGCAACTTATAATTCGAGTATCCCAAGCATTACGGGAACCGCGGATTTGTTCCTCAATATTGCCAGTATCATCGCGCCCAGCCACGATCAGGATGGAAGACTTGTTTTGATCAATAATCTTCTTTTCAATCAGCTCATTTTTGTACTTTGTAAGTGTTCCAAGGTTTATGGGATAAGTCGTTGTAGTTTTGACTTCGATCACAAAGGATCTTTCTTGCGCTTTCCAAATCCCATCCCAACCCAGCTCCTTCGCCGTTCCGCGATATCGACCATGTTGCACTTCAAATCCAAGCCTCTTTCCAATCTCGTTTACAACATCCTGCAAGACAAGCCCGCTACCATCGAATGTTGTGCGTAAGCATTCATCAAGATATTTCGCTAAATGATTTGAATCAGGCACCTGATTGGCTAGGAACGATCTAAATCTTGCACTTGTTTCGTTGCCATCTCGTAGCTTTCCATCCCCTAAATAGTTAACAACTTGGCTAACTTTTTTACTAAGAATATCTTCCTCTCTTATCTGACTTTTACGTTTCATCTATTTTTTATTTGGATAATTCTTTGGATTTTGTAAATTAAAAAGGCCGCCTTTTTTTACAGTTTAACCTAATTAAGGAGCGCGACCCAGTTTTTTCATCTTTATGACTTACCCTTTAGGAAGAGTCCTCTTTATAGACAGAAGGTCTGTTTATTTTAGCGTCGTTGTCTCCAGCCAGTAGTTACGAACCTTGTAGAGGGTCTGGCCGTCGTTGGAGATCCAAGCGTTCCCGACCCGTCTCGTTGTCGTCCCATCCTGCCACAGGATCGAGTTCCCTATCTCATACCCGCCTCCCCGCCCAGCCCAGAGGCCCTCCTCGTCGGCGAAACCCCAACCCGCCCCTGCCATCAGAATTATAAGAACCGCTTTTTTCATTTATTCACCTTTTTTTCAATATTTCTAGGCTTCAACTCCCCCTCCCAGAATGCGAAACGCTGGTACCCCATCATACGCCTCGCCTCGCTCTGCAGGACTTCCAAGATGCTTGATATTCTTTCTTCTTTGCGGAGATGCACCTCCGTTCCTACTTTTTCCACCACATCCACCAAAGCACTGATGGAGCAAGAACCCCGGAACAGGTCCGGATAGAAGATCATGCAGGCATTCAGCAGTAGCTTGGTCTCATCACCATCTGCGGAGATAACCCGCCGAACCTCCCCAGCAGGCC
>Ga0164295_10003568_pt1 | contig 12473 bp, 29 predicted proteins | sample GEODES006metaG_FD_111798 | JGI IMG/M metagenome (GOLD analysis project Ga0164295, IMG submission 111798) | Oligotrophic lake water microbial communities from Sparkling Lake, Wisconsin, USA - GEODES006 metaG | ecosystem: Environmental > Aquatic > Freshwater > Lake | place: USA: Sparkling Lake...
ATCCTGTTCGGGATTGACAAGGAGATCCTTGCCGTCGGCATCACTGATGATCAGACCCACGATGCCGTCATAGCGATCGGGCTCGTCATCCTCATCTGGAATCAGGCGGACGAGATCACCGGGTTTCACTGATCATCCTGAGGTTAGTGAAATGAAGCTCCTTCACTCCGTCAGAGAACATTACCCACCACCTCGGGTTGAGATTCCACTTAACGTCAGGGCCGATCACAATCCCAATCTTTCCGAATTCTGGTAGTGGAGTCTTCACCTGAACGAGATCACCGGGCTTCATCGACCACCCTGAGGTCTCTAGCAAACATCGTGTGGACACCCCCATCGATCAGGATCTCGTGCAGGCTCTGCCGGTGTGAGTCGCTCCTCTTCGCGTCAGGGTAGGTCTTACCGACGACAACGCCGCAGGTGCCGTTCGGGAACCAACGCTGCTTCTGCGGGACGTCGAAAGTGGGGACGCCCGGCCCGCCCTTCGACCATGGGGCACCACCGTTGTCGTGGCTGCACACGACCTCCACGAGATCACCCTTCTGCATTGACCACCTCCAGCATCGTATCGGCGAAAGCCTCTGTTCCGTCTGTGAAAAGTACATTGTGCATGTTGCTTCGATCGTTGCTTAGGTAGCTCTTCACCTTGTGTGTAACGAAACCCAGCTCACCCTCCCTGTAGTCTCGACGAGAGCCGATGCAGGGGCAGATCACACGAACGAGATCACCGGGCTTCATCAGACCTCCAGGATGTTACCGTTGCTCGTCAGCGCTGTCATCCGCCCGTCGTCGGCGCAGGAGCCGTTGCTGAAGACCGTCGGCAGGCCGTTCACCGTCCGCGTCCCCGCGTTCCGGATGTCATCCGTCGAGTGCACGTGGCCAAACAGCATGAACCGCGGTGGCACCTTCGCCACCCTCTTCCGGAGGGCGCTGCATCCCACGAGCTCCACCTTGTTATGATGGTCATAGGTCGCATCCAGAACCCCATACGGAGGCCCGTGGGTGGCCAGAACGTCAATCCCGTCGGGGATGTTGTCCCAGATCCTGTTGATAGTCCCGCGGTCCTTCATGTAAGCCCAGTCACCGTAGCGTGGTGTGAGTGGGGACCCCCAGAAGCGAAGACCCCCGATCACACTCTCCTCGTTGATGAGGAGGTGGATCTTCCGGTGCTCGATGAGGTCTCGGGTGATGAGACCCTTCTCGAGGCTCGTGTCATGATTTCCCGGGATGAAGACCTTCGTCGGGATCGGGAGACACGCGAACCAGTCGATGAATGCCCGGAGCTCGGACTCATTGCGGTACGGATCCTTGTAGTTCGACGCGTCGCCGGTGTGAACAACAATGTCGATCCCGTCGGGAACCTGAAGCTGCCCATGTAGTCCGTGGGTATCGCTGATGTGCCAGAGTTTCATACGCTCTCCTTACCTTACCAGTATACCACACTTACGATCGGATTGCATGGGTTCAGGATCCGCAGCGGGACTCGATGAGGTTGACCTGACCCTCGATCATCCCGTATGAGGAGTGCTCACGGAAGTTCTTGGTGGACGGGCTCCACCCCTGGGCAGCAGGCTGCGTGGCGTACCAGAGGTCCTCGCCCTTCCAGGTGACGTCGAAGACGACCTGATCACAAGGAACCTTGATCTCCATGGTGCCACCGAAAGCTTTGGATCGCTGGTTGTCGGTGCAAGCGAGGAGGGAGAGAATGATGAACATTTTGGATTCTCCTAACGAAATAGGGCTACGGCGATAAAGGGCACGATCACAACCAACGCGATCCCGAGGAAGATAGCTTCAATCATCGACCCGCTCCGCGTGTGGAGGTGAGTGAGGGGGCACAGACGATCGACTGATCATGATTCCAGCGTCGCCAGCATTGGAGGTCACGACGCGGAGGTTCGATCTCCTTCCATCCATGATTCTCAGCGAGTTGCGGAGCGCCGCACGCGATGAGAAAGATGAGGGTCATCATCAGAAGTCGAACCTCCCGATGTTGTAGTTGTGACCGCCGCCCTTCGACTTCTCGGTGAAGGTGAAGTGGTAGGTGACCCCGTCATCCTCGATGCGGAAGACCGTGACCCCCTTGTAGGGATCGACCTGGAAGAGGTGCTCCTGACGGATCTCGAACTGGAGGGTCTCAGTATCAGTGTCGTCCTCCTCATCAACGATGTTTACTGCACGGGAGAGGGAGAAATCGGGAGATCGCTTCGACCTCGCCTTTCCAGAGTGATCCTCCTGGATCCTGACGCTGATCTCGTTATCCCAACGTTCCGAGTTCACCATGACGATCGGTGAGGTGCTGAAGGTGTCACCGGACTCGATGCTCCACTTCTTACCACGGAGATCGGGGGTGGCAACGGTGAGAGTCCAGGAGCTCTTGGAGCTGCCAAGCGGCTTCACGTTGAGGATCTCGACGGCGTCCTCGAACTCGCCGCCGTAGCGGTTGAGCTCGTCGACAAGGGTCTGGAGCATGTCGAAGTTGAACTCATCGCAGAGAACAGCGAGGTTGATGATCTTGTCGAGGTAGGAGTGACAGTCCTTCATCGCGTCCTCGCAGTACTCGCGGATGAACTCAGCGCCGAGACCCTCGAAAGCGATCGAGTAGCGGAGCCGGCTCGGTCGGTTGTGGAAGAAGCTCTGCACCGCGTACTTGTTGTTGCAGGTGATGACCATCACCTTGTTTCGGGCGGTGAAGACACCGTCGAAGAGCGTCAGGATCGACTCCTGGGCATCGCTGTCGTAGAGCTTCTCGAACTCATCGAAGATGATCACCGCCTCCTGCTCGATGCCCTGCATCGTCCGCATGAAGCGCTCATCGGAGAAGGGCGTGTTGACGATGATGACCGGGAGCTCCGAGGTCTTCGCGATGTGCTTCGCGAGGAGAGTCTTCCCGGAGCCCTTCGTCCCGCTGAGGCAGACGCCGATCTGAGCACCGGGAGTCCGTCGCTTGAAGGTGCTGAGGATCCGCTCGGCATGCCGCTCGGTCTTCCCGTAGAGCTTGGGAGGCAGCGTGAACGCTGCGGTCTCCTCGAGGAAGTACTCACCCGACAGCGGGTTCCTGCAGACTGTGTAGTTTCCAGCCGGGAGACGATCGCGAACGTCCATCCGGCCGTCGGGGGTGAGGGACCAGGCGTCGCCGTTCTTGAGGAACTTCATATTGCTTTCTCTTCTGTTAGTTGTTGAATCGACCTGAGTATGGTAGCGTGGGAATCATGGGTTTGCAAGCTGGATCGGAAGGTGACCTTCCACCTTTCCTTTATACCACACACCGTCACGGGTTGCATGAATCAGGATCGGCAGGAATGAGTGTCCAGCTGTGTGTGCTGAGGTATTTCAACTGTCCCTTGGGGTCGATGACGCTGAAGTGCCAAAAGCCGTCGTATTGCTTGCCGTTGCTGGGCAAGAACCCGGGTGGGTGCAGGTCCATGTACATGGCAAATCCGGAGTCGACCCCGCTCTCGTTGATGAGACGGACGAGAGCCCCACGATCAAATCTCAACATCGCTGAGCAGCTCTGAAGCTTCGATCGCCGCGCGGGAGATTCCTCGTATTGTTCCGTATTCCTCGATGAGGTACGAAGCGTAAGGGCCAGTGCCCACCACGAGGAAGATCCCATCCTTGAAAGCTCCGTCTTTCCAACGGCGGAGCTGGCCGAGCTTGATATTCATTCTTACATCCTACGAGGTCTTGCTCAGGTTTGTAGCCTATTGATGAACCTGACGGGCACGCCCAGTCGTCTCTCGCCGATGATGATGACGTAGCTCATGTCGTGATCGTTCTCCTGCGGTTGCTCGTATTGGACGACAATACCCATCGCGCCGGGGTTGATCTTAACACGCTTCGCACGTGGGAGAGCAGCTGACTTCACGTTGACAAGAGGTTCATAATCCCAACCCCATGGGATCTCGACACCCTCACAATCCCAGGGGTCGATCGAGACGAGGTCTCCCTCGCGTAGCTTATAATCGTTCATTGCTCTATCCTCACAAGATGCTGGAACACTACGACAGTGCGGACACCGTCCCCAACGATTGTGGCGACATCGATGCTTTGGTTCGTATCGTAGCCGGGCAAGTTATGGGTGTCGACGATCATGTAGACCAGATCATTCCTGATGAACCAATCGCTCTTCTCAGGATCCCAGTCCCTCAGGTGAACAAGATCACCCCGTTTGAGACTCCCAACGTTCATCGACCACCTCCTGGCATTCGACGTAATGCCGGAGCCATCTCGCCCTGATGGCCCCGACGACACCCGCGTGTAGGACAATCCAGCTGGGTTTGTACCATCTGTTCGGCTCGTATTTCAGAAGCATGACAAGATCACCCTGCGTGATCACCCGCGGGTCCTCGCCCCCTAGATTATCGAACAGTGTTGGTATCGGTACCGTCACCTCTGCCAGATCGCCAGCTTTCATGATTAATCATAAATTATTTCACCAATACGTGCATAAGCAGCATACTTTATTTCAGGAATTGTCACGTGGGAATCATCCAAAACATTGAGAAAGCGCCGCTGCAGTCGAAGAAGTTTCTAGCTTACCTTCTTTCGAACCTGGGTTCGAAAGCTTTGCTGTTTTGGATGGTCAGCAAGGGATCGGGAGAGTTCACGATCATATCCATGATCACAGCTGCAGCTTTCATCGACATCGGTTACATCCTGGGTCAAGCGGCGCTTGACAAGTACGTCCGGGTCGCGAGTATCCAGCAGAAACCCTCACGAAAGGCTGCGGAGAGCTAGATTCTCTCGTCGAAGAGCTGGTAGCATTCCTTACGTCGGAGCTCCGGCATCGGGTCGCATGTCTCCATCATCTCCTTCTTGTTCATGACGTTGGAGATTGCCTCACACTCGATCTGGCTAGTCTTCGCGTCGAGGCCGCGTGTCTGCATTCGACAGAACATCTCCCGGCAGAGCAGGTCGTCGCTCTTCTCAAGGTACTCTGCGGAGCAGGCCACCGTGAGGAGGTCAGGCTCGGTAAGGTTGTTCGCAGGACGTGTCAGATCCTGAACGACGTCCTTCGCAGCCCTGGTCCCAGCGACCGCCGCGGCCTCTGCTATGACCTTTTCCTTGCTGTTGCTGACAGCGACGGCGACTCCCGCCGAAGCCCCGCCGCCGACGATGACGCCGATCAACGCAGCGATGATGATAGTTTCCATTCCCTTAGCCTCCATTATTTTCCTCGGACATCTTCACGCTTCTTGAAGTCAGGAACTCACGTTTGAGATCCTGAGCTGCCTTGTTACAACCATCACACAGAGTTCGAACCCATCCGCCTGATCGTCGATGACCCCTGCTGCCGCAGTCCTCGCAGGTCCGATAGCTCATGGACTCAGCGACTGCGATAGCGCCCCGGACGTAATCATCGCAGTTGTCGACGTAGAACCTGAGCCCACCGAATTTTTCCTTCACCTGCGCAGCCACAACCTGGTGTTGCTCGTCGAACTCCTGATCGCTGAGCTGGTGGTGCTGACGGCGCTTCCAATCGACATGGTTCTGAATGTTGCTGCACAGCGATTCGACGATATCGTACCACCCGTCGCCATGGGCAAAGCCCCAGCACATGCAGGTCTCCTGCATCGATGCGTGCCTGTCCCTGAAGATCTTGGGGTACTTCTCGCACAGCCTCTTGTCGAGTTCCTCCTTCATTGCTTCCCCGCCTTGATGAAGTTGTTGATAGCCTCCACCACGAGAGATTCGAACCCTGCTTCGTCCCCGGGCTGGAGGCCGAACTGGGCGAAGAACTCATCGCTCCTGTCATCATCGATATCGAAGACGATCCGGGTCTTTCCGTCCTCGGTCTGCTCCTCGATGATCTGCCGTAATCCCGGGATCTTACTCTCCATTCGCTTCGTCCTCCTTCTTTTTCTTCAGGCTCTCCAGCCAGGCGTTCGTCGATTCAAAATCGAAGTTGATCTTCTTGTGATCATCCTCAGGGTGTTGCCCCCACTGGGACGTCAACCAACCTTCGACGATCTTACGCCAGAGCGTGACATCCATCTGTAAGCTGAGGCTTGGACTCGTTGAGTCTCCGTCTCTCCAATCGATGCTAGCCGTCGTGATTCCAGCCTGCCATCCAGCACCGTCCAGCGTGAGGTAGATGTTATCATTGTCGAAGCATTCCTGGTAGAGATGATGATTATCATCATATGAGATAGTGCATCGTGTGCTCATGCTATATTTTACCCCGCTGGTTTCGTTTTTTTAGGATTTCAAGAGATCAGAAGCTCTTGAACATCGCATCACCAATGACCCTGCTGACTGGGGCAAAGCAGCCCGTCAGCTTGACCATTGTTCCGTCGACAACGTAGACTGCTCCCTCGATCGTCGGGACCTGATCACTGTCGCCCGCTGGAATCCCGAGCTTACGTTGGGCTTCCCTGAGGCGGTCTGCTGTCCGAGGCTTGTCCGAGGCGAAAGCGCTCCGACAATCCCTGAGAAGGGAAGTTCCATACCCGATAAAGATCTCTGCGAGCGGAGCCAGCGTCCTCGAGCGGTTACGATCAGCATGCTCGGAGGAACCGATCCTGGAACTGATCGCAGCGAGCTCACGAGGCAGTCCGGTGTTGATATCTCGCATATGCCCACCGCGACAGAGCTTGACAGCAAGCTCGCTGATCGTCTTCTTGGGCAACTTCAAGCTCTCTGGGAAGACCACAGGAATTCTGGCTGCGATGTAATCGACAATCGTCGATTTCTCGTCGAGACCGTACAGCTCGAACTCATCGAAAAGCTTCTCAGAGTACCTCGAGACCTCGAAGAGAGTGAGACCCCCGATCTTCAGGTCAACAGCGGTCGAGAGACGCCAGCCCTTGATGGAACCGGCCCAGAGACCCTCGACGAAGCTGTCACCAGCGTTGAAGATGAGCCAATCACCCGAGTAATCGATGGTGATGGGATGATTCTCACGAACAACCTCGAGGTTGACCCACTCACAATCTGTGACAGCCACCTCTTTCATGAATGAGTCGATGGCTGCAGCAGCATCGCAGAAAATATCACGAGCACCGCACTTCGCCAGCCGGGTAGGAAGATCTTCCAGCGTGTGACCGCCTGAATTCAGCTCGCCTTTCGCCCGTGCGAACATCGTGGTGCCACCGACCCGTTTGACAAAGAGGTTGAGGCCATCAACCTTCTCCTTCGCGTCGATAAGACACGATCCAGTCTTCATGATGAAGTTGACCAACCTGTCGAGTGTCCAATCGAACATCTCGTACGGGTGCTTCATGTGACCTGCTGCGCCGCCCATACCTCTTACCTCACTTGATCTTGTTGGTGGGAACGATCTCGATCTCAGTCGCGGAGAAAGCGACCTGGGTTGTCCAGAGCTCCTCCTCTGCCGTGTCAAATTCCGAGAAACCCATCGCGATGGGCACCAGCTTCATCTTCCAGCGCTCAACGCTCTCGCCGAGAGTGGTCAATGCGTGGAGCTCGACCTTCCGAGGCTTCGGAAGTCCAAGCCATGCCCTAAAGTAATGGTTGAAAGATGACGTTGGCATGTTGAGGGTCTCTACTGCAAGGTCTCCACTCATCAGCGCGCCGCTTGTGAAGCTCGGAAGCTTCGCTGCAGTGATCGGAATGTCAGCCTCGAGGCCCTCGATCTTCATCGACCACGGCATCTGCTTCAGGGCAACAGCACCTGCTGGCACCTCGATCTCCTCAGTCTCCTCGACAGCTCTCGTCGGAGCTGCCTTGGCCTTTCGGGCAGCCTTACGAATTGATCCGCTATCGCTCTTGCTCATATTAGTCTCCATTAGTGATATTAAACGATGCTTCAGGTATTTTCAATCATTTTTATGTCGCATGCTAGGCATTCCATCCTCCCATACCTCGGGTGGACGACGTCGAAGACAAGCATGTGATTGAGAGATTGTGGTAGCGCTCTGGTGCCCAGCAGGAGGAGAGCTTGACCCTCCTCTATCTTGAACTCCGACTTCGGATGGTGGCACCATCCTACGGTGTCACAGTCTGCTACCAGCAAATTTCCGATTGTTGCAGCTTCCATATGGTAATCATACCATACGCGGCCGTCATGTTGCACTAAACCGATAGGTCTTGATCGGTCAGATCGTGAATCAGGTCCCAGGCTTCTTGCAGCTCACCGGTCCTTCGCAGGACTCGATACGCGAGATTCTCATTGGAGAGCTCTCCCGCCCTCTCCAGACCCGCCTTACGCAGCTTCGTGATTCTTTTCATCGCCGAGATGATCGGCCCCTCCTCATTGGTCCGGCGGGCCTTCTGGATCACCTCACGGAAGTCCATCACCTTCTTCAGGACCTTGGACTCATCAAAGCTCGAGCCACCCTCAGGCGGCTCTAGGAGCCAGTCATTCATCGTGATGCTCCAGCGTCCCGTGACTTTCGGAGGATCCTCGTTGATATCCTCGACGTAGACCTCGACAGGTATGCCGTGGATGGTGATATCGTGCTCCTCTTCCCACTTGAACTTCGCGAGCTTCGTCGCTCTCGCGATGACATCTAGGCCACCGCTTTTCTTCATATCCGCGATGATATGGAGGTCAAGATCGCTCCCAGTCCCCCATGTCCTTCCAGCGTAGGATCCTGTGAGTATGATGTCCTTCACGATGAGATCGATCTCAAGCTCATCGAGAAATTTCTTGGCGATACGACCGAGCGCGTTCGCGATCTCAGGACGAAGGCCTTCCTCGTTCCAGACACGATCGCTGAGATACGGCTTCGGCTCCACGGAGCGCAGCGCAGAGCGAAGATCAGTCAACTTCAGGACTCTGGAGGCCGGCCCATTGGAGCCCGCATGACGTCATCGAGATCTGGCTCCTCGAGGTTTCGGTAGAGCGTCCTTGACGAGACCCCGAGCTTCTCGGCAGCATCAGGAACACGACCGTCGCTCTTCGCCATCGCGTTCGCGATATCGTTTCTCCACTCGAGTGAGTCCTTGATACGGGTTGCAAGGAGATCGGTGATGTTCTGGGGCTTGAACACCCTGCTGCGACGCTTCTTTCTGCGACGCTTCTCATTGAGCTCCGCGCCTTTCTCAAGCATCGCTTCGACTTCTGCTATTTCTTTGATGAGCTGATCGATCTTGTCCATGTCGTTAATTATTTCTATCACTCACAATCTGGGTCAAGAGATCAAGAGCAGCCAGAATTTCTGCTTCATGACCTCCGTCGGCCCGATCGATCAATTGATAGTAGTTCGGTTCATCAGGAAAGTAAGAGTTTCTAACCCAGCAGCCGTCATCATCTACGCCCCACTGTGCTCTCTCCCAACCGTGCTTTCGCGACGCAGCTCTGGCTGCAAACTCGACGATCCGAAGTGGATTCTGGGGCAATTCGGAGAAAAGCAGGTCCCTCTCGCTGCCCTTGACATGGCGCGTGTTCCTGAGACGACGGAGCTCCGCGCGGACACCACCGCGTAGCCTCCCAAGAACATCGAAAAAGCTGTTATTGCTCACCATGCGCCCTCCGGGCTGTGATCTCATAGTTGAGGTAATCGAGCGCTTTCTCGAGATCTTTCATGGGGGTGCCCTTGTGGTCGCATCGAGCGACATACTTCACCACGCACCCAAGGTTAAAGTTCAGCTTCCACGATGCGATCGCGTCGACAGGCTTGATCTCGAAATCGTAGTGGTTCGGATTGCTGATCTTGGGCGTGCTCATGGTTCCACCACATACATCGTGGTCGCAACGGCAGGGTCACCCCCCAGCAGAAGAAAGTTAGCCCATGCCTCCCTTTCAACCTGCATCCTCTCATTGATCGTCATTGAACTACCTCCTTCATTCCATCACCCAGCTGACATAGGATTTCAGGTCACGATCTCGTGCCTTGTAGTAACCGTTAAAATCTATCCCGAGACCCGCGTCACGAGCGAACTGCTCTCCGAGAGCCCATGCTTCCCACTCCTCACCAAGGCTCTGCATCTTGACTTTCAGGGGCTCCCGTCGACGCTCACGTCGACGTTTCATTGCTGAGCTCTCACTGAAACGAGTCTCGTAATCTGGGCTGCTGGCGAGAATTATGTGGCCAATCTCGTGCAGCATCCCGTAGACCTGGCTCGCTGGTGTTCGCCTGGAGTTTATCACGATGCAACGATCGGTGAAGTTAGCATGATCATCATCATCCCGTGTCCACTTCATCGACCACGAATGGTTCGACAACCACCCTTCTATGAAGTACGCAGCGTCATGGAGGTGGTCGTCCTTACGGGGGACGCCGCGCCACCGTGCGGGCTTCACCTACTCACGCATGAGGTCGTTGATGTTCGCAGTGAAAGTCTCCTGACCCTCACGAGGCCTGTCGAGCCTCACAACTGCGAGAAACTTTCTTGCAGAAGTGCCTCCTTCGAAATGCTCTGTTCCTGCGTGCTCCACGAGATTGAGCACAGTGCCGACCAAACGCATATCGTACACATGACTGACACGATCACCTGGCTTTATCATTTTTTGACTCCCTTGTTTAGGCAGATATCATCTGCGCATGCTGTATTATAGAGTCCGCGGCCACAAGATTACCAACGATGAAGTCATTTTCCAGCAACTCATCTATGGTCATACGAAGGGGAAGCGGCATGGTCTCTAATTTGAGGATGTAGCTGTTGAACGCCAACGAGTAGTAAAGGTTATTGGCGATTGTCTCAATGTTGGATTTCGATCTCTCGAACGCCCCCTTCGGTCTCGTGGTCAAGCTCATTTTCATACCTGCCTCCAGGTATTAAATAGGTTCGACCGGACCCTACCGATGAAAAGCTGGGGTGCTGTTGAGCTTGATCAGGTGCGGTTCGAGGATTCGCTGGGTGCTCATCGGTTTTTCTCTCCAGCCGTGATAATTAAAATCGAAGCAATCGAGGTACGAAGATGGAAAAGAAGTCCCAGCAGAAGAATCATCCTGGATATTTCCGTGGTCTAGGCAGCAAGACCCGCAGCGCCCGCGAGAAGCACTTCTCCAAGCAATCGAAGATGAGCTGGGACGACCCTGATGCCTACAAGCCAGCTCCTGGTGATGCCGGTAAGGAGACCAAAGTGTCCAAGTGGACTGATATAGCTAACAAGAGATTCTCCGAGGAAGTTGAGACTCTAGACGAGAGTGCTCTCAGGGAGATCATCGCTGAGATGATCGAGTCCTTAGGGGATGAGGAGCTCGACGAGAGCGGACCCGATGATGAGCTCGATGAGGCGAAGAAGAAGAAGAGTGGATCGGCAACTGCGCTCAAGAACAAAGCGAAGTCCGCGAACGCTCCTCTCGGTGCCCTTCGGGCAATCTACAACAAGGGCCTCGCAGCCTGGCGCACAGGGCACCGTCCCGGTGCGGGGCAGCACCAGTGGGCGATGGCCCGTGTGAACTCTGTCCTCGCGGGCGGACCGGCGAGGAAGGTCGACGACGCGCAGTGGAAGAGAATCCAGAAGTTTCGAAAGAGCAAGAGGGACTGATCACTTCCACCAGCTCGGCTGGCTGCCGGTCTTCCACTTCGCGAAACGTGACTTATCCCCGAGGTAGTAGGCCCGATAGCTCGCGACAGGGTCTCCGGGGACCTTGTACGCGTCTGGCATCGCGACAGCGAAGGGTGTGATGCCGTTCGGAGAGTCGGTGGTGCCCTCGAATGTGGGCGGGATCACGCGGTTGAGCCAGTGATGGACCTCCTCCGACTTATGAACTTTCCCGTAGCGTCGGGTGTACTCCCTGCAGAGCTCCATCCCGTGGAGGCTCAACCACATGTAGTTGCCCCAGGACCGTTGGGTCCACTGGACGCATGGGTGCGCAGCGTGCGTCATCTTCCAGGGCGGGCGCAGGCGCGGGTCGATCTTGGAAGACAGCAGCTCCATGTACTCCTTCCGCTTCAGGCCTGAATCGATCTTGAGCATCTTCTGCCAGCCAATCCAGTGCGCTGCGCACAGCATCTGCGCACTCTCGAGTATCATTTTCAAAACGTGAGAATCACAGTGATCACGCGCAGCTAGGATCGGATTCTCATCCAGGACAAAGATGTTCATGTAGCGTAACTCCGCGTGTAGTTTGATTTTTGACTCTTAGACATCTTTATGATCGACTGTAATCTACAATACTTCTTTCTGACCAGATTTTCAATTACGTTCACATTGTGTTTGACTATCATATTTAGATCAGGAGAGACAATGATTAGAAATTGCCCAACATGCAACATAGAAATTGTTTATAAAAAAGTCACGTCATACGAAAGAGCCCAATCTGTTAACTCTCTTTGCAAGAAATGCAATTTTCGAAGAATCGCAAAAGACCCTGAAAGGAACCGAAAATTAAGCGAAACACGAAAGAAGTGGTGGGAAGAGAAGAGAAAGAACCACGAAGAGTATTCTGTTCTTTGCGAGAAGCTTGGAAAAAACAACTCAGCCATCTGGTCGGATGAATTAAAGAAGAGTGCCTGGGTGTCTTCAAGATGGAACGAAGAGAAAAAAGCTGTGATGTCAGACAAGATAAGAGAGAAGTGGGAGAACTTGGGGAACGAAGAATTTTCTGAGATCAAAA
>Ga0164295_10003573_pt1 | contig 12469 bp, 6 predicted proteins | sample GEODES006metaG_FD_111798 | JGI IMG/M metagenome (GOLD analysis project Ga0164295, IMG submission 111798) | Oligotrophic lake water microbial communities from Sparkling Lake, Wisconsin, USA - GEODES006 metaG | ecosystem: Environmental > Aquatic > Freshwater > Lake | place: USA: Sparkling Lake...
CAGCAGAGGCGGAGGCGGCGCCATTTGAGGCGGCGCCATCGGAGGTGCCAGCAGAGGCGGAGGCGGCGCCATCGGAGGCGGTGCCATCGGAGGCGGCAACGGCGGCGGTGGCGAAGGCGGAGGCGCAGGTAGAGGCGCAGGTGGAGGCGGCTGTCACAGAGAAGGCTGCGCTTGCGAAGGCTGTGGCGTCGGAGGAGGCTGCGGCGTCGGAAGGAGCTGTGGTGGCGCATGTGCCAGGGGACGCGGCGTCAGATGAAGCTGAGGCGTCGGAGGAGGCTGTGGCATCGGAAGGAGCTGTGGTGGCGCAGGTGCCAGGGGAGGTGGCGTCAGATGAGGCTGAGGCGTCGGAGGAGGCTGAGGCATCGGAGGAGGCTGTGGCGGCGCAGTTGCCGGAAGACGAAGCGTCGGATGAGGCTGTGGCATCGCAAGGAACTGTGACGGAGCAGGAACAGATGGAGGTGCCGGGGGACGAGTTGCCACTGGCCGCACCTGCCGAGGACACGCCCGACACGGCGCTGGGGGACGAGTTGCCACTGGCCGCACCTGCCGAGGACACGCCCGACACGGCGCTGGGGGACGAGTTGCCACTGGACGCACCTGCCGAGGACACGCCCGACACGGCTGTGGCTCTGGCACTGGAGAAGGCACTGGAGGCGCGAGCCTTCACTGCCTTCGCTGCTGACGCCGCTGCCGACCGCAGCGCCTGGCAGGCAGCAGTGGCAGAGGAGGTGCCGGCGGCGGCCATTGCCGATGCTGCTGCCGACCGCAGCGCCTGGAGGGCTTCTGTGGCAGGGGAGGCGCCGGTCACTGCTGCTGACGCTGCTCCTGACGCGGACGCTGCCGCTGCTGCTGACGCTGCATCTCCTAAAGACAAGACGCTGGCTGCTGCCGATGCTGACGCTGTGGCGAAGGAGGCGTCGGAGGCGTCGGCGGCCGCTGCTGAGGACGCTGCCGCGGCTCCGGCATAGCTCCGGCAGTGGACGAGGGTGATCCTTCACATGCATGTTCACATGATCCTTCACTCCTCGAAGCGCCCGGGCAGCTAGTTTAGAATGGGCTTGACGTATCAAGGGTTTCAAAGGGTTTCTGGCGTCCAAGACCCGTGAAAAAGAATATTTTGCCTATCCTCGTTCAATCTCAATCTCCCCTTCAACGAGCGTCGTGGCGGGCGGCCGACGGGGGTGCGTCGCGCACGAGGAGTGTGGCCTCGCTCGAGGACCAGCTTGGCGCAGCCAGCGTCACTTGTCCAGCTTTCATCACCCTGGACAATTCATCCTGTTTGCTCCAAGCCTCTATGGCCACCTTCTCGACGACATTTTTCAACGGCGGCGTTGGTCCTCTGGAGGAGCGGCAGCAGCAGAAGACGACGCACCTCCGTGTGTGGGCAGGAGCCCAAATCATGTTCACGTGGCTGCTGGAGCAGGCCGATGCGCTGGGCCTTGCGCGCCCTGGCGCTAGGATTCTCGAGCTCGGCAGCGGAACTGGTTGGATGATGCTGAACGTCGCGTGCCATCTTCCCGAGCTGAACGTCACGCTCAGTGACCAGGCTGAAGCCGTGACGAATCTGAAATCGAACGTCGAGCGTGCGACGCAAGAGCATCCAGCGCTGGCGGGCAGGGTGCACGTGCTCGATCTTAATTGGGACGACGTGGGCTCTGACCCTTCGTTGCTGGGCTCGTCCTGGGACTTCATCATCGGCAGCGATCTACTCTATTCGATCGAGACCATGCACGCGTTGTCCCGAGCATGGAGCGCTCTATTGGACACGAACGCCGCTCCAGGGACGCAGTCCTTTTATGCACACATGCCGCGGCGCAGCAGACAGGTCGATGCGGAATGGCGTCAAGCCTTTGCTAACCATGGTCTTCTACTGGAGCCCGTGCCGGAGTGGCATGGGAAGGATGGGGCGCACGGCGGCACTCCCGCATCTTCCGCCACATACACACCAGCCGAGGGTGCCTCGGACGATGAGAACGGTGACTGGCTGCCCAACGGAGGACTATTTGCTCAGGAGGATGCGCGAGCTCGAGATGATGTGACGCGAGAGCGTTTCCAGATCTTCACGATCGTTGGGCGGGCGAGATCCCGCCGAGATGCCTTGTCCCAATCATCTTTCCCACCGAAAGAGGCTCCTCGAAGCTAGTGTACTTGTATTCCGTGTGAATCATGGCCGAGTACTTTGGATCCTCTTCAGTCAAGTTTTGCCTGGCAACGCAAGCCTCACGGCCGTTTCACACAGTCTCATGGCGCGTTTCTTGATGAAGATTCCTTCGACGTCTCGAATCAGAAACCCGAGCCTGCTTTTACGTAGACATCATGGCGACCACAGCGATTCGCGAGCTCCAAATGGCGGCTCTGCCGGCGGCGGTGGGAACCGTGGCCATCCTCTACTCCAACCTGGCGAATATGTTTGCCATGGGCAAATTCCGGTATGCCAACAAGGGCGTCGAGGTTCACCCATACAAGCCGTGGTCGGACACGACCCCGAATGCTGAGGAGCACTTCCGCGCTTACAAGGCCTTCGAAAATGGCATGGAGTGGACCGTGTTAGCCGTGCCCGCTCTGTGGCTATACGTGCTCTACACCCCTGCCGTGCCGCATGTGGGCAAGTTCTTGCCTTGGACTGGCGCGTTGCTGGCAGCGGCTTTTGCCTACTACAATACAAAGTACCTCGAAGGCTATGCGCAATCCGTGGAGGCGCGTCTGCCACCCTTCAAGGCCCGGACGAATGCCCTCATGGTCCTCTTCACAGGCGCCCTTGCGTCCATGGCTGCCTCCTTTCTCACAACGATTGGAATCGTGAAGATGATCACGCCGAAAGTTTGTGAGCGCATGTGAAGAGCGTCACCATCTACAAACAGAAGTAAGCTCGTGTCTCGAGATAATTCTGGTGATCCCCGCGGGGCTGTTTGTTTAGCGGCCAGGCGACTGCTGCCATCCACCTTGTTGGATGGTCTTTGAGGGAGTTAGCGCGACGTCCGGAGCGGAGAATATAACTCCGCTCCAGCTCGAGCTCCGCTCGCGCGCAGCCGGCAGACTCGGCTACTTCGGTACTTGTGTATGTTCAATGTTGTCATTCGAACGGAAGGTAGCGCTCGTGTGTCTGTTGTCGCTTTGTCGTTGACCCGTAGGTGGCCTCGGCGTCATGCTAATGAGACGAGATTCCGGTCAGCGCGCGGATGGCCGGATCGGGATAATAATCGCGAAGAGTAAACATATCCAAAAACTAATACGAGCGGACGCCCCACCCGGGGCGGGGACCGCCGACCGCGCCGGCCCGCGCAGTGGCAGTGACTCCAAGTTATGCGTTAGGGCTGGGGTTAACCTACCTACGGGTTTCTCTAGCAATCCGAGACGCGGCCGCGGGGGTCGGAAGTGCGGCGACCAGTATCGGCCGGTCGCAATCGAGCGCTAAGAGTTCGCACGCCGCATCGGCCACGTTCCATTCACATCGCTCGAGTAGCCCGCGGCACCGTTCACGCCCTGCGTTCGGGGCAAGCACGAGCAGTTCGTCGACAGCGGCCTTACGAGTCTCGTCGAGCAGCTGCCCCATGGCGCGCTCGTCGTCCGCCTGCATCGTCTGGACGACGAGGTGCAAGTTCATCTCGTCTGAGCTCGCAAGCTCGACCTCGATACGCTCGAGCTCGCTCGCGAGATAGCGCTTGAAGGCCGCTGCGCGCGCGAGCTCCCGCTCCTCTGCCTGCTTGGATGCCTCTTCGATACGACGCAGCTCCGCCTCAACCTCGCGAAGGGCGGCCTCGGCCTCCTCCGCCTCCCGCCGCGCCTTCTCCTCTGCCTCTCGCCTCGCCTTCTCCTCCGCCTCGCGCCTCGCCTTCTCTGCCTCCTGCTTCGCCTTCTCCTCCGCCTCTCGCCTCGCCTTCTCCTCCGCCTCTCGCTTCGCCTTCGCTGCCTCCTGCTTCGCCTGCTCCTCCGCCTCTCGCCTCGCCTTCTCCTCCGCCTCGCGCTTCGCCTTCTCCTCCGCCGCCAGCCTCGCACGCTCCTGCTCCAGCCGCATGATCTCCTCGGCCTCCCGCCGCGCTTTGGCGATTGCTTCACGCCGCACCGCCTCCTTGCGCATCCTTTCCGTTTCGTCAAATCGCCGCTGTTCCTCTTCCAAGTGCCGCTCCGCACGCTGCACCGACGCAAGGGCTCCCTCCCACTCTGCCTGCCGCTCACCCACCTGCCGCTCGGCGGCCGCCGTGGCCTCCAGAACCTCCACTGAGGGGACGCATGCCGCGCCTAGGGATTCCAAACCCGACAGCAAGCGCGAGCACCAGCCAAAAAGCGAGCCGACCGCCGATGACGAGGCGAGCGCCGACGCCAACGTGACGACATCCGTTCGGCCCACGCCGACGCCTTCGGACGACGTAGCGGCAGCCCATCGTGCGTTCTTCTTCACCAGCGCCACGAGCTCAGCCTGGTCGAGGAGGTTCGCCGCGTTGAACTGTTTGACGCACAACGCAAAGTCGGTCCGTGACAAGACCTTCTTGGCCTCTTCCCAGGTAAGCAGCGCGGTCATTTTCTTGCTCCCGGGCAGATCGACCGTCAAGATTGAGCATGCGCATCGCACGACAAGTTGCACCGTGGGCGAGGGCTGCGGCATCGTGCGCAGCGCGCGCACGCTCTGCAAATCCGCGTCAGCCATGGGTGCAGCAGCGGCGGCAGCCAACGAAATAGCGCCTTGTCGCATCATCTTTTGGGGCACCTCCCGCAAAGAGGCAAGCCGAGCCTCCGCCGCGGCAAGAGCTTGCTCTAGTGAAGCCGCTTGCGCCTTTGCTTCCGCGACGCGTGCCCGGGCGTCGTCAAGGTGACCTTGACCGCCCACCACATGTACTGCGTACTTATCCACACTCATGGGTCATGAACCGCGATCCGTCGCCCTCTCGGGTCGCTCCGCTCTCGCGCACCCCGTCCGAGCGTTCGCCACTTTCTCCAACGCGCACACAAAGAGACTTCTGTCCCATCCGGTTCTCGCGGTCTCCCAAACATGCACAATTCCTCACCGCGCAACATGGCGTTCCAGGGTGCTAGATCAGGCCGCCCCAGCACGACCTCTCCCCGAGTCTTGTCACGCGCGTCGCTTTTCGCTTCACCCAGACCGAAGTCGCAACAGAGAAGTGTAGAGACCCCGCAGAGAGGCGCGCCCGCGCAGAGAGGCGCGCCCGGGGGCCCGCGGGCCGGCGCGGCCGGGGGCGACTTAGGGGCGACAAGAGAGAGGCCGCGGGCGAGCGGCCGAGGGCCGCACGACCCACGACCACGAGCCCGCGCTGTTCCAGCGCTTTCCGCAACTCCCCCGTGCGGTCATCATCTGATTCTCAATTAGTGTGTCATCTCAGATCTGTCGACACATCTCACAGCCTATCGAGTATCGTATTAATCCGGTAAGCCGGTATCGGCGGTTCGACGCACGATTGTTGTTTTCGGACGTACGGATTCGCCTGCGCGTGCGGGGTGAGGCTGAGCAAAGGGAAATGATTACATGTTGAAAGCCTGCGTCGCAAAGTTTTGGCCTGAGAAACCGTTGCTCATCTGGTTGAACGCGCCCGCCCCGCCGCCGTACGACGGCTGAAAGCGCTGCTGCTGCTGCTGCTGCTGCTGCTGCCCGCCGGCTCCGGCGCCTCGCGCGTCTAGCTGTCCCTCGCGCGCGTGCAGGAAAGTGCACTGGTCACCGTTTTTGCACATGCCGGCGAGAAAATAGCGACACGGCTTAGTACGGAAGTTGTGGTGGCCGGCCTGGATGGGCGCCTGCCGTCCATTGGGACCCCATCCAGGCGTGGACTGGCCGCCGCCGTATTGCGCGGCACCGCCCATTGCGAAGTCGTTACGCTGCGCACCGCCCTGCATGAAGCCCATCGTACCGGTAGACGCCGACTGGAGCGCGAACTGCAGCGCGAGTTTCTCGGTGAGGCTGCCGCTCCCGCCGCCAGTACTCGGGCCCGTGCCGGCATGCGCGCCAACGCCCATGACGGCGCCGCCGCCCAAGCCCGGGAGCGAGCCGCCGCCCATGACGGCGCCTCCGCCCATGACGGCGCTACCGCCCATGCCGGCGCCGTTCATGCCCCCGAGGCCCATCAGCCCGTTGGGCATGCCGACGCCGCCCATGCCCATGCCGGCACCGGCGCCCAGGCCGTTAGCCATCGGGCCGGTGGCTACGCCGCCACCGCCGCCACCGCCGCCACCGCCGCCGCCAAAGCTCGCCATCAGGTTTTGTAGCATCGAGACCTCAACACTACCGCCGCCGCCGGCACTCCCGCCGCCGGCCGCGCCCATCCCGCCCATCACGGCGGGCGGCGGCTCGGCGGCGGCCGGCGGCGGCGCGGGCTTATCAAAGGGCATCACCGGCGTGTGGGAATCGTCGCGTGTGGGATGTGTGTCCAGGGGAAGCGGCTCTTTGATGGGGTTGGTTTCATCGAACGCGGGCGCCTCGGGCGCGGCAGCGCGCCGCTTGCGCTGCGCGTCACGCTCTGTGGAAAGGTCTCCTTTGGTCGTCGGCCAAAACTTTTCGTCCAGCAGGTCTGGAGTCTTCCAGATGAGGCGCGCGCGAGGCCCCATAGGACCAGAGGGCGCCGGCGCGGGCGCGCCGATCGCCGCGGGCTGCTGCCCATGCGCCATACCGAGCGCCATACCGAGCGACTGCTGCTGCTGCGCACCACTCACATCGATGAGGTTGCCACTGCGCTGTGCCAGGATCGCGTTCTTCTCGGCCTCGAGCTCCGCGTGCATCTGCTCCTTCCAATCGCGCGCGGGGGGTAGCCTCTTGTCCTCGACCGTGTACGTGCGCTCCTCGACAAGGGACTCGTTTGGCGCCCACCTGACTCGTGGGCGCGGCTTGGTGGGCAGCCGCTCGAGACGGCGCTCGTGAGGCACCTCAAACGAGAGCTCGCTCGACAACGGATTGGGCCGTGCCGCCGGCGTGGGCCGAGGCTGCGCCGAACCGCTCGAGACGGCGCTCGAGGAGCTGTCGAGTGAGCTCGAGCGCTCCGGCGCGGGCACGCGCGAAAAGGAGCCATTTGAAAAGGAGCCGCTTGAAAAGGAGCCGCTGCTCGCGGCAGCCGACGAGGCCGTGGGCGGCGACAGCTTGGACGTGGCCGCTGGCGTGACCGGCAGCGGCGCACTGAACGACATGGGCTTCAACGGGCGTTTCGTCTTAAGGTTATCAGGCTTGATCGACGCCTTGCGTACCGCCGCCGCCCCAAAGGCCGCTTCGAAGGAGTTGTCGGCCTCGTCATGCAAGCTGCTGCTGCTGCTGCTGGCCGGCTTCGCGCCCGCGCTCGTTGCCAGCTTCTTAGCGGCGGAGGCGGCGTCGGCGACCAGCGGCCGCTTGACTGCGGCGCTCGATGCGGCGCTCGATCCTGTGGATGTGCATGTGGCCGGGGCGGCCGCCGTGGTGGGCGCGGCGACACGCTTCCAGTCCTTGACGAGCTGCTCGGCCGCGTCCTTGATCGGCAGCTCCGGCGCCTTGCGCAGCTTGTTGACCGTCTTGCCCACGCCGGACTTTTGGAGCGCCTCGATGGACATGGGCATGCGGGCAAGCAAACTCAGCAGCTGCAGCGTGCGCGTCTCATACGAGTCAGCGGCGCTGCGCGCGAGCCACTCGTCGACGCGGGCGAGCGATTCCGAGTGCGAGAAGCGCTCGAGGAGCGGCTTGGGAGGCGTCGCCAGTAGCACCTCGATGATCAGATCCTCTGCCGTTGAACCCAGAGACCCCCCCTCGTCGCTCATCATCTTGATGAGCGAGTCCATCTGCACCTCGCCGCCCACCGAGTTGTCGTCATTGATGAGTTCGGCGATGCGGTCGATGGCCTGCGCGACAGCCAGCGCGGAATGAAGCCCGGTGAGCACCGGGCGAGGGCTCGCGGCGACACGAGAGCCTACAGGGAGGAGCACACGCGGCAGCGAGGGCAGCAACGCAGGTCTCAGCGGCGGCGCGCGGGCGAGGATCGTCGTACCGCATCCATGTCGAGAGAGTGCGGATGGCTGAGTGACTGCGCACAGACGATGCGACGGGGCAGAGCGCGATGCATGAGCACGGCGATTACGACGCAGAAGCAGAGGGAGAGAGAACGTGCAAGGGACGGACGACGGCCGGTGAGCACCCCGGAAGCACCGAATGCCTCACGGGTGCCGTCCATCTGGCCATCATGGTGTGCTATCTGGAATGAGGATGCGAACGCCACGGCCAGGCCACGGCGCGACGATGTGCGCGCAGACGGCACACTGCTTGCCAAAAGCCAGCGGCACGCCATCTCCTTAGCTGGAAAACCTCGACGCCGACTCGCACAGCACCTTTCACGTTGTGATACCCAAGACCCTGCAGATACCGACTCCTTAGACTGTAGATTGATTGACGAGAGATAGAGGGTGGTGTGGAGGGTGGTGTGGTGGGAGCGGGCGCGCGGAGGGAAGCCGGCTCTGCTTTCATATGTCACCTTCACTCCACGCCTCACGTGTTGCTCGGACCGAACGTCGTATCGGGCGTTCATGTATCCTTCAGGCGAGTCGTTCTTTGCTGCTAACAGCAGCATCGTAATCGTTTCGTCACTACGAAAAGGCATTCCCGCCCTGCCGAGTCAATGTTCACGGCCGCACCGTACCTCGCGCTCCCGCCGCCGCCGCCACCGCCCGCTGGCGGCACCCTCGTCGCACTGGACGCGTGCTCGTTCGCGTACGAACCGGACGGGCCGGCAGCGCTCTCCGTCACGCTCGCCATCCAGTCCGGGATGCGCGTCCTTGTGGACGGTGTCACGGGCGCGGGCAAGTCCCTGCTCCTGCGTGCGCTGGCCGGACGGCTGCGCCCGTGCACGGGTACGCGCAGCACGGGGCGCTTCGTGCAGCTGCTCTACTGGGAAGATTCGCTGCGCTCGAGCGATCTCGAGGACGTGGAGACGCCGCTTGAAATCGTTGTGCGCCTTGGTGGCGGTGATGATGCAGCGTGCGCCGAGGTGCTCAGCTCGATCGGCATCGACCACTTTGCGGCGCGCCGGCCTTGCAGCTCGCTCTCGTCGGGCGAGCGCACCCTGCTCACAATCGCGGCGCTCGCCGTCGCTCCCAAGCACCTGCTGCTCCTCGATGAGCCTGCCGCCTTTCTGGGTCGGGCGGCCATCGACATGCTCGCCGAAGCGCTGGCCCCGGAGCGCTGGCCTGGCGCGCTCGTGTTCGCCTCGTCGTCGCCCCACCTCCGCGAGGCGCTGCGGCCGACGCACGTCGCGATCGTGCATGGCGGGCGTGTCGAGCTCCGTGCTCTCCGCCTTCACGGCAGCTGGCCTTCTCACCGAGCCGGCGAAGCCGACGAAACGCGCTGTCCTGAGCGTGAGTGTCCTCGATTGCACCACCACTTGCCCGCCGGCGGCAGTGGCGGCATGGCGCGCGTCATGACGGGCGCTCCGCCGTTGGGCGCTACTGGGGGCGATGGCGCTACTGGGGGCGCTACTGGGGGCGATGGCGCGGCGCCCGCCGTCGGCGGCACGCGCGAACCGCCCTTGGGCGGCGGCGGCGGCGACGACGACGATATGCTGTGGGACGCGGATGAGCTGCCGACGAAACCGACGAAACCCTCATCGGATGAGCTACCGACGAACCCGACGAAACCCTCAGCGGATGAGCTGCCGACCGCTCGCGCCGTACCGAGCGCATCGTCGGAGGGCATGGGCTCATGCGGGCTCTCTTGGCTGAGCGGCACGGACTCGATGGCCGCGACGATGGCAATGTCGATGGCGATGATGCGTGAGATGGGAATGGCTCAGGACGAGGCCTTCAGCGCCATGCAGGCTGGTGCTGCGGCATTGCGGTCTGTGCTCGCTGCCGACCGTGCCGTCTCCGGGAGGCCTCGGGACGCACAGGAGGACGAGGATGATGACGAATCTGACGAAACTGATGAATCTGGGATGCGGCTCGAGGCGTCGCCGGCGCCAGCGGCACGCGCGGATGGCAGCCACTCTGGCGGCCACTCTGGCGGCCATGATGCTTCTCATGCTGGCGTCGACATGATGGGCGTCGAGGGGCACGAGCAACAGCACGTAAAAACGTGCAAAAGATCCATGTGAAATTCTGGATATAGGTTGTCTGCTGATTATGAAGTGCTCATGTCTTGACTTGACTTGCTTGACTCGCAAGACATCTTGACTTGACTTGTCTTGACGACTTTTTTGAAACGCGCGGGGCTCTGGGCCGTCTCCCGCGCGCTCCGCTTCCTTGACTTGCAGACGCGGAGAAGAAAGCGCGCACCATGGCGCTCACGAGCGGAGCCATCCTCAAGATGTTCCACAACGACACGACGCAGCAGCCCGTGATCCAGCTCCTCGAAGTCAAGCTCATCAGCGGTGGCCCGGCAGTGCGCCACCGCGTGATCGTCTCGGATGGCGTCAACTACATGCAGGGCATGATGGCCACGCAGCTCAACCACCACATCGAGTCGGGTCAGGTCCAGTCGCTCTCGGTCATCAAGCTGAACGAGTTCATCTGCAACGTCGTGCAGAACCGCAAGATTATCATCGTTCTCAACTGCGACGTCGTCCAATCTTCAGTGCCCATGATCATCGGCCAGCCCCTGCGTCTCGACGACAACGGCCAGCCTGTGGCGGGTGGCTTGCCGCCGGGCTTGGTGCCGCCGCAGCAGCCGCAGCAGCAATCTGCGCCGCCGCAGCAGCAGTGGCAGCAGGCGCCCCCGGCCGGCGCCCCCCCCCAACAGCCGCAGTATGGCGCGCCACCGCAGTATGGCGCGCCGCCGCAGCAGCAGTATGGAGCGCCGCCGCAGCAGCAGTACGTCGCGCCACCGCAGTATGGTGCGCCGCAGTACGGCGCGCCGCCGCAGCAGCAGTACGGCGCGCCGCCGCAGTATGGTGCGCCGATGCAGCAGCAGCAGCCGCAGCCGCAGTACGGCGCGCCTGAGCAGTTCCAGCAACAGCACCAGCAGTATGGTGCGCCGCCGGCACCGCCCAACTTTGGGTCGCCTCCCCCGCAGCAGTGGCAGCAGCAGCAGCAGCAGCAGCAGCAGCAGCAGCAGCAGCAAGCGCCGCCGCCGCAGCAGCAGCAACAGTGGCAGCAGCACAACGCGCCGCCGCCCGCGCAGCAAGCGCCCCAATACGGGCAGGCGCAGGGAGGCATCCAGCGTGACGGTGCGGCCACGATCATGCCCATCATGGCGCTCAACCCGTACCAGAACAAGTGGACGATTCGCGGGCGGCTTATGGAGAAGGACTTCCGTAAGTACTCGAATGCCAAGGGCGAGGGCAAGCTCTTCAACCTGATGGTGGCGGACGCATCGGGTGAGATCCGCGTGACCGGCTTCACCGATGTGTACGAGCAGATCTACGACTCGCTCGTGCCGGGCGCCGTGTACCTCATCTCGGGCGGCTCGCTCAAGCCCAAGAATCCGCAGTACAACACGACGGCGCATACCTTCGAGATGACGCTCAACCGCGGCTGCACATTTGAGGTGACCGAGGAGCCGCAGGGTGCCGAAGAGATCGCGCGGCACAACTTCAAGTTGGTGCGCATCGATCAGCTCGAGCAGCTGCCGGACAATGCGCAGGCGGACGTGTGTGCGATCGTCGTCAGCTGCACCGAGCCGCAGACCTTTGTGGCGAAGACTTCGGGCAAGGAGATGACGAAGCGCGTACTCGAGCTCGCCGACCAGAGCCAGACGAAGATCGAGCTCACATGCTTCGGCGAGCCGAAGCAGCAGCTCGGCGAAGGCATGGCGATCGCGGTGCGCAACGCCAAGGTCGGCTCGTGGAACTCCAAATCGCTCACCATCTGGGGCGACAGCCAGATCACGATGCACCCGGATATCCCGGTCGCGCATGAGCTGATGGGGTGGTGGCGAGCGCACGGCTCGTCGCAGCAGCTGCGCTCGCTCTCGGTCGCGGGCGCGAACGGCGGCGGCGGCAAGCCCGCGCGGCGCATCTACTTCAGCGACATCGAGGAGCAGGCCCTCGGCCTCAACGGCGAGCCTGACATGTTTCAGGCGCGCTGCCGCGTCACGAACATCAAGACCGACCAACGGCAACTGTGGTACATCGCGTGCCCCCACTGCAAGAAGAAGCTCACGAACGTCGACGAGATCGGCGATCTGCAGGGGCACTGCGAAAAGTGTGATAAGACGGTCGGCGGCCAGCGCCGCTGGATCTTTCAGGCCACGTGCAACGACTCGTCCGGCTCGCGCTACGTGTCCTTTTTCGACGAGACCGCGACGATGCTCCTCCAAGGCAAGTCGGCCGACGAGATCGCCCAGCTCAAGGAGTCGAACCCAACGGCCTTCGATCGCCACTTTCTGCGCTGCTGCTTCTCGACGTACATGCTCAAGGGGCGCATCAAGAACGAGGACTACAATGGCGAGCAACGCATCAAGGTTTCGTGCACCGCGCTGCAGCCCATCGACTTTGTGGCCGAGGGGCGCCATCTGCTACATGAGATCCTGCAGCATATGGGCGTAGGCGCCGGCGCCGGCGCCGGCGCCGGCGCCGGCACA
>Ga0164295_10003576_pt1 | contig 12467 bp, 9 predicted proteins | sample GEODES006metaG_FD_111798 | JGI IMG/M metagenome (GOLD analysis project Ga0164295, IMG submission 111798) | Oligotrophic lake water microbial communities from Sparkling Lake, Wisconsin, USA - GEODES006 metaG | ecosystem: Environmental > Aquatic > Freshwater > Lake | place: USA: Sparkling Lake...
ACGCGGCCCGAGGTCAGCCAGTCGAGCAAGGCGGCGGCTGGCATCGGAGGCGACGCGTCGCCTCCGGGCACGGCGGTACACCACGCTGCGGCCATCGCTTCGGCGATCACTCCCGGCACGGGGATCTGCGGATCGGCATCGACGACGACCTCGGCGTCTGATGGCTGGTCGATGTCGGCCGCCGGGTCGTTTTCCGGCCGGACCGACGCGGCGGCACTCAGGGCGATGGCCCGCGGCAGGGTGGCGGCCAGTTCGCCATCGAGCGACACCACCGCCGCGAGCGGCATCCCCGCTGCTGGCGGCAAGCTGCCGGCGGGAAGCGTGGCTGCCGCCGCCCACGGAATCCGGAACCGGCTGCCGCACGTCGGGCAGATCCCCTTTCGGCCCGCGAGATGATCCTTGACCTTGATGCGGTGGCCGCCGGGGCAGTAGGCGACGATTCCCATGGCTTCGTTCGTTCCAAAATCGACGGATGTTCCTGACCCAGTGTGGGGCGGAATCCCCCCGGTCCGCAAGTGATACGCCCCCGTCCTTGTTCGGCCGCTGCCCAGGACTTACGCTCCTACCTTTCAGCCCATCGCGGCGCCAGTCTCACGGCGCGGCAGGGGTCGTCCCGGAGAACTCAGTCCATGTCGCGGCGCGAAGCACCCCCTCACGAGTCCGACCATGCGGAAGAGAACCGGGGGCCGGTCGAGTTTGCGATCATCGGCGACCTGACCGACAACGAAGGAGATCTCACCGACCGCATCCTCGGAGTCGAGCCGGGGGGCGAGTGCACGATTTATTTCGACTCGCCTGGTGGCAGTCCTTACTGCGCGATGTCGCTGGTCACCCTGCTGCGGCTCCGCGACGTGCGGGGCACAGCCATCGTGACCGGTGAGTGCTCGTCGGCCGCCCTCTGGCCCTTCGCGACCTGCCGCCGCCGGCTCGTCACTCCCTACAGCGTCTTCCTCTTCCATCCGATGAAGTGGCAGAGCGAGGAGCACATCGGCATCAAGGAGGCCGCCGAGTGGTCGCGGCACTTCGCCGAACTGGAGCGGGAGATGGACGTGCTGCTCTGCCAGCTCTTCGGCCGATCGGCCGACCTGATCAACGAGTGGATTCGCACGCATCGCTATGTCACCGGCAAGGAGATGGCCGACGCTGGGCTCGCGGAGCTCATCGGCCTCGAGCCGCTGGCGTACCTGACGGCCGAGCGCGGCTGAGCATCGGCCTCTCCCGCACGGCCTCCGGTGGCGTCAACTGCGATAGTCGCCGTGACAGGCATCGCAGGATTTCTTGAGTTCGCTCGCGGCGGCGCGGGCGGTGTCGTAGTCCTTTTTGCGGCAGGCGTCGCGGATCTTCACTGCCGCATCCCGCATCGCTGCGGCATGGCCGCGGTAGGTGTCGTCATCGTGGTACTCGAAGTCGGGCTGCTGGATCGCTTCGCCGATCACGGCCACCATCTCGGCGTCGTGCAGAATTCGGTCGAGGTCGCGGCCGAAGTCAGCCGATGAGGCCAAGCCTGCGCTGATCGCGCTCTCCGCATCCTCCAGCCTCGTCATCAACGCCGGACGAGCGGCCACCTGGTCCCAGCGGAAGTCTTCCTCGCGGTCGGCCGGTGCCTGGGGCGTGCCTCCGTCGAGCAGGGTCTCGAGATCGGCGATGCGGGCCGTGGTCTCTTTGAACGACTGGTCGGTGCCCACCTTGCAGTTGAACCCGACCCTCGCGAACAGATCCCGGGCGGTGGCGGCGTCCTTTTTCCAGCGGATGGTCTGGTCGTAGGCGGCGATCACGCCGAAGGACAGGGCGAGGGAGCTGAAAGCCGCGCGGGCTTTCTCGTAGCCGCCCCCCTTGAAATCGGAGGGTTGTGCCGCCGCGGCCGTGACGAGGCCTTTCATGTCCTTGATTTCGTCGGTCAGTGTCTCTTCCGAGACCAGCGCCGACCAGGCGAAGCCACCTGGGGACGCGGGCTCCGAAAGACCTGCTGGCGCAGAAGCGGTCCCCGCCGATCCGCCGCTGGCAGCCGGCGCTGCAAAGGCGGGCCGCGGCCCCTGGAGCACGCCGAACGCGTCGTCGAAGAAGGTGCCGGCCGTCCCCTTGTCCCACGAGGTCGCTGGCGGCGTCGCCCGCTGCCGGGGTCGGTCGCGTCCGTCCGCTCCCCAGGAAACCAACCCACCGCCCACCAGCAGCAGGCCCAGCAGCCATCCAGAGGCCGCTCGGGCCGTGAGTTCCCGACGTTGCCTGAAGTGCCGCACCTGCCACGTCATGGTGTCGAGCCTCCCATCGCGCTGCCAACCTTCCCGCAGCATAGCAAGCAAGTCGTCCCGAAATGGCGGGTCGGGCCTTCGGGTTCGCCTTGACGCGGCCGGATTGCCTCGTCACCTTCCCGCCCCGGCAGCAACCCCACGGCCTGGATTTCAACGTCCACGATCTCAACGGCCAGAATTCCAGCGGCCAGCAACCCAGCGGAGTTTTCGAAGCATGCGACGCGACCAGACGATCATCGCCGAGAGCGTTTCCCGCAGCCGAACCCTCCGCCGATTCCAAAACACCGTGGCGGGAACGATGCTCTGCCTGACGGTCGCGCTCGCTGGCTGTTCGGCGTCGTCGGCGGGCTCAGCCGGCACGGAATCGGCCAAGGCGTCCGTCGCAAAGTTTCTCGACGCCATGAAGCGGGGCGACGAGGCTGCCGCCAAGGACATGCTCACCCGCGTTGCCCGAGCGAAGACCGAGGAGATGGGGGTGTCCGTGGCTCCGCCGGTGCCCGACACCGCCACCTTTACGATCCGCGACTGTGAAATGGTCAGCGAGACCAACGACCTGGCTCATGTGGCCACTACCTGGAGCGACGTCGACGAGACGGGTGGTCAGGCGAGCGAAAACATCATCTGGGCCGTCCGTCTCGACCCCGAGGGGTGGCGGGTGGTGGGGATGGCCATGAAGATTTTTGAAGACACTCCGCCGCTGCTGCTCAACTTCGAGGATCCGCAGGACATGATCGCGAAGCAGGAAATGGTGGCCGAGGAGTTGACCCGCCGGGCCGCCCAGGCCAGCGACCAACCGGCCTCCGGGCCTCGCACCGCCCGGGCCCCGGCCACCGCCCCGGCCACGAAGTAGCCTTCCCTGTGCGTGGCGGCCAGGGTCTGCCGCCAGAAATCTCCTGACGCTGCGTGGGGCAGCCCCCGGGGGTGCGGCATGGCGACGAGCCAGCCCGCAAAGCCTGCGGATACGGCATAACTTCGCCAAAATCCCCACTTTCTTGACATCCGGGGCTCGGCTGATAGTGTTTCAGCCTAGATTGCCTGAACGGTCCGGCTTACCCAGTCGGCACGGTCGCAGACGTTTGCAGCGTTCGCTTCGGTGCACCGCCGTGAGGGCAACAGACAACTCTGCTGCGGTCCGGTGGCCGTCCCGGATCAGTTCGCAGTTCGTGACGGCTTTCATGGACGCAGTGAGCGTTCCGTATCCAACTGGAGGATCTGATGAAGCGGTATCTCGGTTTTGCACTCGCGATGTTCTTCGCGATCGTGGCCATCGCCCTGGTCGGTGGTGACTCGGGCGCTGTCGCCGGTCACGGCTGCCACGGTGGCCGGAAGTGCCATGGTGGCCTGCTGGCCCGCATGCACGCCAACAAGTGCCACGGCGGCCTGCTGGCCCGCCACAAGGCGAAGAAGGCTGCTCGCTGCCACGGTGAAGAAGCCGTCGCCTGCGAGTCGGGCTGTGGCGAGGCGGCTGACTGCGGTAGCTGCGGCGGCGAGGCCGTTGCGGCCGAGGGCTGCTCGAGCTGTGGCGGCGAGGCCGTTGCGGTCGAGGGTTGCTCGGGCTGTGGCGGCGAGGCCGTCAGCGGCGGCTGTGCCGGCGGTGACTGCGGCGGTGCCGGCGTGATCTCCGAGGGTGTTCCGAGCGAAGGCGTTCCGACCGAGGCTGCTCCCGCCGCCCCGGCCGCCCCTGAGGCTGCGAAGACCTGATCCCGCACGGGCCTTCGGCCCGTGTTCGGTCAGTGATCGACGAAAAGAGACCGGGCCTCCTTCGCAGGAGGCCCGGTTTTTTCGTGCGCCCCTGGCAGCTGAACCGTACCCGCGTGTTCTGCCTGCCGAGCACCTACGCGATGGGCGCAGTGCTCCACCCGTAGCCGCAGGGCGTACCTGCCGAGCATCGACGCGATGGGTGGAGTGCAGGTAGGAAAACCTGCACCTACGAGGACAGCTGCCGAACCGTAGCCGCAGGGCGTACCTGCGAGCACCCACGCCAAGAGCGCAGTGCTCCACCCGTAGCCGCAGGTTTTCTACCTGCCGAGCATCGACGCCATGGGTGAAGTGCAGGTAGGAAAACCTGCACCTACGAGGACAGCTGCCGAACCGTAGCCGCAGGTTTTTTACCTGCGAGCACCTCCGCCACGGGCGCAGTGCAGGTAGGAAAACCTGCACCTACGAGGACAGCTACCGAACCGTAGCCGTAGTTTTTCTACCTGCCGGGCATTTACGCCACGGCCGCAGGGCCGTTACGGCGCCGGCGTTGCTGCTGGTGGCAGGCCCCGCCGTTGCAGCAACCGGCCGCGGCGGGGCGGCGGTTGCACCTGATCGGGGTTCGCGGCTTCGGAGGCCCGCCGTTCGGCCCTTCGTTTCGCAACTTCCCCGAGCACACCGCCCACCAGGTCGACGATGGCGTCGGTGGTGTTTGGGTCGGCACCGGCCTTGCGGGCAGCATCGCCAACAGCCTGAGCGGCCTGGTCTCGGTTCACCATCGGGGCGTCGGCGTCATCAGGCTCAACCGGGATGGCCGTTGGAGCATCGGCCTGCACCTGACCGTCGGCTGCCGTGCCGCTGGTGGTGGGGAATGGGCCCGGTGGTGCCCATGCCGGTCGCGGCGGCGGTGGCACCGCCGCCGGCTGCTGAGCCGCCTCCACTGGCAGTGGAGGCCGAGGCCCGTCCCGAAGCCGATCGATGAAGTCGACGAGCACCTGCCCGGCCGCCGCCTTGATCGAGCCATCAAAGATCACTTGGGGCTCGCCCAGCACGCCGCCGACGCCGAGCGAGATCTGCTTGCCGGCGAGCGCCGCCACGAGCGGACGGTCCTGCGGAAGGTCGGCAGGGATGGGGAGCGACAGCTTCAGATTGAGCGACCGGTCGGCCAGCCCCACCGAGCCCTCCGACCGGACGTCAAGCCGCTGCCCTGGCTTTTTCAAGGGGACACCAAACTCCAACCCCTTGTGCCACATCCGGCGTTCGGCGAGGTGGAACTCGACGTGGGATTCATCGGCCACTCGAATCGTGGGGGGTGGCGGAAGCTTCATCGGCAGCGATTGAAACATGTTCTGCACGAGCGGGCCCGGCCCGAGCACGACCTCGTGTAATCCCAGAACTCCGGCGAGTTCGGCCTGCTCCGGCCTCCCGACCGGAAATCGCCCGCCATCGAGCCGCAGCGAGAATCGGCCGCTGGTGCGGGCGGCATCGGCGAACACCGGCACGATGTACGCGAGCACTTCGTGGGCCACCGGCTGCTCCAGTTCGGCTTGGGTAAGCAGCTGCACCGGTTCGACGGTCCATTCGGCGTAGCCGTCGGCCCCGTTGGCAAGCGTGGCCCGCACGTCGATCGGATCGCTGACCCACGGGTCGGCGGTCCATGGCCCGCTGATCTTCACGACAGCGTCTTCGATCTCGAGACGCACCCGCACCACTGCCCGGCGCGGCCCACTGCCGACCACGCCGGCGTCGGCATCGTCGGGAGGCAGGATGGCGTCGATGTTCGAGCGGTGCTCGCGGTCGAAGGTGACATCGGCCTCGAGGCCTTCCACCCGCACGCGGCCGAGGTCGCCGAGGGTCATCAGGATGCCACCGAGGCCATGTGACACCTCGATTCGCCGAATGGCGAGCGGCGTTTTGTCACCGTTCCGCGGCACGATCTGCACATCTTCCAGCACGATCGGACCAAACCAGCCGAGCTGCACGCGGGCCGGCTTCACGTCGGCCAGGAGGTCGGGCAGGGCGGTGGCGGCGAGGCGGGTGACGCGTTCCGGCGTGCCGATCACCCGCGGGAGAACCAGCATCGCACCAAGTGCAGCGACCACCACGCTCGCGGCTAGCCAACGGAGGATGGGCCACACGAAACTTCGTGATCGAGGGCCGGCGGGGACGGCGTCAGACGGTGCCATCGCGAATAAATCTCCAGGGATGCCTGCGGTCGGGCGACGCCGATCCTGAGGGCGTTGGCCGGCGTCTTCGCTCGCCGGTGCCTACGATTCTACGCGGCCCGAGCCCGGTCCGCCGCGCAACGGTTGTCCCGTGTGCTACACTCCCCGAAAACGCGGGCGTAGCTCAGTTGGTAGAGCGCTAGCTTCCCAAGCTGGATGTCGAGGGTTCGAGTCCCTTCGCCCGCTTTTCGGTTCGCAAACCGAGCCGTCGGCCCCGCTGCCCGCTGCCGACGTCGCCGTCGCCGTCGCCGTCGACAGGGCGGCGTGAGGCGGCTAGCCTGTTCAGCCCCACCCAGGAGCATGACCATGACCCCGATCTTTCCTCAGTTCCGCTGACCTTTCATCTGCATGCTGATGGCGTTGTCTGGCAGCGCGGCACTCGCGCAGTCGTTCACGCTGTCCGTTGAATCCACGTCCAATCTCTACGCCGTCGGCCAGACATCCCTGCCGCTCCTCGGCGGTGGCACCCTGCCGCCGGCGGTCGTGCTCACCCCGGGAACCGGCCGCGTGCTCACCTTCGCGACCGTGACGGGGTCCGTGTCGTACAACGACGTCGATGCTTCGCCGACCTACCTTGGCCAGTACAACGGTCCTGATGGTGGTGCAGTGAACTACCAGGATGCCAACTGGCCCAACAACTACCTGACGACGTCGGGCACGCCCGGACTGCTGCCCCCCTCGGCCGCCAACGCTCCCACCACCTTCTATATGGACATGGCCAGTTCCGGCGGAGTGTCGGGGCTGCTGCTCTACGAATCGGATCCGGCAGCTCGGCGGGTGATGTTTCTGTCGGGCGTGTTCACGTCCGGGAGCGTGCCGCAGGCACCGGCCCCCGCGATCCTCAACTTCAGCAGCAGCTTCGGCGGCAGTCCCTTGGGCACCTCGTTCACGCAGCTTTCGCCCCTGCTGAACCAGTCGTTTTACATTGGCGACGGACTCACCGGGACGGGCTCGGGCACCGCGCAGTCGTTCATGGTGCCCGACGGGGCCACGCACTTCTACCTGGGCATTGTCGACGGCGGCTACTTTGTCGGCGCTCCGGACTTCTACGACAACAACCGGGGCAGCTTCTCGGTGCAGGGAGCGGTCGCCGTGCCGGAGCCGGCACCGTGGGCCGCACTCGTGGCGGCTGCCGGAGCCGCCGCGGTCGCGGGATCCCACCGCCGCCGCCGGTGACGCAGGCACGTCGGGCCGGCGGCTCAGGAGGGGTCGCCGTTCTGGCGAAACACCCACGGCGGCACGGGATCGGCCTGCGACCAGAGGCCGATTCTCTGCGACTGGGCCTGCGACTGGAGCGCGGCCAGCGTCTGATCATTGGAGTAGGCCGCATAGTGCCAGGCGTTGCCCGTGGCCACCATCTGTCGGTTGACGTCGACGCCGTCGACGGCCACCTGGGCGATCCATCGGCCGTACCGGTCGCGGCCCTCGTCCACCACCTCGATCGTCTTGCCAAACACCATTCCGGCCAGCGCCTCCCGTGAGGCCTTGCCCTGGTCCTGGCCGATCTCGGGGGCGTCGATCCCGGTGAGCCGCACCTTCTGCTGCTGGTTCGTTTCATCGAGGCAGGTGAGCGTGTCGCCATCCTGCACGCCCACCACCCTCCAGAGATGCGAGCTCGCGGAGCGGGTTGCGGGCGTGGAACCGTTGGAACTGACAGGCTGGGCGGGAATCGATCCCGCCGACGGCACCGGCGACACCGGCGGCTGCACGGCTGCGAGCGCGGGGTTGGCCGACTGTTCGCCAGCCGAGGTGGCTCCGGCGGCCAGGGCGGCGCTGGCCACTGCGGGGGGCACGACGGTCACCCAATCGCCCGAAGCTGGCGGTCCCTGCGGGACGTCGGCGGGCGGCGGCGTGGAGGACACCCACTGGCTCGGTTGCGGCGGCGCGGCCGCCTGCATCTGCGGCGCGTCACCCCACGACTGCGGAAGCGTGGGAGGTGTTGGACTCCCCGTGGGTGGAACAACCGGCGTGCCAGCCAGGGCCCGCGAATCGGGTGGAAACTGATACGGCGCGGGTGCGTAGCGGGCCACGGTGGGAGGCGGCAGCATCGGATTAACGGGCTGCGCGCCGCTCGTGGAGTAGTTCCATCCAGTGGGCGAGGCAGCCGCCGGCGCCGGCCGCGGCTGAGCCCGCCCGGCCTGCGGCACCGCGAGCACGGGTGGCCCCGACTGATACGTGAACACATACGTGGGCGCGAGATACATCGTGATCGGCCGGCCGTCGGGGCCAATGCCTTGATACGGCACGGCCTGCGGCTGCCAGCCAGGTGGAATCGCCCCCCCTTGGATCACGGCCTGCGGCACCGCGGGAGCCTGCCAGATGGGCACGGCAGTCGCCGCCGCGGTCGCCCCCGGCTTGCCATCCCGGTCCTCGGGCCGGGCCGTGGCCGATGTGCCCCCTGTCGCCCAGGCACTCACCTGCGCCTCGTTGGAGGGCGTCTGAGCAAACGCCGCCACCGGCAGGCAGGCGATGCCGGCGCAGGCCGCCGCCACGAAGCGGCGTTGCCGCATGCTGCCGCGGTGGGGGCGTGGCTGCCGCACGTGTCGACTCTCCTGGCGCAAGGGGCTTGTAGCACCCAGGGCCTGTTCCCAGCGATCGGTATTTCCCGGCCGATCCATCACCTCGGGGCGGTCGTCTTGCCGGATCGACGCGGTCTGGATGAACTGGGAGAGATGAACAACGTGCGACGCTCCGCGATCGTCTTCTCTAAGGTCTTCGCTGCCGTGGCGGCGGTGGCCGTTTCGGTGGCGGAGGAACCTGCCGCGCCGGTGGAGCCGCTGGTAGCGACGGCGCGGCGAGCCGGGCTGCGGGTGCTCGAATCGGAGCGGCTCGTGCTGGCCACCGACCGGCCGCCCCGCAAGGGCGACGGCGTGGACCAGCTGCCGCGAATCTTCGACGCCGCGTTCGCGACGTGGTGCGACCACTACGGCATTCCGCCCCAGACGCTCCCGACCTGGCGGGCCTTCGGCTGCCTCGTCGTTGACCGCGAGCGGTTTCGATCCGCGGGCCTGCTGCCCGACGAGATCCCCGACTTCGTCAACGGCTTCTGCGACCGCAACCGCTTCTGGATGCAGGACCAGTCAAACCCCGCCTACCGCCGTCACCTCCTGCTGCACGAAGGTGTGCATGCCTTCACGCTCACCGTCCGCATGCTGGCCACGCCCGCCTGGTACAACGAGGGCATCGCGGAGTATCTGGCCACCCACCGGCTCACAGGAGCCGGCGACGAAGTGGGGTTTGAGGCCACGCCGATGCCCGCGCGGGCGTCCGACGTCGAGCAGCTCGGCCGGATCGAGCATCTTCGCAAACTCCGCGCCGCGGTCCGGGTGTCATCGCTTGGCGACGTGCTCAACGCGGCCGCGGCCGGTCGCCACGAGATCGCCGACTACGCCGCGAACTGGGCGGCGGTGACCTTGTTCGCCCGACATCCAGCCTATGCGGCAGCCTTCGGCGAACTCGAACGCGGCCCGCTCGCTCCCGACTTCAACGACCGGCTGGCCCGGATGCCCGGCTACGCCGCCGACCGCGCCGGACGTGACTTCGACGCCTTCACCGACGACATCGACTACGGCTACGACTTCGCGCGGTCGGCGATCGATTGGTCGGCGGGGCGGCCGATCCGGGGCGGCGAGCGGTTCGAGGTGGCGGCAGCGCGGGGCTGGCAGAACAGCGGCGTCTCGATCGCCGAGGGGCAGTCGGTCGGCATCGAGGCCACCGGCCGCTGTACGCTCGGCGCCGTTGGCGAGATGACGATCGAGAGCGAGCCCGACGGCATCTCACTCGATTGGTACCGTGGCCGGCCCCTCGGGCAGCTGCTCGTGGCCCTGTGGGTCGACGCCCCCGCCGACGGTGGCCGGCCACGATTCATGGTTGTCGGCGAGGGTCGGCGATCGCGGATCGGGGCCGCCGGTGCCGGGCCCGTGTATTTCAAGGTCAACGAGCCGCCGGGCGACCTCGGCGACAACCGCGGCGGGTATGCGGTGGAGTTTGGCCCGTAGGGAGGCAGCGCCACCGACCGCGGCCGATCAGAAAGCCATCATGAACTGCGTCTGGATCGCCGTTCCCGAGTAGCCCGCGCGGTAGGGGTAGAGAATGTTCTGGGCGGGGTTGCGGTTCATCGTCAGGGCCTCGATCGTGAACCGACCTTGCCGCGACTCGTTGACGTACCAGTTGAAGCCCCCGCCATACTCCTGACCGGTGCCGTAGGGGCCGGTCAGGGCGCTCGACCGGGCGTAGACCTCGTAGGTGCGGGGCACAAAGCACCACGACACGTAGCCCAGGCCGCCGTGGTCGTAGACACTCGAGCGTTCGAACGTGCCCGTGCCGACGAAGCCGTTCAGGAGCCGGAAGTAGTATTCGAAGTTCACCGCAAAGCCCCGGTACTTCCAGCCGGCGTCGACCGTCGCGAGATGAAACCGATACTGGTCGAGTTTGCTGCCTTGCCCGAGCGCATCACTCAGCGCCAAGGGCGTACCGTCGGAGAGCCGCACGATCGTGTCTTCCGGATTGAGCCCGGGGAAGATGATCGCCTGCGTGCGGGCGTAGGTGCCGCTGATTCCGTAGCGAACGACCGCGTCGTCTCGGTTCTCCATGTCGGAATAGCCGAGGCCGAACGGGCCGAGCGGCTCCCACCAGGTGTTGCCGGCCCAGGCCATCGAGGTCCCCTTGCGGAGCACGCCCGCCTGGCCGCCGTCGATCGCGTTCCAGACGCCGGCCTGGTAGTTCACCGTCTTGTCGGCCAGCGAGCCGACGAAGAATGTGCCGGGACTGTAGCCAGGGCGGAAGAAGGTGTTGGCCATGCTGCGGTCGACACCCACGGTCCATGGCTGGCCGTCGACCCACTCCCGCGAGCTCGGCACGATCGTCACGCCGCCGGCCAACGTGGCCGCCTCGCTGAACTGCCAGCCCACGGTACCCAGCGGCACGAACGCCGACCGCACGCCCATGTCGGACGTGCCGAACAGCGCCGCTCGATAGACGAGTCGCTCGTCGACCACGTGCCCTGAGAACGAGAGCAGCACGCGATTGAGGTTGAACGTGTTGATGTTGTTGATCGGGAGCACCTCACCCGCCGAGTTGGTCCACGACTTCGCGGACCGGGCGAACTCGAGCCACCGCAGCTGCATGAATCCGTTCATGGCCACCGAGAACGGAAAGCCGCGGGTGGAGTTGTGGAGGACCAGCCCCATGGGGGGCGCGATGTCCGTGGCGGGGATGTATCGCGGCCGGGGAATGCCGGCGAGCCGGGCCGCGACGGCCTGGTCGACGAGGTCCTGGATCATCGCCTCCTGCTCAGGTTCTCGATGCGTGAGGGATTCCTCGAGGTACTGGGCCTCTTCGACCGCTCCGTCCATCTCGGCGGAGGCCTCATCGGCGTGCAGCCATGAACCCCCCCAGGTTCCCAGGGCGGCCAGCAGTACGAGCCCGGCGGAAAAAAAGGAAACGCGCATAGTGACCCACCATGTCCATCGGGTCTGGATGTGCCGGTCATGCAGGGAATCCGGCCTGGGAAAGCTGGGCAAGGCCGGGCGGAGCTGGGGGAAGGCCTGGAATCCACCAGGTGTCTCTCCTCAAAGGGGCTGAAAAACCGCGTTTTCCCTGACCACGGCACGTCGTCCGTATCTTTTTCATAGAGGGGGCAGGAGAAGAAACCGGCCGCGGCGATCGCCGTCGCGGCTGGAGGAGACTTTCCATGCGTGCCCGATCGCGCTGTCGGCCTCGACTCGAATGTGAGCAGTTGGAGAACCGCTCGTTGATGGCGGCAGACGTGTCGCTGCCGATGCTCGACATCGGGAGTTCCACGCTGATCGATGTCTGGGTCGATCCCGTCCGCGGCGATGATTCCGCGTCGGGTGCCGTTCGTGAACAGGCTCTGCGGACCGTGACCGAGGCCTGGCGGCGGGTGCCGAGCGGCGTGCCGCTCACGACCGGCTTTCGGATCAATCTCACCGCCGGCACGTATTCAGAAGCGAGCATCCCGAACTACTGGGAGAGCCGCCGCGGCACGGTGACGGCCCCCGTGATCGTCCGGGCTGCCGACGGGGTGGGCACGGCGAGACTGCCCGCGATCAACGCGTTCAACTGTCGCCGGCTCTACCTGGATGGTCTGGACATCTCGGCTGGCGGCGGAGACGTGGCGCACTTCGAGGCCTGCACGCACGTGCTGCTCCGCGACTGCACGATCCGGGGCCTGGGCACGATCGCCACCTACGACGTGCCGCAGGAGACGCTCAAGGCCAACCAGTGCCGCTTCATGTATGTGGAGCGGTGCGACATCTCCGGAGCGTGGGACAAC
>Ga0164295_10003580_pt1 | contig 12464 bp, 12 predicted proteins | sample GEODES006metaG_FD_111798 | JGI IMG/M metagenome (GOLD analysis project Ga0164295, IMG submission 111798) | Oligotrophic lake water microbial communities from Sparkling Lake, Wisconsin, USA - GEODES006 metaG | ecosystem: Environmental > Aquatic > Freshwater > Lake | place: USA: Sparkling Lake...
CCCGCAAGAAGCAACCGGATGGGTTCCAAAAATTTCACTAAAGAAAGGCCTGTTAAGATATTTCACGGATGAATATGGAATTAGATCCTAGTTGCTTGACGGAGATCTCGGTTGTGGTCCCTGTTTATCGCAGTGTAGCAACTTTGGAACTGCTCGTCTCTCGTCTGGAAAAAACTCTCGGTGGCCTTGTCCGGTCCCATGAAATTATCCTGGTAAATGATGGAAGTCCGGACGACAGCTGGGCGGCGATCGAGAGTTTAAGCCGAAGAAATTCCAGCGTAGCCGGCATCAACCTTATGCGAAACTATGGACAACATGCCGCCTTGGCAGCGGGAATCCGGGCCTGTCGGGGGCAGGTAATTGTGACCCTTGATGACGACTTGCAAACCCCTCCTGAGGAAATGCCAAAATTACTTGAGAAATTGCAAGAGGGTTTTGATTTGGTGTATGGGGCAAGAACGAAAGAAGCGCACGGGCTTTTCCGCAATGCATGCTCCCGGATCGGCAAAAATCTTTTGGCCAAAGTTCTTGGAGTCGGTGTGGCTACCTCCCTTTCGTCATACAAGGCTTTTCGAGGCGCTCTGAGACAGCCGCTTCTACGGCATCATGGTCCGGTGGTCTTTTTGGATGCCTTACTTTGTTGGGGCACGACCCGTGTGGGAAGCGTGGAAGTCGAGCATCATCAACGAAAAGAAGGCTCCTCAGGCTACAATTGGCCGAAACTACTTCGTCACTACGCCAACATGACTACAAGCTTCAGCCAATTTCCACTACAGGTGGCAAGCTTTCTGGGCGTTGTCACCATGATAACGGGTTTCTCTCTGTTTCTATTTGTGCTGATAATTTATTGGATTCGCGGAATTCCTGTCCCCGGGTTTACTTTTGTGGCTGCCTCCATAACACTATTTTCTGGAATTCAGCTTTTTATTCTTGGGGTCATCGGTGAATACCTCGCTCGCATGCATCAAAACCTCATCGGAATGCCTCCTTATGTTATTCGTCAGACTGTGGGCGCGCCAGCGCATTTATCTGGTTCCGCTGATGAAAAAGACAAAGCCTGAATTCGATCGCTTCGCCGAGTCCTACGAAAAAGAAATTAACCGCGCCTTGCTTCCCGGAACAGGGCGGGGAGAGAAATATGCAAGAATCAAAGCCTCTCATTTGCGGCAACAGCTATTCCTAGTTTTCGGCTCAAAAGCCCGACCTAAATTGCTCGATGCCGGATGTGGGATCGGCCTTATGGATGAGTTTCTCAAGCCATTTTTTCCTCATTTAGCGGGTTTTGATGTGTCTCCACAAAGCGTCCGTTTGGCGCAGGAACGAAACCCGGAAGTGCAATATAAGAACTCAGATGGGAAAAAGTTTCCGTTTGCAAAAGAGACATTTGATGCCGTGTTTGCTGTTTGTGTCCTCCATCATGTGCCGGTCGAGCAGCGAAAACTTTTTGTTAGCGAGGCTCGCCGAGTACTGCGCCCCGGAGGCTTCTTTTTTTTATATGAACATAATCCCTGGAATCTGCTCACGCGCTTTGTGGTAAGCCGATGCGCCTTTGATCGAGACGCAAAGTTGCTTTCTTCATTAGAATGCCGAAGGCTACTAGAACAGGGCGGATTTGTACCGACCGGAGGCGGTTCATTAATCCTTTTGCCTTTCGAAAGTTCTGCTTGGCAGGCGTGGGAGGAGACGTGGCTTTCCCTGATTCCCTGTGGGGCTCAATACTTTCAACGCGCTAAAAAGCCCTGCAGACAAAAAATATAATAGTGAACCGTCAGAGTTGTCCGGTGTGTAGTCAACAGGCCCGGCAGGAGTACCTTCATCCTGACGGATGGATTTTTAGGTGCCCGCAATGCACCCATGCCTTTACCGATCCCTCATCCCCATACCATGAATCTTATAGTGAGGCGTATTTTGCCGAGGCGCATCGCAACTGGTTTAGAAATCCGAACACGGATCTTTTCCGCCGAATACAAAGCATACTAAACAGACAAAATGCCAAAGAGGGACTTTTGGATGTGGGCTGTGGTCGGGGGGATTTTTTATTTTATTTGGAGCAAAATGGCACGAAAAATCCCCTGGCAGGAATTGATATCGCCCCTCTTCCCAACCATAACCGGATTCATTTTGTTTCCCAAGACCTGTTTTCCTGGAAGCCAAACGAAACCTTTGGCGTGGTGACCTCTTTGGCTGTGATAGAGCATGTGTCCGATATCCGCGGTTTTCTCGAAAAGCTTCGGCGATTTGCAAAAAAAGGAGGAATGCTTATTCTGATGACTCTGAATGAGTGCAGCACCGTTTACGCAGTGGCTAGAGGTTTGCGGAGGTGCGGCTTTCGAGGGCCGTTTGAGCGTCTTTATTCTCGCCACCACCGACATCATTTTACACTTCGCTCCCTTCGTTACTTAGTGGAGAAAACTGGGTTAACAGTCGAAGAGCACTTTACGCACAACATTCCCATGGCTGCTGTGGATTTTCCAAGTCGAGGCCCTTGGTTAGATGCGGCGCAAAAAGTTGGAGTTGCCGGTTTATTTGGCATAGGGCGGATCGCCCAAAACGCATTTCTACAAACCTTGGCTTGCCGTACTTGAGCGAGAAAAACCCAACATTCTTCTGGGAAGTAATCTGGTCTTGGCTCCAGACACCCTTGGCATATCGAATATTTCGCAAGTTTACGGATCGTGGAATGCAAGAAATGTTTGTTAAAAAACACCTGCGGCCAAAAACTGGAATGAAAATCCTCGATATTGGTTGCGGTACTGCTGATGTCCTAAAATTGCTGCCGAAAGTTCAGTACGTGGGATTCGACATTAACCAGCGGTATATACGGACCGCCAAAAAGAATTATCGAGAAGGAGGGGTTTTTTTGGTTCGCAAAATAGAGCAGATGAACAAGGCTCCGTATGGGCCATACGATCTTGTATTAGCGAAGGGGCTGATTCACCACCTGCCTGATGCGGCGGTTGATCATCTCCTGCACTTTGCCCATAACGCCTTGCGCCCCGGTGGTCGGCTTGTTACCTTGGACGGGGTATTTACTCCTAAGCAAGGCTTTTGGGCCCGATATTTCGTATCACGGGACCGCGGCAGATTTGTAAGAAATTTCAAGGACCACAAAACTCTTTTCAGTAATATTTTCCCAAGCACACGATGTTTTATTTACGAGGATTTGCTCCGGTTTCCGTACACCCTGGTAGCAGCTGAAAGCACAAAATAACTTATCTTTGACAGATATCTAAAGCGTTTCCTAGAAACAAAAAGTATACAAATAAACAAATAATATGGTGTCTAGAAATATTAAGAAATCCTTTTTTCCAAATCTCTTTGTTTTTAGCACCTTGGTATTAATATCAGCCCTTCATTGGTTTTCTCTGCCCCAAACTAGAATGCAAATAGGTACGATCGATCCATATCTTTATACTTCACTTAGTTTGGATTATAAAGAAATGCTTGGAAGATTTGGAACAACTTATTACGCAAGTCGTGTGGCCGCGATCTTTCCAATGGCCTTATTCTATAAAATATTCGGCCCTGAACAGGGATTCATACTGCTGCGTATCCTTGTTTCAACTTTAACAGGATTCGGATTTTTTCATTGCCTTAAAACGTACTGGAACTGGCAACCAAGCCTATTTTTGTCCGGTTTTCTTATAATAAGCCCATGGCTAACAAGAGAGCTGGCTTGGGATTACATAACAGGAATTTCAGTATGCTATATGGTATGCGGCTTTGCTTTTATACAAGCCTCGAAAAAATGCTTTTTTCCATTACTTGCTGGCATATTTTTGGCCTCGGCCATAAACACAAACTTTGCGGCGATTCCCTACGCTTTTTCATTTTTAATCTGCCTCTTTTTCACAAAAACAATTAAAAAAGAAAATTCCTTGCACATAATTTTATTGTCCTTTTTCGGGTTTATTACTTTTTACGTTAGCGTCGGTTTATTTATGTGGCTAAAGTACCCAGTCTGGGGGCCATGTTTCGAATGGAAAAGCATTGAGACAACACTTTGGTTATTAAAAGGGGGCTTTGAAAGATGGCACAGACCTATTTGGGAGCATTTAAACGATGGTTACTATTATATCTTCACACCATTTCTTGTGCTCTCCGCTCTAATATTTATTTCTCATAATCAAAAAAACAAGGATTTATCAAGAGACCTTCTTCTTCACGGTTCCTACTTAATTTTCACCTGTTTAATTCTCTTGTATTTGCACTATATAAAGAAAGGGGTTGTTTTTTGGCATATGAGCTTTATTTACGCCTTGCCAGCAACTTATTTTGGGATCGCTCAAGTTTTAGGACTTAACAAAATTAGAAATACCGAATGGAAAACCCTTTGGCCATGGGTCGTCTTGGGTTTTGCTTTTATTCTTTTTCACGCGCCCTTCTGGAAGAGCCCCTCTTTAAAATATAAAGAGTTAGTTAGTTTATCTTCAATAGGACTTACAGCAATTGGACTTCTTTTTATAATCCGAAGGCCGAGTTTGTTTTCAGCAAGTTTATTTGTTTTAGGTCTAACATTTCTGCCTTTTTCTTCCTTGCAGCACCAAAGCCTGCTTCTTGGTAATGAGAAGGCAAAAGAAAGAGATGTTATAAAAATTGGGACCGAAGTGATGGATTCCATAAAAAAACATGCCCCTTATAAAAAAGGAAAAATGGCTTTATGGGTTCCCATTCCTGAATCTGCGGTCATTCGATGTATTACCGCTATGAACTTTTGGGGCTATAGCATGATACATTTAAAAAATAACGAGGGTTTGCCAAATGTTGGGGAAGAGGCGCAGGAAAAAATCAGCTCTATTCGATATTTAGTTGTAGCAAGTGACGCAGATAAAAACCTAATTCAAAAAGGGTTGATTAACCTCCGCAATGCCACTGGAGTGGAATGGATGCCAATCTTTAAGAGTCAAATTCAGGAAGGAACCTACGCAGTCGACCTAGTAATCGCTGAAAAAAAAGAACCGGAAGCCAAAACAAAAGAATAAAAACATCACGCGCTAATTTTAAACTAGTAATAAACTAATGAAGGCTTCTATTTGCATGTGCTTGCGAAACGATAATTATGGCGGGGATCAGATCTTGCGATTTAAAAAAATTATAAACTACTACTCTTGGTTGAATGAAAAATATGGTGGCATGTTTGAATTCGTTATTTGCGACTATAATTCGCCATCTGGAAAGACGATTCTCGAATTAGAAATTCCCTGGAAATTGCTTTCCCCCTTGAAAATCATGGTGGTGAGCGAAAAGCAGCATAATGAATTTTCCCAAGGGAAAGGAAGGCCAATCCTAGACTATCTGGGGCGAAACATTGCTGTCCGACATGCGGAATCAGGCCTTATTGTCATTTTGAATCAGGACATTTTTATTTCCGAGTCAATTGTTAGAAATATTTGTGATGGCAAAATAGACGAAAGGTTCTTTTATCGCGCGGATCGCTGGGATTTCTCTTTTGATGCGCTACCTCTTGAGAGCCCAGAGCTGATGGAGCAATATGCGCGCCAAAGCGCCAATACGCTGCATCGGCGACACGATCGGAAGAGATTGCCTATCGACGTTGCTGTGACGCCTGGTTGTGAAGAAGAGATCGGCAGCCGTCCATTGGCAGATGAACTTCTGGACCGGAGAGATCATGTCATCTTCGGAAAGAGGCCATCTTGGAAGAAAATTATTGCACAGCGATTTGCCGGCGGTGTTGATTTCGAATTCTTGGGGCTTCACACGAATGCTGGTGGCGACTTCATTATTGCTTCCAAAAAGGCATGGGAAAAAATCCAGGGAGCATATGAGACAACGGAATTCTATATGCATCTAGACAGTTATCTTTTGGCGCAACTGCACGGGGCAGGATTACGCCAGGCCATTTTTGCCCACCCGCATCGGGTTTTCCACGCCGACCATGACCGCTCGGCAAGGTTGCTGTTTCAAGAAAAAATACCCTATGAAGTTCATAAAAAGCGGATGTGTGATATAGCACTGGGAATATCCTCCCACCTGCTTAACGGCGCGGATTGGGGTATGAAAAATGAAAATCTTGAAGCTATTCAACTTTAGGTATCTAATGATCAGATTCTATGACCGATAAAAAACCCAAAGTACTTGTTATAGGGAACTCTGCTTTGGGCTTGGGCACAGCCTTTCAGCTCTCTGGCTTCATGAAGGCTGAGGAAATAGTCGTCCTCGGCCCGTCGGACCGGGCTGGAGGGGCGACTGTGGCGGCTGGCGCGATGATTAACGTCTGGGCGGAACTCACCCATGGCCAATTTGAAAACCCTGCACTGCGGGCCAAGGCCGAGATGACTATTCAGGGGATGGCCTTGTGGGAGGGGCTTCTTCAGCAGATAGCCTCAAATACCGAAGCACCTCCGAAAATTGTTTGGGGGACTTACGTCATCAACAATGCCTTTGGCTCCTCCGGCGAGATTCGTAGTACGGACTACATCATTAAACAGATGTCCGAAAAAAACATTCCCCACCGTCTTCTCAAATCCGAATCCGTTCCTTGGCTGGCTCCCTCAAACCATGCTGCCATCTCAAGAATTTTGGAAATTCCGGACGGGCGTGTCGACCCTCGGAAGGTCCTAAAAGCCTATGAAAATGCCCTGAAGGTTCGCCAAGTGGAGTTGGTGAACGATCGGGCGGTGGAAATTCGTGCCGGAGGTGGCGGGGGCTGGGGTCGAAAAGGTGGGTACCTAGTAAGATCAGAATCCGGACTGTCCATTGAGGCGGAGCATGTCGTTTTGGCTAACGGCTCCTTTGCGCAAAAACTTGTGGATCAGTTGCCGGCCTTAAGAAGACAAACGCCGAGGCTCCTTTGGGGGGCTGGTTCAGCTTTGGATGTCTCCATGCCGGAATGGGTTCGTGAAAGCGGCGGAATCGACCCGTCAATTTTTCAAATCGACAAGGTTGTCCGTACCGTGGACCGAGGCGGGGCTTGTGGGGTTCATATTGTGCCTTATGGAGAGGGCGAATTTTATTTGGGGGCGTCATCCGGTGTTTGGTTTGATCCAGAGCCTGCACCCAGAGCCCATGCCCTTCATGCGCTGCTGCGAGGGCTGATGGAGGAAATCAACACGGGATTTTTCTTCAGCAACATCCGTTTGCGAGGCCCAGGATTTAGACCCGTAAGCAGTGACACCTTCCCCCTCCTGGGGCAGTCCGAAATGCCGGGGATCTGGTTTGCCAACGGCACTAAGAGGGATGGTTTTACCGCATCTCCTTTTATAACCTGCGAATTGGCCAAGGCCATTGTCGGACAAAAACACACGCTTCCCGAGATTTTTCTTCCAAGCCGCAAACCCATCTCCTGGAAAAGCAGGGAGGAAGCGATTGAGGACGCGGTTCTGAGTGACTACGGCGGTGAAATTCAGCACGGTCTCCAGATTCCGCCCTACGTGAAGGGGGACTATCTAAACCTTAAAAAAGAGAAAATCCTTAAAGTCTACCAAAAAAGAGGCATCAAAAATTTCGGCATTCATCCTGAAATCACCCATATTTATGACAACGACAGGTATTTTAAGGAAACATTCGGGTTCTCTAAATGAAAAAGGTTTTGGTGACTGGTGGGGCGGGTTATACGGGGGTTCCGCTTTGCGAGGCTCTGCTTGAGCGTGGCTTTTTTGTCACCTTGGTCGATAATTTTCTATACGGATACGATCCTGTTCTTCACCTGGTAGGCCAAAAAAACTTGGAGATCATCAAACGAGACATTCGGATAGAAAACAGAGATTATCTAAAGGGAAAAGACGCCGTGTTTCATTTGGCGGGAATTTCTGGTTACCCCGCTTGTGAGGCTAACCCCCACTCAGCAAAACTGATCAACATCGAGGCTACACGTCAAATCGCCAAGGAATTAGGCAAGCAACAACTACTTGTTTTTGCTTCAACAACCTCCCTTTACGGTTCCTCCGGGTCTCGAAGCACCGAGGATACCCCTGTTCATCCGGTCAGTTTGTATGGCATCAGTAAGCAAGAGGGGGAAAAAATCGTAATGGCCAGGGAAAACAGCATTTCTTTGAGGTGGGCCACGGTCTTTGGCGCAAGTTCCCGAATGAGATCTGGACTCCTAGTTAACGATTTCGTGGAAAAGGCGGTCCAAGATCGAACCATTGTTCTTTATGATGCGGATTCGCGCAGGACCTTCATGCATGTCCTCGACCTCGTGGCGGGGTATCTTTTCAGTCTTGAGCATGTTGAGAAAATGGTGGGGGGAGTGTTTAACATGGGCTCCGAGCGCATGAATTTCACCAAAAGGGAAATCGCACTTGAGATACAAAAGAGGGTGCCCTGTGAAATCATGGAAGCAAAATTGGGGGACAAAGACATCCGAAATTTTATGGTCTCCTTTGAAAAAGCAAAAGCGATTGGATTCGATTGCCGCTTAGGATTAATGGACGGAATAGAGGAACTCTTAAAATTATATTCTTTCTACACTCCCCACAGCCCCATAAAGCCTATTTAAATTAAGAATGAAAAACGTTTTACCAAAAAGATTGCCTTTTTTTCTGTGGGGAGATCTAAGGAAAAACAAAAAAGGCCATAACGATCAGCTTCGGTAATCAGATATTTTGATGCAAAGCTATTTAGTAACTCAGATCGATCCATTTCTTGGCGTGGAAGAATCTGATAAAATTAACTCTGTTCTTAAAAGTGCATGGATTACTGAGGGAAGGTTTAGTGCTGATTTTGTGGGCAGGCTTAATAGTCTTGTTGGGGTCCCATATGGAGTTCTAGCTCCGAATGGAACCTTAGCTCTAACCTTAGGATTGCTGGCTATGGGAATCGGTCCCGGGGATGAAGTTTTGGTGCCCGATGTCACATTCATGGGCTCTGCCACTGCCGTAATTCTGTGCGGGGCGACGCCTATTTGCGTTGATGTGGATCCTGATTTTTTCCTTTTTGACACGGCCAAAGCGAAAAAAAAACTTACTCGTCGCTCCAAGGCCATGATGCCAGTTCACCTATTTGGAGTTTCCTGCGACATGGACGCGATTCATGAATTTAGCGGGAAACATGGTTTGGGAGTGATCGAAGATGCCGCCCAAGGCGTGGGGGTCATGTGGAGGGACAAGCACGTGGGCAGTTTCGGTGATGTTGGCTGCTTTTCTTTTTTTGCAGATAAAACAATTACTACTGGAGAAGGTGGATACATTTCCTGCCGTAACGAAAAAATCTATGAAAAGCTTAGATTGCTTCGGAACCAAGGGAGGTTGGATCGTGGCTCATTTATTCATCCGGCTATCGGATATAATTTCCGCATGACCGATATTCAAAGTGCCATGGGGTGTGCCCAGCTGGATAAATTAGACAGTATCATCAATAGAAAAAAAGAGTTGATTCAAATGTACCGGAAGGGCTTGCAAAGCGTAGGTTGCCTAAGGATCTTGGGAGCTCCAACAGGGTCCAACCAAGTAGCTTTTCGTTGCGTGATCCTAGCTCCAAAAATCAAGGAACTTGCGGCTCATTTGGAAAGTCGAAAAATTCAAACCAGATCGGTTTTTTATCCTTTGCATCGGCAACCCTGCCTGTTGAATTGGCGAAATAATCGGACCATGGCGCGATGGCTCCCATCGAAAATTCAAGAGACCATCCAGCAATCGGAATCAAAAGCTTTCCCGTCTTCAGGCTATTTTTGGGATCATGGGATGTGTTTGCCCATGCATATGAAACTAAAGGAGACAGATGTGGAGTTCATATGTCAGGAAATTCAGGCATTTTATTCATGAAATTTCACGAAATCTACGATCAGATTTTTGCAGAAAAGCCCTACGAAAAAGAAGTTTCTTTGGCTATGGCGTTGCTGGGAGGGCAACCGAGCAAGGTTTTGGAAATCGGATGCGGAACTGGCCGGCACACGGAAGCTCTTCTTAGAAGAGGTCTTAAAGTTACGGCAGTGGATACGGATCCGGCCATGATTCTCTTGGCCAAGGAGCGCAACCGCTTTTATCTAGGGAAACGTCTTCGGCTCGCCTTGGGCGGGGTAGATAAAGCGCCACGAAAGCCCGTAGATGGAGCACTTAGCCTTTTTCACGTGGTCAATTATCTCCAAACTGAAAAAGACCTCTTACGCTTCTTTTCGGAAATTTCCCTTCGGCTGAAAACAGGCAAAAGGCTTGTCTTTGATGCATGGAACGGTTTGGCCGCGATCCTTGATCCCCCGCGGACAACCACGCCGGCGCGCACTATTTGCCGCGGGCAAGAAAGAATAGTGTTTCGAACTAAGACCACCACGGACCTTTGGAAAATGAGGGCGGATCTGGAGGTTGTCATCCGTTCCCAAGGGGGAAAACCGAAAACCTACCGGTATACTCATAGGATTTGGTTGCCTGCCGAGCTTTGCGGTTTTCTGGAGATGTCCCGGATGAAATGTGAGCGAATTTGTACCTGGAAAAATCCCCGTCGCCAAGCCACTCCCCGGGATTGGAAAATTGTCTTTGTTGCGAGAAAGATGTAGTATGAAAAAACTTCATTTGGGGTGTGGCAAGGTAATCATGCCTGGATATACAAATATTGATATTCAACCGAGTCCAGGTGTAGACATTAAGGCGGATCTCAGAAAACTTCCCTTTGAAGATGGCTATGCGGATTTAATTTATTCCTGTGCCAACATAGAGCATTTCGGACGAAAAGAATGGGTGGGTATTCTTCGGGAATGGCAGAGAGTTTTAAAACCGGGAGGCATATTAAGGATCTCAACCATGGATTTCGAGGCTTGTTGCGCGGAGTACCAAGCCAATAAAAACCTGCCGCAGTTGCTGGGCCTTCTCATCGGAGGCCAAAAAGACCGTTACGACTGGCACGGGATGATTTTCGATTTTGAGACTTTACGTCAGGGTTTGAAGGAAGCGGGGTTTGAAAATATCCAAAGGTATGACTGGAGAGACTCCGACGTGGGCCTACTTGGCGTGGATGACTTCAGTCAGGCATACTTGCCCCATATGCAAAAAGAAAGCGGAAGATTGATGATGCTCAATGTGGAGGCAATCCGACTGTGATGTTTTGGCGCAAAAAGAAATCAAGTGAACAAGCGATTGACAAAAAGCCGGTAATTGAAAGCCAAGTTCCCGGTTGGGGTAATATTCAGCTGTCGGCTTACTACCCAGAATTCATCAACTATTATCCTGATTGTGAAATGCAAACAAAAAAATGGTGCGTAGAAAACATCGCAAAGGATTGGAACTGCTTAGACATCGGCGCCAATGTTGGGATTTATACTTCGCTTTTCTGCCAGTTATGTCCCCAGGGAACAATTTGGGCGTTCGAGCCGACGGAAACGGTTGAGATGCTCCGTCAAAACTGCAGCCAATTCACCAATTTAAAAATTGAATCCGTCGCCGTCGGGAAAAAATCTGGTAAGCGCAGCGATAATATTTTCAGAATTTGGGGTAAGCCTGCCGAAAAAAAATCCTACTCTTTTGTCAGCGTGGACGATTATGTCCGCCGACAAAACATCGGCCGCCTTGACTTGATCAAGGTTGACGTTGACTCCTTTGATTTTGATGTTTTACAGGGCTCGGAAAAAACTCTTCAAGATTTCAACCCATGGCTTATTGTCGAACTTAATCACGCCTTGGCCCAGCGAAACCAGAATAATGCCGAAGCATTGGAGTGGTTGGCAAAACAAGGCTACAAAGAGGCGTTGGTGTTGGAGCACGAAAACTTCATTTCAAGGCGTGGTTTTGAATTCTCTCAAATTACTTCCATCTGCCTTAAATTTCCCCAAGTGGAAAAAACGGGCCTATCACCATGACCCCTTCCAGCGTACCGCACAGCGAACTTAAGTCCTATAAAACCTGAGATTCAAATCGCGAGCTGGGAATGGCTGCAAAATAGCTTCTCGGTCGATCCCAAGTATCGTGCTTCCGCCTCCACTTACCCGATGTCGGAATGGGACATGGCTCGGGATGATGGCCCCATACTCGCCCAAATTATTCGTTTTTTGCGTCCACATCGGCACCTTGAGTTTGGAACGTGGCAAGGATATGGCTCGAAGTTGGTGCTGGAAAATTCCCAAGCAACGGTATGGAGCGTCAATTTACTTGAAGGGGAGCATCATTCTGACGGCCTCCCAGCCTATGCGGGGCCATTGTCAGTGACAGGCCGAGCAAAAGGCCTCTTAGGTAAAATCATTTCTAGACTCACCAATGAAAAACAGGTCGTGCAAACCGACGCGCACGAGCAGGTGGGATCCCTTGTTCATGCCGCGGGCTTAGGCAATCGCTTCAATCAAATCTTCTGCGACTCGACCAAGTGGGAAACTTCGGCTTATCCCGACGGATTTTTTGACAGTATCCTAATTGATGGAGGCCACCAAAGTGCCGTGGTGGCAAGTGACACCCAAAAAGCCCTGCCACTCCTGCGAGAGGGAGGAGTGATCTTTTGGCATGATTTCTGCCTTGATCAAAATGTCAGGAAAAAATTTCCGCATGTCAACACGGTGATTGCAGGAGTGGAGGCGGTGGCCGAGG